>Ga0208546_1000748_pt1 | contig 11023 bp, 10 predicted proteins | sample DEB19_08_DNA_4_FD_184528 | JGI IMG/M metagenome (GOLD analysis project Ga0208546, IMG submission 184528) | Aqueous microbial communities from the Delaware River and Bay under freshwater to marine salinity gradient to study organic matter... | ecosystem: Environmental > Aquatic > Marine > Coastal...
CGCGATCCGTTTTGCGATCGTTCCACTGCAGCGCGGGGCTGTATCCGCAAACGTTGCCCCCCAGTTCAGCACATGCGTAATGCCAACTGAGACGGCGACTCGGTCTGTGGCGGTGTTCCGCTCACCGTACGGCGGTCGGAGGTAGGGGATGACCTTGATGCCGATCGTTCGCGCAGCCTCTCTCCAGCCGGTGATTGCGGCACGCACGGCGACTTCACCGCTCGTTGCAAGAAGGAGGGTGAGTGAACGGTGACCATCTGTGTGGTTGCCGATCGCAAAGCCTGCCGCCGAGATTTCGCGCCAGATCTGTGGGAACCGCTTGAGCGAGAGCGCGGTGGGAAAGAAGGTAACTGGAGTCCGTTCTGCCACAGCTACGGCGAGAACCTCACGAATGCCACGCGCGCTCATCCCATCGTCAAAGGTAAATGCGACGCCGCTACGGGCACCCTGCCGTTCCGTTGCCTCTGCGCTCGGCGTAGCGGGGAAGAGGAGTGCGATGCCGATGAGAAGCGATACAGCCCGTTGCATGAGTGAACGATAGATCAGGCGAGGCCGTGCTTCAGCAGGAGGGCGTGGTCGCTCAGCAGTTCGCTCGTCGGCGCGTCCGCAACGATGCGGCCGCCGTCAATAACAATGCTGCGCGGGAAGGCGGCGCGCGCCAGCTCAAGGTCGTGCGTGCTGACGATCAGCGTCTGACTGAGCGTGTTGAGCAGATCAATTAACTCTCGGCGGCCGCGCGGATCGAGCCCTGCGGAGGGTTCGTCAAAGACCAAGACGCTCGGCTCCATAGAGAGGACGGTGGCGAGGGCGACGCGCTTGCGCTGCCCAATGGAGAGGCGCATCGGCGGTCGGTTCGCAAGCTCTAGCGCACCAACGGCGGCGAGTGCCGCCTCCACACGGTCGTGCACCGTAGCGGCGTTTAGGCCCATATGGATGGGCCCGAATGCGACGTCCTCCCACACGGTTGGACTAAAGAGCTGATCGTCTGGATCCTGGAAGACGAGTCCCACTTCGGCGCGGACGCGGCCGATCGTCTTCTCGCTCACCTCCATCCCCGCCACGCGCACGCTGCCGTGCGTTGGTCGGTGAATGCCGTTGAGGTGCAGCATCAGCGTGCTCTTCCCCGCGCCGTTCGGTCCGAGGAGCGCCACCTTCTCGCCGCGCGCAATGTGCAGGTCCATCCCGCGAATCGCTTCGGTTCCGTCCGGATAACGGAAGTGGAGGTGCTCAATGTGGATCCAGTGATCGTCACCCGTCGGCTCACCGTCGTGGCGGTGTGGATGCGCGTGCGCCGCGGGGAGGTCGCCGTGCGTGTGTGGATGACTGTGCTGGAGTGGGTCGCGCTCGCTGCTCATGTTTAGATCCTTGGGAGCAGCGCGCCTGCTGCAGTGATGGCGGCAAAGGCTCCGATCGCGAAGATGACCTTGAGAAGTAGTCGTGCGTCGGGCTGGATCAGCGATCCGAGCGAGAGCGAGCCGCTCGCGCCACGTGCCGTTGCCGCCTCTTCAACGCGCCCCGCGCGGGCATAGGCACGCAAGAAGAGGGCGCCAGCGAGGTTTCCTGTCACCTTGGCGCGCCACGGAATGGTGCCGCCGATACGTTCACGCGTTTCGCCAACGGGACTCGCCGAGCGTGCAGAGCGTGCGCGTAGCATGCGCGACGCCTCGCCACGCAGCAGTTCCACATAGCGCACGGTGAGTCCAGCGCCAGTGGCAATCGCGTCGGGCAGCTTCAGCGCGCGGAGCGAGCCAACGATGCTTTCGATCGGATAGCGACGCACCAGGATCGTCCCAACCTGCACGGAGATCCACGACTTCACCGCGGCGGTGAGGAAGATGCGCAGCCCCGCGCCACTGATGGAAAGCTGGGCCGATCCGAGCGCGCCACTCCAGATCAGCTCGTCGCCCCTAATGAAGATGAGCGGGAGCGCGGCGAGGGTGAAGGGGAGGGCGATCAGGCCGCGCCGCGCAAGTGTAAGCGGCGCATACCCGCTCGCGGCGCCAGCGGTGGCAACGGCGAGCCAGACCAGCGCATAGACGACGTAGCTCCCTGCAGGAAGGAGTGCGACGCCGAGGATCGTAAGGAGCGCCGCAACGATTGCACCGCGTGCATCACGCTGGCTAGAGCGTTGCAACATCACGAGCCCTTCCGCGCACTGGCGAGCCGGTTGAGAAGCACGATTACCAAGAGCACAACGAGGACACCGATCACACCCGCCAGTGCTGTCCCTGCTACACCGTCGAATCCAGGAACGCTGTAGTCAGCGAAGAGTTCAAACGGCGCCGCCTGACTCGTGTTGTTGAAGCCAAGATCCGTTGCAACCTTCTCTAGGCCGTCAGGGCTGGTTGATGCGAAGAGGCTCGCGAGGCCAACCGTTGTTCCAGCGATGAGGAGTCCGGCGGCAACGCGTCGACGCGGCGAGGTTGGCGCAACAGGAACGCTCTTTGCAAAGATCTCTGGTGCGCTGACGGCGATGAAGCTGATCGCCGCCACACTGATTAGCGCTTCGCCAAGTCCGATGAGCGCATGCGTTCCAAGCATGGCGGGGAGTCCGATGCTGACATCAGTAGTACCTGAGAGGCCGAGCTGCAGCGTGGTGAATCCTGCCGCCGCCATCACAGAGAGCCACGCGGCAACGCCAACGCCAAACAGCGTGGACCGGCGCGCGTTACCGAGCGTTGCGGCGATCCCGCGCGCAACGAGTGTGCCGCCGAGTGTGCCGATCACCCCCATATTGAAGATGTTTGCGCCGAGGGCGAGCAGCCCACCGTCTTGAAAGAGGAGCGCCTGGATCCCAATCACTGTTGCCATCACCACACTCCCGGCCCATGGGCCAAGGAGGAAGCCGGCGAGGACGCCGCCAAGTAGGTGACCGCTCGTTCCAGCGGCAACGGGGAAGTTGAACATCTGCGCGGCGAAGATGAAGGCGCCCGAGAGACCCATCAGGATCGTCTGCGACGCGGCGGCCGGTCCGCGCTGACCGATCCTGCGCAGCGCGATGCCGATCACCACCGCGGTGGCGACCCAGAGGGCGAGCGCCACCTGGGGGGCGAGGAAGCCGTCGGGGATATGAAGGAGGGGTCGCATCAGGTTCTGAGTCTATCGCAACACGTTGCAATAAGCATCGCCTATCCTCCCTCCATGGCAAAGGGGCAGGCGAACAAGGGACTGACGGAGCGGCTGCAGGCCGCGCTGAAGGAGCGCGGGCAGCGCTGGACGGAGCAGCGCCAGATCATCGTGGACGTGCTCGCCGCATCAGACGGGCATGCCACTGGCGCCGAACTTGTGGAGCGCGTGCGCCAAGACGATCCGAGCGCCACGCCGTCAACGGTCTACCGCACCCTCGACCTCCTTGAGGAGCTCGGCCTGGCGCGCCATCACCACGGTCCTGACGGGCGCGAGACCTACCACCTAGAAGAGACAACGGAGCACGGGCACCTTCACTGTCGTGGCTGCGGTGCGGAGCAGGAGTTAGACGCCGCCGCCGCCGCGCCGATCTTGAAGGCGATCACGGGGGCGACCGGATTCAGCGCCGACCTCGATCACCTCTCCCTGCAGGGGCTCTGCGCCACCTGCCGCGCAGATCAGAAGGGGTAGCGGGGGAGTAGACTCGCGTGGAGCGGCGCGCCTCTCGCGCCACAAGTAGATAAGGATGGTCCCATGGCCGAGAAGTTGAAGATCACGTACGCCACCCTCTCCGACTCCAACGAGGAGATCCATAAGGGGTATGAGGCGGGGCTCGCCGAGGCGCGCACCCTCCTTGGCGCGAGCTACGGCAACTTCATCAACGGGAAGTGGATCACCGACGGCGCAACCTTTGAGAAGCGCACGCCGATTGACGGCTCACTTGTTGGAACCTTTACCAAGGGTGATCGCAGCACGGCGAAGAGCGCGATTGCCGCCGCCAAGGCCGCCTACCCAGCCTGGTCGGCGCGACCGTGGGAAGAGCGCGTCAAGCTGATCCGCGCCGCGGCAGAGCTGATCAGCGATCGACAGTTCCTTTATTCGGCGCTCCTCTCCATTGAGGTAGGGAAGAATCGCTTGGAGGCACTTGGCGACGTTGAGGAGACGGCCGACTTCTTCCGCATCTACGCAGGCGAAGTTGAACGCAATAAGGGCTACCACCACCCGATGGGCAACCTCGGCGACGCCAAGGTGGAGACGCTCACCGTGCTGAAGCCGTACGGCGTCTGGGCGGTGATCAGCCCATTCAACTTCCCGTTCGCCCTGATGGGCGGCCCAGTTGGCGGTGCACTCGTGGCTGGCAACACCGTGGTGTTGAAGCCATCGTCTGATGCGCCGCTCTCCGCGGTGCTGTTGGCACGCGCCATCAAGGACGCGGGGATTCCTGACGGCGTCTTCAACATGGTGATGGGACCTGGCGACAGCGTTGGTGCTGAGCTTCAGGAGAATCCTGATGTTGCCGGCATCACCTTCACCGGTTCGTCTGAAGTTGGGATGCAGGTCTTCCACTCATTTGCGAAGAGCTATCCGAAGCCGGTCATCGTTGAGATGGGCGGAAAGAATCCAACGATCATCTCCAAGCACGCCGACCTTGAGAAGGCGGCGGAGGGAGTGATGCGTTCCGCGTTCGGACTCGGCGGGCAGAAGTGCTCGGCGAATAGCCGCGTCTACGTTGAGGGCTCCGTGCACGATGAGTTCGTGAAGCTGCTCGTAGAGAAGACGAAGGCGTTGAAGGTTGGCGATCCAACGGTGCGCGGCGTCTTCCTTGGGCCCATCATCAATCAGCGCTCCGTTGACACCTTCCTCGCGGCCTCCAGTGAGGCGAAGCGCGACGGGAAGGTGGAGATCGGCGGCGATCGCATTACAGAAGGCGATCTTGCAAAGGGCTTCTACGTTGCGCCCACGGTGGTCACCGGACTTCCGGCAACGCATCGACTCTTCAAGGATGAGCTCTTCGTCCCCTTCGTTGTGGTGGCGAAGATCAACTCGTTTGAAGAGGGGATCGCACTCGCCAATGAGAGCGACTACGCCCTCACGGCGGGCTGCTTCACCGAAGACGAGAAGGAGATCCGCACCTTCTTGGACACCATCCATGGCGGCGTGATCTACGTGAATCGTCGCGCCGGCTCAACCACGGGCGCCTGGCCGATGGTCCAGCCGTTCGGTGGCTGGAAGAAGTCGGGCACCACGGGGAAGTCGGGTGGCGGTCTCTATTACGTGCAGCAGTACCTGCGCGAGCAGAGCCAGACGGTCGTCAGGTAGCCCGCGGGGCGTACCCCCTCGTATACACTCCGCATACGACCTATCCATAGGAGGCTGAAATGACCGTGATCGAGAAGCCAGGCACGTGGCCAGCGACCCTTCCGCACCTCGTCACCGAGGTGCCAGGGCCGAAGGCGCTCGCCCAGGTTGCCGCCGACCAGGCGGTCGTCTCCGGGAGCCTCCCGCGCGCCTATCCGTTCGCGCCAGTGCGCGGATTCGGGATGGGCGTTGAGGACCAGGACGGGAATGTCTTCCTCGATTTCTGCGCTGGCATCGCGGTGAACTCCACCGGTCACTGCCATCCGCGCGTTGTTGATGCGATCGTGCAGCAGGCGCAGCGACTCATCCACTACAGCGCCTCCGACTTCTACGAAGAGCGCTACCAGGAGCTTGCCAGCGCACTCGCCGCAACGGCGCCATGGAGCGGCCCATCAAAGGTGCTGCTGCAGAACTCTGGCACCGAGGCGGTTGAAGCCTCGATTAAGTTGGCGCGCTACATGTCTGGTCGACAGTGGATCGTAGGATTCGTTGGCGGCTTCCACGGGCGCACGCTCGGCGCGCTGACGCTCACCAACTCCAAGGCGAAGTATCACGCCCACTTTGGGCCGCTCGCCCCAGGCTTCCTCCACGTGCCGTTCGGCAGTGAGGGACTCGACGAACTTGAGGAGCGCATCATCGCGCGCACGATTCCGGGCGATGAAATCGCCGCGTTCGTTGTGGAGCCGGTTCAAGGTGAAGGCGGCTACGTCGTTCCTGATAAGGACTTCTTCCCGCGCTTGAAGCAGATTGCCGACAAGTACTGCATCGCCATCGTTGTTGACGAAGTGCAGTCGGGCGTTGGTCGCACCGGCAAGATGTGGGCGATTGAGAACTTCGGCATTGAGCCAGACATCATCGCAACGGCGAAGGGGCTCGGCTCCGGCATGCCGATCGGCGCTGTGATCGCTAAGGAGCACTGGATGCGCTGGAAGCCTGGCTCCCACGGCTCAACGTTCGGTGGTAACCCGGTTGCCGCCGCCGCCGCAATCGCAACGCTCGAAGTGATTCGCGACGAGAAGCTGATGCAGAACGCGCTCGCCCGTGGCAAGGAGGCGGTCGATGGACTTCGCGCCGCGCTCAAGGGGAGCAGCATCGTCACGGATATTCGCGGCATTGGCCTGATGATCGGCGTGGACTTTACTGATGCAGACACAGCGGCCGATGTTGAGGTTGAGGCGTTCAAGCGTGGCCTTCTGGTGCTCACCTGCGGTGATCGCGGCGTGCGCATGAGCCCGCCACTTGTGGTGAATGCAGAAGAGATCAAGACGGCGGTCCGCATTTTCGCCGAGGCTGCAGCGGCCGTCGCCGCGCGGCGCTAGTAGCACCGCGAAACTCGGCGTGTCCGGAGCGACCGGATCCAAGCTCCATAGCATGCGCGATGCGATCGCCGCGCACGTCCACGACGGCGACACCGTTGCGATTGAAGGCTTCACCCACTGCATCTCATTCGCCGCCGGGCACGAGATCATCCGCCAGAAGCGCCGCAATCTCACCCTTGCGCGCATGACGCCAGATCTTGTCTACGACCAGATGGTCGCGGCAGGGTGCGCCAAGAAGTTGATCTTCAGCTGGCTCGGAAACCCTGGCGTTGGATCGCTTCACGCAATTCGCCGTCGCACTGAACCCGCCGCGCTCGCCACTGGCGAAACGCTCCTCGAGGTTGAGGAGTACAGCCATCACGGCATGGTCGGCCGTTACGTTGCTGGCGCGCATCGACTTCCGTTCTATCCGCTCCGCTCTTATTCAGAGAGCGACCTTCCGAAGGTCAATCCGCTGATTCGCCAGGTGGAGAGCCCGTATGGCGACGGGAAGATTTGGGCGGTGCCGCCACTGAATCCTGACGTTGCCATCATCCACGCGCAGCGCGCCGATGAAGAGGGGAACGTGCAGATGTGGGGGCTGCTCGGCTGTCAGAAGGAGGCGGCCTTTGCGTCGAAGCGCGTCATCGCCGTGGTGGAGGAGATCGTCCCAACCAGCGTGGTGCGCGCCGACCCGAATCGCACGATTATCCCGGGACTCATCGTGGACGCCGTGGTGCATGAGCCGTACGGCGCACACCCCTCATATGTGCAGGGTGCCTACGATCGCGACAACGCCTTCTACCGCGAGTGGGACGCGATCAGTCGCGACGCCGCCGCCACCGACGCCTGGCTGAAAGAGTGGGTCTACGACCTCCCCGATCGCGCCGCCTACGTTGCAAAGTTCGGCGCCGCCTACTTCAAGAACCTCACCCCAACGGGCGCGCCATCTGGCGCTGTTGATTACGGGGATTACCGATGAGCGAGCAGAAGCCGGCGAGCCGGAACGAGTTGATGGTGGTGGCGGCGGCGCGCGCCCTGGAGGGGAAGCGCGTCTGTTTCGTGGGCGTTGGCCTGCCGAATATCGCCGTGAACCTGGCGAAGCGCACCGTAGCGCCGCAGATGGAGCTCGTCTATGAGGCGGGCGTCTTCGGCGCAAACCCTGCACGCCTTCCGCTCTCTATTGGCGATCCAACCATCGTCACCGGCTCCACGGCGACCGTCTCCATGCACGACCTCTTCGGCCTCTATCTGCAGGGTGGCCGCATTGATGTGGGATTCCTCGGCGGCGCGCAGATCGATAAGTACGGCAATCTCAACACCACGGTCATTGGCGACTACACCGCCCCGAAGACTCGCCTCCCGGGATCTGGCGGCGCCTGTGAGATTGCGATCAATGCGAAGGAGATCATGGTGATTATGCGCCAGAGCACGCGCAGCTTTGTCCAGACGCTTGACTTCCGCACCTCGCCAGGACACCTCGGTGGTGCCGCCGCCTCCGCAACGCTTCGTAAGGAGCAGGGCTGGGGCGGTAACGGGCCCTCCGTTGTTGTGACCGACCTTGCCGTCTACGGATTCAACAGTGACGGCGAGATGGAGCTGCGCAGCATCCATCCTGGCGCAACGCTTGACGAAGTGAAGGGCTCGATTGGCTGGGAGCTCCGCGTTCCAGCGAACGTTCCTGAGACGCCCGCGCCGACTGTAGAAGAGCTGCGCCTGATTCGCGAAGAGCTGGATCCAACAGGCGCATATGTCTAGAGGCGTCCGTGGCTAACGCGAAGATCTTCAGTCGCGGCGGCGCATCACTCCCGCGCGCGGTGCGCGGTGACGGCGCCTGGATTACGGACGAAACGGGCCGACGCTACCTTGACGCCGCGGGCGGCGCGATTGTTGTTGGCATCGGTCATGGGCGCAGCGCGGTGGCGCAGGCGGCGGCGGAACAGGCGTCAAGAATCGCTTATGCGCACGGGAGTGCGTTCACGGCAGATGCGCTGGAGAGCTGGGCGGCAGAGATGGGGCCGCTGCTTCCAATGGAGAACGCGTCGCTCTATCCAGTCTCCGGCGGATCCGAGGCGGCCGAGACGGCGCTGAAGATGGTGCGCGCTTACTGGCTGGCGCAGGGCGAGCCGGATCGGACGATCGTTGTCAGCAGGTGGGGGAGTTACCACGGCAACACGCTCGGCGCGCTTGATCTCTCTGGGCGACGCGGACTACGCAAGCCGTACGAGCCGTGGCTTGGTCGATTCGAACACGTCTCTGCGGTGTATCCGTATCGCGCAGGACTCGAAGGGGCCGATGCGATCGGGAGTGGTGCTGAGGCGGTTGCAGAGCTTGACGCGTTGTTGCACCGCGTTGGGCCGGGCCGCATCGCGGCGTTCGTTGCAGAGCCGATCGTTGGCGCAACGCTCGCCGCCGCCGTCCCCCCAGATGATTACTGGCCAGCGGTGAGTGCCTGGTGTGAACGGAACAAGGTGCTGTTCGTTGCCGATGAGGTGATGACTGGCTTCGGCCGTACTGGCACCTGGTTCGGCGTGAATCATTGGGGGATTCGACCTGATCTACTCCTTGCCGCGAAGGGGGCAACGAGCGGCTACTGGCCGTTCGGCTTTGTCGCCGCCGCGGGGCGCGTGGCAGAACCGCTGATCAGCTCAGGCTTCGTTCACGGCTTCACCTACAGCCACTCCATCCCCGGTGCCGCCGTGGCGCGCGCCGTGTTGAAGATCCTCCAGGAGGAGGAGCTGATCCAGGCCTCGGCACAGCGCGGCGTGCAGTTGCGCAGCGCACTTGAATCAGCACTGAAAGACGAACCGTGGATTGGCGAGATTCGCGGACGTGGGCTGCTGATCGGCATTGAGCTGGTGGCAGACCGTTCGAACAAACTGCCACACCGACGCGCTGCGCGCGTCACGGAGCGCATCTTGGCTGCGGCAAAGGGCAGCGCGGACGACGGACTGCTGCTCTACAGCGCAACCGCACAGGCGAATGGCACAGACGGTGATCAGCTCGTGATCGGCCCACCATTCGTCATTGGTAATGAAGAGATTGAGCGGATCGCGAGCGGCACCGCCGCCGCAATCCGCTCGGTGCGCGAAGAGCGCTAACGCGAGGAGTTAGCTCGCGACCTCTAGCGTGATCTCAACGTTCCCTGCGAGTGCGGATGAGATTGGGCAGCCACCCTTCGCCCCCTCGGCGAGCTCCTTGAACTTTGCGGCGTCAAGCCCTGGGACGACGCCCTTGAGTGTGAGTGCCGACTTGGTGACGCGCCACCCCGCCTCAACCTTTTCGAAGGTGACGGTTGCGGAGACATCCAACTTCTCGGCTGGTGTGTTGTTGCGCGCGAGGCCGCCGGAGAGCGCCATCGCAAAGCAGGCGGCGTGCGCAGCGGCGAGGAGCTCCTCTGGCGATGTGACGCCGTCATGCGTCTCTGAGCGGCGTGGCCAGCTCACTGGGAGTTGACCGATTGCGCCACTCTCAACGCTGGTGATCGTGCCCGAACCCTCTAGGAGGGTGCCGTTCCAGACGGCAGAAGCGGTTCGCGTAGTCATGTTGCCACTCCTTAATCATTTCTCTGGCCCGCTGCGCCTTCGGCGGGTATCCGTAATACTAACGGGGACGGCGCCGGGTCCCCGCAGCCGCATCAGTAGTTGGAGGTCCCTGTGTTCTTCCTCACCAAACTTGCCGTTGCGAAGCGCAGTGTCACCATCCTCATCGCCCTTGCGGTCTTTGGTGGTGGTGTAGCAAGTTGGGGGAATCTGAAGCAGGAGCTGCTTCCAAACATTGACTTCCCGATCGTCACGATCATCGCTCCATACCCTGGCGCCGGCACCGCCGACGTTGCTGAGCAGGTGGCGTCGCCAATTGAGGCGGCGGTCGCCGCAGTCCCAGGCGTTGAGTCGCTTCGTTCGGTCTCAACAACTGGCCTCGGCTTTGTCAGCGCGCAGTTCGCCTACGGCAGCGATGTCAAAGAGATCCTGCGTCTGATCCAGGCTGGGATTGACGGCGCCGCTCTCCCATCTGGCGTCACGCCAGTGGTGCGCAACTACAACATCAACTCCGCGGCGGTGGTGATCGCCACCCTCTCGCCAAAAGATGGGACCACGCTCTCCGAACTTGCGGCGCTCGCCCAGACGGAGCTGATGCCTGCTCTGCGCGGCGTGAGCGGCGTCTCATCTGCCGAGCTCTCTGGCGGGAGTGAGAAGCAGGCCTACATCCAACTTGATCCAGTGAAGCTTGCCGCGGCGCGCGTCAGCATGTCGCAGGTGCAGGGGATCATTCAGGCGAACAATCTCACCTATCCGGCGGGACAGCTCCCAGTTGGCGGGGCCCTCATTCCAGTCTCGGCTACTGGCCGATTCACCTCGATTGAACAGCTCCAGGCCCTTGTGGTTGGCGGAAGCGTTGACGCTACCGGTCAGCCGGTCCCCGTTCTGCTTGGCCAGGTTGGAAGCGTCTCGATTGCG
>Ga0208546_1000755_pt1 | contig 10966 bp, 13 predicted proteins | sample DEB19_08_DNA_4_FD_184528 | JGI IMG/M metagenome (GOLD analysis project Ga0208546, IMG submission 184528) | Aqueous microbial communities from the Delaware River and Bay under freshwater to marine salinity gradient to study organic matter... | ecosystem: Environmental > Aquatic > Marine > Coastal...
TAGCCCGGGGCGGGGAGAAACACGCACCCCGGGCAACCTGGCTGGGGGCCGTGTCCTCTACGAACCCCAGCGTTCTTACAGTTTCGGCGGGCGCGGCAAGGATCTCCACACCGCTTCCCATTCCTTTGCTGTCATAGCCAACGCACGTTTGCCAAGTTCAACGTGCAAGCCTCGGTAGGTCGGGCCTAGTTCCCCGTTCGGAAAGGCTTTCCATTCGTTACGGTCGCACCGCCACGCCCGTGGGGGCACCGCCGCATAGTCATGGATGCAAACCACGTCCAATTCCTTGGCGTATTCGACATACCAAGTGCAGGCCTGAATAGCCTTTTTGCGTTCCTCGGCGGTGTTGCCGTAGCCCTGGTCTGCAGCTGCAGGAATGGCGTGGGTGGACAGAACAGGGTGGGAGTTCATGTTGCGCACGACATAGGTACCAAGATTGCGGAAACCCCAACGCTTACGGGCGAGCGATTGCAGTTTCAACAGCACCGGGTTGTTTCGGGTGCCTGCTTCGTAGGTGCCAACCACCCACGGGTATGGCCTATCCGCCATCGGCGGACTCAAAGATGTGGGGTGAGTTTTGGCCTTTTTTGGCTCCGACTCCGTTGCCGATGCCGTACCCCGCGAACGCGGTGATGACGGGCAGGCCTGCGGATGAGTCGATCCGGCCCATGGCCATGAGAACGGTGACGCAGATAAGCGCGACGAGCAGGATGAACGCCTTGGATGGGTTTGCCAGTTTCACTATGCCGCCTCGTAGATGATGAGTCCTGAGATGCTGTCGTTGGCTGCCCAAGTCCAGGGGGCGGCCGCGCCGACGTTTACAAGGGCACCGCCGTAGGTGGCCGAGTAAACAGGGTTGAACGTGGACGTAGACACCAGATAGCCCGTGGTCTGGTATTGGGCTTGCGTGGAGTCGTCACGAATGAGGATTTGCCCAAGTTCGTTCTGGTAGTACGACTGGGTTCCCGCGGCGGTCACGGGCAGGGATACGAGGTAGTTACCGGTGCCTGCCGACGGTCCGGTGCCGAACCGAAGAAGAAACGTTGCGACAATGAGTTTGTTGATCCGGCAGTATTTTCCGGTGGCTGTTGAGCCGGTGCCCAGCGACGGGTTTACGGACGTGGCAGTCAGGGCCGGGGTCCAAGTCTCCCAGGCTGCGCCGATGGAGTTCATCGTTGCGGCGGTAAGCACCTGCCCGGATGAAAGTCCTGCCGTGTATTGGGTAGCCATAACTGCTTCCTATCCTAAGAGATCTGTGCCATCTAGCACCGACTGATTGAGAATGAACACCGCCGCCCAACGCGCCGACCCTTCCAAAAAGGTTTGCCAACGGCCAGGAACGACACGGTGCCGGATCTTCTGGGCAAGCATGGGCACCGTGATGACGTTCCCCGATGGCGGGGCGATAGCGAGCGTGACGCGGTCCATGAGTTCCAACGCGAGTGTGGTGCCCCAGGTGCCCGTCGGTGAAACGACAACCTCGACCTCTTGGGCAAGTGGGTACACCTGCCCACCCCAGCCGGACACAATTTGGGCTACGTCTTGTGCGTCAGTCAGGTTGGAGATCTCGGTTTCAATAAAAGCGTCGGACTGGCCGTAAGCGGTCACCGAAGCCGTGTTTGTTTGCTTGTAAACACCGCCCTGCGACACGGCAACGTTTGCGGTGTTGCGCATCGAGTCGCCGTCGTATTGCAGTTCCACATCCTGACCAAGCCCGACCCCGCCCGATCCGTAGGTCACCTGGGAAACAATGCTGGCCGTTTGGGTGCGTATCTGGTTTTGCTGAAACAAGGTCAGGGTGCCCGACTTGGAAACAAACAAGGGGGCGTATTCGGAGGCGGCGACCTTTTGCAGCTCGATGGCGGCGGCTGGTGCGTCGGTGCCGATACCAATGACGGACGATGCCGGGGATGCCGGGGTGGATACCAGGGACGCGGAGAACGACGTAGCCCCGATAATGCGTGTCACACGGGCCGAGGTGGTTTCGGCAAACAGGGCCACGGACCGGTTGTAGATCTCTTGGATGGTTGCCTGGGCGATAACGCTGGTCCATAGGACGGCTTGCTGGACTTGGCCGTAGCCCATCTCGAACAGTTCGCCACCGGTGACGACCACGGCGGCGGTGTTGGTGTTGGTGGTGGCAACCGTGATGCCGTCGGCGTAAAACACCAGAGCCTTGGTGGTCATGTTGAATGTGAATGCTAGGTGGCGGGGAACGGCGGTCTCAAACAGGCTGTTGGTCGTCCAGCGGCGTTCCGTGCCGGTCACACCGTCGCGGATGATGACCAGGTATTTGCCAACCGTGGTGTCGATACCGAAATACCAGTCGTACTGGCCGGTGGTGCCATGCAGGGCGGGGTTGGTGGCGGTGTCCGAAGTGAACCACGCCGCCACCGAGAAATCCGTATTGGTGTTTACGGGGTAGGCGTACCAGTCAGACGAAGCCGCTACGCCTGCGGTGCCCTGAACTGACGTGGCTGGAAGACCTTGGGCAAGCCGTTCACCATTGGAAGCCGGGGACCGGAACGTCAAAACCATGGGGTACGAGCCCAGGTCGCTCATGTAGCCCGTGGCGACAAACGGGGTAACCGGTTCTTCGCAGGTGTAGTAGTGCCGGGGGCTGGTGGACAGGATGTAGTCGCGGGCCCATTCGACGGGTAGCGGGGCCGAGCCGAGCAGCTGCAACGCGTCAAAACATGAGATGGTTACGGTGGAGTTGGTGCCTGCGTCGGTCCATGCCGGGGGCCAGCCCGAAATGAAACCACGGAACACGTCGTAGGTGGTGCCGCCGTGGGTGGCGCGGATACGGATCTGGCGGCGCGGGGTGAGTTTGCCGTAGTAGGTGCCGGATGTGTAGAACGGGTCGAACGTGCGGGCACGGTTGTTCAGGGTGATGGTTGCCGAACCGTAGAACTCCGACCAATCGTCGTCGCGGCCGCGCACGATTTCCATGTCATAGACATAGGACGTAATGTCCGTCCAGGTCGGGGACACGACATACGGGCCGTCGTTGAATGCGACCTCGACGACCGCCAGCGGATAGGCCATTACGGCACCGTTACCCTGCCGCCGTTACGGCGTTCAAGTTTCTGCAACACGTTGAACACTTCACGGCCGATAGCCACCGGATCACCAATGCCAGACTGAATGTAGATGGTGTTGTTGTTTGCGGAGTAGTTGCGGATTTCGCGGAACTGCGCGGCGTTTGTGGTTGCACCAAGTTTACTGGTCGCCTGAAAACCACCAAACGATGGCAAACCAATCTTTCCTGCGCCAATGTTGAGTGCCGCACCAGCAGGTCCAAGGGCCGACAAGAACGACGCACCGGCAACGGATTTCAACGTATTGAACTTGTCAATGAGGTCGTTCAGGGTTTTCCCGGCCTGGTTCAACTGGCCGTTCTCGTCATAGAACAGGTTTTTTAGTTGGAACTTCAACTCGGCAACCGCCCCGGCAATGCCGTTTTTGCCGAACGCTGACGCAACCGCCGAACCAATGTCGGCCATCTTCTGCAACGCAGGCAAGAAAACGTAGCCGAGGCCTTCCTTCAACTCGTCCACGGCAATCTTGAACCGGTCCATCGTTCCGGCATAGGTTTCGGCGTTCTTCAATGCCGAACCGGAAAACTTGTCGTTCAGTTTCTTGACAATCTCGTCAAACGGGGTGGCCTTCAAGTAGGCCTTGTCGAAGCCCAATCCGAGTTTGCCGAGCGCGGTTGTTGATCCGTCGCTAGCGCGTGACAGGGCATTGACAACGGTGGACAGGCTTTTCCCGGTCGCTGCGGACACGTCAAGGCTGACCCGCATAAGGTCGTTTGCCTTTTTCAGGCTGTGCGTCGAGCGGACGATGCGGGCATAGGCGGGGCGCAACTCGTCGTCGGCAACACCGGTCGCCCGTTGTACCTGGTCAATCCAATCTTCGGTCGCCGAAATCTGCTTATCGGTTGCCTTTGTGGATGCCTTGATTGACTGGGCCAATTGCAACTGGCTTTTCTGGTCGGCGGCCGCCATGTTTGTGAAATCAAGGATTTGCTGGCCCGCTTGGAACGCTGCGGTACCGACGGCGGCGATAGCAGCTGTGGCCCCGGCTGCGCCAGCCGTCAAGGCAAACGCCATTTTCTTTCCAGCGGAGTCCAACTGACTAAACGACTTCAACGCCTTGGAAACGCCTTTACCGTTGAACTCGGTAACAATCGGAATCTTGATAGCCATTACATTTCCCCTTCAACGCGGCGCATAACGTCACGGATCAGGCGTTCGACGTTTGCCAACACGGCGTTGGCATGGTGCTGGTAGGCGTTCCAGATAAAACGACCTGGTGCGCCATACCGTGCCGTCAGTTCCCTAACCATCTGTTGGCCCTTCATTGTCGGCACCGGGCCACGGCCGGACATTTCCAGCACCGAAGCGTCTGCCGAAGTCCACTTGATTCCGAAGGTAGCCAAGTCGGACACAAACTGGCCAAACTGGCGGGGCTTTTTAGCCGAGACAAACGGCTTGATAGCGCGGTCAGTTCTGGCGGCATTCCACGGGAAAATAGGTTTGCCACTACGGCCGTTCCAACCGTGCGCCATACCAGATAGGGGCGGGCTGGCAGGTGTCTTAGCCCTGGCCTCGTTCACCACCGGCGACACAATCTGGGCGAAATCCTTAGTGACTTGTCGGCGGGCAGTTTTGTCGATGCGGTTGAGCGCGCGCAAGGCTTCTTTCGCGCCCACCATGTCAATCTGAACTGCCACCGCCACTATTGCCTGCCTTGTTGTTCGCTAATCCTAATGACCGTTGCGAGGTCGCGTTGGGTGAATGGGATCTCCGGCGGCCACCATCCGGTGACAAATAGCAGCTGTGCTAGTGCGTAGGACTGGGTGCCGGCGCGGAAGGGTTTACAGGTTCGTCCTCCACTACGTCCACGTTCACTAGGTCGGCGATGAAGTCGTCAAACACGATGGGCACGACGATGCCCGCGTCTTTGGACCCTTCGTAGCCAAGGAATGCCAGGTCTTCAAGCCCGGTGCCTTCGGCTAGTTGGCTGGCCTTGGTGCGGAACTTGCGTTCCCAGGCGATGACGGCCCGAAGGCCGACTTCGACGTTGTAGGTGCCGTTGGTGTGCGTGGTGATGCGCAGTTTCAGCATGGTTTCTCCCTAGTTGTTTGTGGTTTGGTCAGACGACGGCAGCGGCGTAGGTGCCGCCCTTGAACGTAATGTCGATCGACTGGATCTCGCCGAGGGCTGCGTTCATGACCGGGAGGGTTTCCAGGTAGCAGTTGGTGAGCGAGAACTCGGGGTTGGTGGCCGAGTTGGCTGCCGAGGTTGGCTTCAACTTGACCGTGGTTTGGGTGCCGACGAGGGCTGCCAGCGTGGCGTACGTCTCGGATGCGGCGTAGGTCAGGTACAGGCTGAGCGTGAGTTCGTTGTCTTCAAGGGTGCCCTGGTACACGCGGGCCGTCATGCCGAACACGGTGGTGTCCGCTGCGGTGTTGGTGCGGTTCAGGGTGGCGGCTGTGCAGAAACCGGTAAGGGCGACCGAGTTGACGGTCACCACCGGGTTGGACAGGTAGACGCTGTTGGATGCGGGCATGGTTTACTCCTCGGTTTCGGGGTTGCTGTCGATTTTGACAGATTTTGCGGTGGACCGTTTGACGAAGCCGCCCTCGATGAGGGCTTCCACGTTTACGCCGTCCTCCGGGTGGAACTCGTCGCCAGGGGTGCCGACCAGTTCCGAAACGATTACTAACTTGGCCATGTGCCCTGCACTTTCATTTTGACGGTCATGTTGTACGCCGCGAAATCTTGGCCGCCGGTGCTAAATAGGGCGGGCTGGCCGTCGGTCACCGCAACATTGTGTGCAAGAACCTTTGCGACGTTTGCAAGAATGGCGCGAAGTCCATTGAGATCAGCAGGACCAACGCCAATTATTTGGACGGGTACGTCCATTTCGGCAATGTTGAAGTTGTATGCCGTAAACGACGGGGCATCAACGAAGACGCACGGCGGGTTGATGAACTTGGGGTCATCGACGACGCGAAGGCCGGTGATGGTGCCGAGGCTTGCGACGAGGTTGTCTAGCCCTACGTTGAACGGGTCGGTGTATGCCATTAGGCGACCTGCGGACGGTTTACCCCGAGCAGCTGCATAATCATCGGGGTGACACCGTTTGCCGGGGGGATGCCCATCTGGTCAAACGATGCTAGGGAGTTGAACGCACCTTGCTGGCGGTAGTACGCCGCGCCGACCATGATTGTGCCGAGCGTTACGTCACCGGATGGGCTGTGCGCCAACTCGTCGGTTAGGTATCCGGCTTCCTGGCGGCGGCGATACGCAAACGCATTAGCGGCTGATGCGCATTGCGCCAAAAACGTGGTTTCGGCAGCGGTGGGCACCGTCACACCAACGTAGGCCTGGATCTGGGCCGACGTGACCCAAGTGCAAACCGGGTTCCATTCAAGGGTTCCATAGGGATCTACGGCGAACCATTCCACGTCGTCGCCGGGGTTCTGGTACATGACCTGATTCTGAATGGGGTTCAGATAGTCAAAGTTTGCGGACCCGTCGGCGTTCAGGCCGGTGAATTGGTATTGGGGGAACGCAACAACGATGGTTCCCGAGTCGTTGAAGCCGGAACCTACCCCGGCTATTTCAACTTCTTGGGAGACCGTCGCGTCAATGTTGGTCAGCAGTTGGACGACCGCGTACCCGTCCAGGCGCATTGCCCGAACGAGGTACGCGATCTCCGACATGACTGCTTCCTATGCCTAGGGTCAGGCGATGGCGATGGACTTGACCATCGCGGAGTCGGCAATGAACGTTGCGACGTACCCGTAGTACGAAAACGTGCGGCCGAGCGTGGACGGAGCCTCTACGGACATGAGTCCGCGGATCTGTTCGTAGAACTCGATTGCCTGCGAACGGGCAACGACCATCGTGCCCGATGCGAAGTTCTTGTCCACGACCAGGTTCAGGCCGAGGGGGTTGAACGTGGACATCTGGGTGATGTTTGCGTTGCCGAGTCCGTTGACTCCCATGAGTCCAGCTGCGCCGGTGTACGGGAAGACGGGTTCCTTGTTTGCGTTCAACTGGCCGCCGAGCGACTTCCATACGTCGGGCGACACGAAGATCGTATCGGGCAGGAAGTTGCTGGCTGACAAAACGTCGGTGGCAGCGTCGTACAGAGCCGAGATGAGGCTCGACGGGTCGTTGGCGGTGACGGTCCAGGTTGAGCCCGAAGCCGATGCGCCTGCGGTGATGGCATCTGCCGCCACGTTGTCCGACGCGATGAGATACTGCCCTGCGAGGTCGCGCAAGATGATCTCCATTGCGGCCGGGCTCGTGAAGTCAATGTCCTGCACCGACAGGGTGACCTGGCCGGAAAGGGTGGACTTGCTCACCACGTTGGACGCGATGACCGGCGACGTTGCCGACACGGCAGCGAGTTCACCGGACTGGGCAGCCACGCTGGAATGGGTGGTCCAGGTCGGACGGATGAACGTCTTCTGGTTCCCACCGTCGGGCATTGCGCGGGCACCGACCATCGCCACAACCGGGCGAATGTAGTTGAGGTCTTGGAACACGGGGCCGAGAACGGGCACCGGCAAAAGGCCGGGGGTGTTCTCGGTGTTGGTTGCGCCGCCGGAACCGGCTGCGGCCTGGAATGCCGTCTGGCTTTCCTTCTGGGCTTCGATGAACGCCTGCTGGACGTTGCGGAACGTTTCGCCGCCCATGTGGAGGGCTGCGAGGTATTCGCCAGCGGTCGGCAGGGCGAACTTGCGCTTAGCCTGCGCGGGCAGGGTCGGGGTCGGGATGGCGGCCGCCTCGACGACCTCCACCGGTGCGGGTGTGCTTTCCACTTGGGTTTCCTCCTGGGGAGTTTGGGTTTCGGGTTCGTCGGGGTTGTTTTCGTCCGCTTGCGCGGCGACCTTGGTGATCGTCGCCCCTGCGCCATAGGCACCGTGGGGGACGAGCGAAAGTTCCAGCCAATCGGCCTTGGTGACCGTGATGCGGCCCTGGTTGTCTTCGGTGAACTCAATGGGATTCACACCAACCGAGACCTGGAACACGCCGTCAGCGGCGAGCGTCAGGGCTTCGTCGCCCATGGCGGTCTTGGAAATCCGCATGGATGCGAGCATGGCATCCTCGGTTTCCACGCGCTCGGAGACGATGCCGACCGGCTTGGAGGAGTCGTGGAACAGGAAGACGCGTGGGTTGTCGCCCTCGACGGGCAGCGAACCGGGCTTGAACTGCACCATTTGGCCTCCGGACACCGTTGCGAAAGTGTTGTAGGGAACGGCGATCGCGTCAATGCGACGCTGGCCGGCATCTCCTGGCTCGGCCTGTACGGCGATGGTGTCGGCGGTGAAACGCATCACGCGAGTTCCTCCTGGGTGTTTTCCTGTACGTCCACCATACTGGTATCTGCGGTGTCCAGTTCGCCTAAATAGTCATCCGTGTCAAACTCGACGCAGGTGCCGTTCGGCAGAATGTTGTTTTGCGACAGGGTGGATGCGATGACTTCGGCGTAGGCCTTGGTGCCGAACAACCAGAGATCCCAGCGGGATTCGCGGCTGTTTGTGTAGGCGTAGGTGCCGGTCGGGACACCGAGCAGATACGGCGGGATGTTGCAGATTTGCGCCATTTGCAAACTAGAAAACTGTGCCGACTCGATCAGTAGCATTTTGTCCGGTGTTGCCGTTGTTGGTTCGTAGGTTAGGAACTCGTTTAGGGCGGCGGTTTGGTTGGATGAGCGGGCGGCGTTGAATGCAGCTGCAAGATCTGCCAACTCTTGTGCCGATAGGGGTTCGCCGCCGACCTGGCGAAGGATGCCCGACGGGATGGCCGACGAGGCGTTGCGCAAACGCGCATCCTCGATTTTCAGCGCGGTGGCGACAGCCTGCTCGGATGAGTAGATAATGCCCATCGTCGAGCCAATGAACTGGACGACGTTGGTGGGGTCCAGCATTTCGCCGTTGAAATAGATCTCGTTCGACGGGGCGTACCAAACTGGTCCTACCTGGTCGGGGGTGGTGATTGACCCGGTGGGCAAACGCGTGAACGATGCCGGGTAGCCGTCGGTGGTGCGGCTGGTGATGTACCAGAACGCACGGCCGTAAAAGAACAGGTCGTCGAAGGTCCACGCCATGATGGCTTCATAGGAAATGGCGGGGTCGGGACGGCGAAGCCACGAACGGGGGGCAAGGTACTCCTCCTCCATTTCGCGGGTTTGGTCATTCCAGCGTTCGCGGTACATTTCCAACGGCATCGCGGAAATGACGTTTGCGTGAAGGTCGCGGGCACGGGAAATAGCCGGAACCTGCATAGCCCGGTTGCGGGCCTCGCCCTCCTGGTAGGTGTAATACTGGCCAATCAGGCTGACACCGGCCTGGTTTGCGGTGTACCCACCAACGGCGGCGCGGACAGCGATCTCCATCGGGGAGATCTGCGCCTTGGTTTCTTTACGGGAAAAAAGTGCCATGAGATTTCAGGTGGCCGCCGCCGACGAAACGACGGTCACCACGATGAGCGTACATTACCCACCGACAACCAGTACGGGTTTTCTGTTTTCTTGTGGTCGAGACACCGCCGCCACCGAAATGACCATGACGCGGGCAAACTCAATCGGGCCCGGGGATTTCTGCGATGACAGGACCGCACCTTGGGCGGTTTTCACAAGGACGGCGCGTTGGACGTGTTCTTCAAGCATGACCGAAGGCCGATGCAAAACCTTTCCTTCGTAAACCATTTTCTGCACCAGACTGGTATGGCGCAACAGTTCTGCGTACCCGGCCGTTTGGCAGCGGCGCGAGTATTGGGTCGGGACATGGATTTCCAACGTCGGCGAAATGAGCAGCTGCACTTTTGGGTCGGTCATGACGCGGGCCACTTCGCCCCACATTGCCTCTTCTGTTTGCACGGAAAACTCGGCTTGGCAAATAACACGGCCGTCCAGCATTGTGGATCGCACCCCGACATACATGGATTCGTTTACCGAGCAGTCCACCATTAGCACCCCACCTTCGGGCATTTCAACGTTCACCTCGTACTTGGCCCAAGTGCCCGGATCTAGCCATGCACCCCTGGCGGTGACCCATTTGTTCAAGTGCGCACGGATGAAGTAATCCTTGCTTGAAGCGGACCGCAAGGCCTTCAACGTCACCGTGGTTCCCAACGCCGGGTTTGCCCATCCCCAGAAACGCTCGTCGCGGTAATCCACGTCATCAGGCATGGACCATTCCATGAAACACAAGTCGCCAGGCACTTCCCCGTCGATCAGGGCCAAACCTTCCTGGCGTGTTTGCATCATGTATTCAGACCCCTGGTCTCCGGCCGTGGACCAGCACGACAACAACGGAGACCGGCGGGCAATCATTGTCGGCTTGATAGCGGTCTCAATCACCGGGGCCGGAATGTCAAAGATCTCGTCCGCTACCACCAGGTCAAACGAACCACCATGCAAACGCATCGTCGCCGCCCTGGTCTCCCACTTTGATCCGTCCGGCATCGTTACAGACTTACGCCCAATCGCCTGCATCTGCTTGGCGTTGAAATACTCGACAAGTATCGGGGCCAGGGCTAGGTGGATGTGTTCTGCGCGGTCCAACTGGTTAGCCGTAGACAGGACATTGACCGGCCGCCCAACCAGCCTCGGGTACTCGGTCAAAAACCACCCAATCAAAGCAGTCAGCGCAACCGACTTACCCTGCTGACGGGCCGTCGAAATCAACGCTTCCCGAAACCGGAAATCACCGTCGTCGTCGTACTCAAGCTGCGCCGACAACGCCAACACCTGCCACGGCATCAACGTCGTACCCAAAAACTTCTGCGCCCACTCCGCCACCAACGGCCCAAACGTCTCACCGCCATACCGAGGCGAAGCCAACCTGGGCCACTCCCGACCAGTCGGTTCCACTCCGGGCTGATCGTCGCCAGTTCCGGCCAGTTTCGGCTGATTTGGCTCGAAAAATACGAGATTGACA
>Ga0208546_1000760_pt1 | contig 10932 bp, 27 predicted proteins | sample DEB19_08_DNA_4_FD_184528 | JGI IMG/M metagenome (GOLD analysis project Ga0208546, IMG submission 184528) | Aqueous microbial communities from the Delaware River and Bay under freshwater to marine salinity gradient to study organic matter... | ecosystem: Environmental > Aquatic > Marine > Coastal...
GAACACATGCCACAATCATCCTGGACACAATCTTATTTACACCAAAGGTTTCCTTGGTGACACATACTATTGCATTAATGCAAAGTATGTGAACTGACTCCTGCACTTAACCCTTCCGTCAGTACATATGTACTACGACGGTGGGTTTTCTGCAGGACTCTATATCCTGCACCTAACTCAACTTAATTCACACCAACTGGAGACACATGACTCCTAAAGCTGTTGAACAATTACTGACGCAAGATGCTCGCCTGCTTGCCAGGAGAGACTCCCCTGTCATTGACCAAGAACTTGAAGAACAGCGTCAAGCTGCTCTTGAAGTCTTTTTCCAATGGCAAGATGGGATGCGTCAGTTCCAAGATCTTATGCCTTTCTGCATTGTTCTCCAACATAAAGTAGATCTCAACCGAGGGCTACTCCGTTGGGAACGCATGCACGAAGACTGACTCTTGCACTGAGGGCCTTCGGGCCTTCTCTGCAGGACTCACATCCTGCATCCACTGCATACAACACTATGCCAATCACAATTGATCACGAAGACATACAAAATGCTCTTTCACGGTTCAAAATCAAACCTGATGAATACTATTTGTTGTTTGACAACAATGTTGTATACATAGTTTGGTGCGCCAAGATCAACGATGTTCCTTGTTTGGGATCAAATTCAGAATGCCTTGATGTAGAAATCAAGGGTTCTTGGACCCCATATGAAGACATCGAATACAAAGATCTAACGCCTTTGTTTTGCGCACGTTACATTCTTGCAACTAACTGACATGAAAACTATTTATTCCATGGGCAAAGGCAAGTACATTACTCTTGATTCTTACGGCGAGACTCGTGAGAATCGCCTTTGTGCAATTGGTATTGCACTTTTTGCCCTGTTCATTGCCTCATTCTCAGTGCCTGCACTGATAGGCATTGACATTACCAACATTAACCAACAGAACAATGACACTACACATCGCATTAATTTCTGATCGTTCCGGTTGTTACGCTCATGTCTGGAGCGATTTATGTACCTGGAATCAGTTCGTTGATCAACTTGAAGACATTGGCTGCGAGGTGATCGAAAACCAAACCATTGAATGGGATGGTTGTACCAGGGATGAGATTGCTGAAGACTGCCTGTCAGTCCATCGGCTACTCAACAACTCGGACTTTATCCCGCACGACTGACCCACATTTGGTGTCACACAAACGTAAGACGCTACGGCTGGTACTTGCATCCTTGTATGTACCAGCTATTCTCTATCTGCACCCGACATCAATTCATGGATCCACTCAGCCAACTCGATGTGACGGCACCAGACCACGTCTCTGTCATTACCAGGGAGGGAAAGGTGACTATCTCAGTACTCAAAGACGGTACATCCGTAACCCTTGGTTTCCCTATACGAGAACCTTGGACTGATCCCTGGACTAAGGCAACTCCCCGTTCCCCACTGGAACAGTCACCAACGGAGGATCACATCCGGCGTACTGCCAAAGAAACAGGCCTTGCTTATTTGCAGAATCTTGCAGAACGTGATCAAGTATCAACTAAGGTCACCAAACAGTTTAAGCCTGTTGGTGCTCCTGGTACTACACATTTACGCTATCAAGGTCCTACACCCAAACTTAACCCCAAGCTTGTACGTGAAATCAAACGTCTACTAAATGATGAAATGTATATGAATGGATGGACGAGCAAGACCCAGGCATACAAAGCCATTGGACGCATTTACAATGTGACAGGCTGTGCTATTGGTAACATTGCACGCGGTATTGCCTGGAGCCATATCACCGTCTGACCTACACAATCCTGGGCTTTCGTTGTTGAGAATCATTCGCAACAAGGATGTAAGTCCCAGGTTCACTCATCCACTCAACTCAACTTAAACCATGAAAGACCCTAACTTCATCGACGAGCAGCGCAACGCTGATTTCCTCGACGCAATGGCTGACCTTGTCTACGAGCAAGAAGAAGCTATGCGTGAATCCGATCAATCTGATTGGGACGGCATTGATGAGATTTCATCTGCCGAACGCAATGCTTGTGACCACTACAACGAGAGGTACGTCATCAATGGCTAAGAAATTCCAAGAGGATGACATTGTTATTCACATCATTGTCATCCTTTCCATTCTCATTGAAACTTTCATTGATTCAATCAAATGTCTTACATCTCTGAACTCCAGAAGTGTTACCCCAACACCTACAAATTGCGTTATGGAATCCAACGTTATAACGCCTACCGCAAGTGGGAAGACAAAGACCCAACGACTCTCACCATCCACGAAACGACGCTCAACTACGGCGGTCCAGAAGAAGGGGGATGGTGGTACCGAGCAGGATACCCCGTCCTCACCCACTGCATCTTCTCCAAGAAGCAAGCGGTCCAAGCTTTCATCGAATACTTCGAAGAGTACGAAGTCGCAGACCAGCCCGACCTTGGGCTCACGTCGACGTACTCAAACTACGAAGTCAACTTCTCCAACGACTACGCTAAGGTCTACCCCGAATCCAAACCACACTACTGCTGATGTTAACCCAGGAACAAATCAAACTTCCAACGTTGACAATTAATCAACGCAACATTTATACGTACTTTTTAAATCACAGAAAGAAGTACAAGACTGCGCCTTGCTTTGTACCAAAGTGTTCTACGCAGAATGGTGTTCAAATTTATTTGAATGCATTAATCAAACTTGAGCAATACGGTTTGATGCGTGTAGACAGAAGCAGTGATAACTACACTGGCTGGATCATGCTTGAACCAAAGAACTAATCCTCTACGTCGTATAACACTTCTGTTATATATTCTCTATTCGCAAATGGCGAATACATGCTAATACTTCAGTCATAGCCTGGGCATCACCGACGTAAGTACGGTGTGTAAGTCCCAGGTTTTAATTCAACTTCACTTCAACTTACAATGACTAAAAACGAATATGTTCATGTGCAAGAAGCACTGGACTTGCTCAAAACAATTGTTGCACGCGAAGCAAAGCGTCACGAGATGGATCAACATCTCACTCCATCCATGCTTGGCATGCTCGAAGATGAAATCATTCCAATGATTGAGAACGAGCTTGATGTGGACTACGCACCAGACGAAGTTGGTGAGCCGCCCATCACTCTGAATGAGATGCACACACAAGCATGGAAGGAGCATCAGGCCATGCATTCGTAATCCCCTACAACCCCTGAGGAAGTGCCAGGGGGGATACCTTTAGTTCTATAAGAAACTATTATCTATTTCCCCTCATCCAACCCTTGACAACCCTGGTAGACTTCAACAGTCTTATCAACTACACATCAATTCAATTTCAATGACTGATTCCAATCTTCCTCGTATTCCAGACTCTCTGGATATGCAAAGACTTCAGGCCATGCAATTAGTTGCACGCATGAAGGAAACATCCGATCGCCTCGGCATGGGATTCATCGGGGGCTTTATTGGCCCCGATGGACAGAAATTTGTCATGACAAATATGGACGAAGATGATTCCCAAGCACTACTGCCAGATGATCTCAAATGACTAGGAAATCTATCATCAGTTTTGACCGCACCATCCATGGTGTGAACATCACCGAACACGGTATTAAATCACTGACTAAAGCAATCAAGCTTGGTCCACTCCAGCTGACACTTAACGCCAATCCCAGTGGTGTTAAAGGTTCAGTCAGTATTCCTGGCACAGGCTTGAGCATTCCAAACATTAAGATAATCTAAAGACCTGGGCGTCTGTACTCGTTGTGCAAACAGCACAGAAAGAGGCAGTGTAAGTCCCAGGTTTTGTTCACTTACTCAATTCAATTCAACCATGCATACCGTAGATTCAAACCTCAGTTTGTTTGATCGCATCAATGTTGCACGTTGCGCAGTCGAACGCGCTAAAAACAACTGTTTTGATTGCGATCGTTTTGTTGATGAGTTTGCAACTGCAAAGATGTGGACTCGTTACAAGTGCTACATTTCAACCACTCTTTCATTTGTGGAGCCTGACTAATGACAGTTCTTGCAATTGAAGATACACTTTACTCAGACACTCATGTCACAATTACAGCAGTTGTTGACGAGATGCGCCTGCTTTATCGGGCGACTTATTTCGAACCTGAAGAGTGGGCTCCTGCATTGTGTACAACAACTATTGAACTGGATCCAGAGGAACCAATCCCTCTTGATGAAGATGGCTTCTGTGCCTATCTTGATCACCTCGATCCTCAATGGCAACTCGTTGACATGTCAGACTGCAATGACTAATGCTTTCTGAAGAACATTGGGACAAACTGTACTCTTTATTATCTACAGCCTATGAAGAATGTTGTGAGCAAAATGATGATATCTATCAATCCAAGATTGGTATTATCCTTGATCACATGATTGAAAACAAGCCTTATTTATTACGCAAATGATTGGCTTCTCAATTGAATTCAAACGCTGGTACTTTGTACTGCGTGGTCCCAAAGGTCGTGTCTATCTAGCTACTGGCTTTGCTAAACGCATGCCAGTCATGACACCAACTGGTACATACACACTTGACCAGTGTATTGGCACATGGCCAGGGGACAAGACTGATCAAGAACTTCTTGACACGTTAAGAAGTACACGTTAAAGAAATCTTAAATCTTTAACACATCGTCCTGGGCATGACGTTAAACTGCCTATTCCTTTTACTTATTCAACTCAATGCAATTCCAAATTACCAAAATACATTTTGATTTGGATTCTGATGATTTAATTCAACAACCAAATCTTCAAGAAAGTTTACAAGAAGAATATGTTGGTCAAATTTGGGAAGCAGATGACGAAGATGACTTAATTGAAGAGCTAACCTGTGCAACAGGCTGGTGCATTAAGTCTATAGATTATCGTCACGTTCTCAAACAAAGTTGCTTTGTTACACTTTGGTGAGTTTGCTTGCTTTAATCAAATCAATTCATCTCAGAACTAATCATGCATTTTGCTCTTCCTTCCAACCTGCAACAAGAACTCCTGGCTTATGACCCAAAGCTCAAGGCTTTGGCTAAGCAAACAGACAACAAGAAGCCTGCTAAGAAATCCAAATATCCTCTTGGCAACATCCCTCATCTCATTCCTGAAGATGTCGTGCGCTCCAGTTATCAGCAGACTGCTATTGACAACATCAATACACAGTTAGCACCAGGGCGCTTTGAATTGTTTACCAAGCTTGTGAATGTGGCAACTCCGCAAGCACGCACTGTACCTGTCGCTATTCTTTATCACTTCGAGCAATGTTGGTACGCCGCATGGCTACCACAACGTTGTGAAGACTATGTGTATGGCTACGCTTATGCGTTTAAAGATACTGCAGCTGCAGCTAAACAAATTCCAAATCACATCTATCAACATAAAGAGATTTGTACTCCACATACCATTGGTCGAGGCTCACAACTTTACACATACTCCACAACAGTAACTAGGCAAGACATCATCAATGGCAAAGATGGGCGCAACTGGCGTGACTGGCGTGCCATGGGTGTTGCTAACTACTACCAAAAGTCACGCGACATCCATGAAGCAATGACTTCATTTGAGCGTCAGTTGATGTCAAGCATTCCTACATGGAGTGATAGCCGTGGCATCTTTGATCGTATACGTTGCAACAACATTATTGATGCATTAGATCTGCCTACATTTTTTAGCTCTGTAGTAGAAGACAAGACTAAGTTTCATCTAACCGTTAATGGCTTTATTGAACATTGCAAAGAACTTGAGCGAAAGAATAAGAACTCAACAATGTTTTCAACGATTCTTTCGATTACGCGTATTGTTACTACCCCAGCTATTAGCAATAAGCTCCAGGCTATGCTCAATCGTTCTACGAATGAGTACAATAATCCTGATAACACACGACGCAAGGATATTCAATATGGCTACAAAGAATTTGAACAAACTTGTAACTCTATTTACTTTATCAATCGAATCTGGCCTGACTGTCCGGTTGATCACTACCGCACATACTTTGACCAATTACGTACCGTTAATCTCAATCATTTGCGTACTAATGAACAATTGGTTGCTTGGTTACGTAAGAACATGAGTGTTAATTCATTCCTCAACATGATGTCTAAACACGTTGAAGAATCCAAGAAAGATAATGGTCGTTCATCTACCTTTAGTGATCATGACTACGTTATCTATTTCTGGTATGGGATGAATGACACGTTCTCCATGATTATGCGTGTCCTGGAGAATGGCAAGGAACTGGAGCCACCCAAGCGCTGGCGTATGCCTGACTTCCATGACTACGTGCAAGCCGAAGCATGGAAGATCGCCAACAAGAAGGAATCACTGCACCAAGATCTATTCCCCAATCCAATCAAGGTCAATGTCAATGACAGCCACTGGACATTCTTCCAGCCAGTGGATACTCACCAGTTAGCACAGTGGGGACAAGCAGTACGTAACTGTGTGGGCTCTGCATCCAGGTATGCAGAAGACATCAAGAAACGCAAGCACTTCATTGTGCTCTGCATGATTGATGGTAAACCTACCTTCACCATTCAACTGGATGTATCCATGGGTGTAATGAACGTTGTTCAAATTGCAGGTGTTGCTAACCAGCGGTTGACCGACGAACAGCGTGAGCAGTACTCTATGGCATTTAAGCAAGCCTTGCAATCTCGTGAATCTGAGCTAAGCTCTAAGAGCTGAAGCCACAGCATGGGGGTCCTATCCTCGTTAAAGGACCCCTTTAAATCATGTCTGATTACACCGATGAGCAACTGCTTGCCATGGCAATGGCAAACATTGGTGAGTACATCACTGACAACTCACCACAGTACATTCTGATCGAAGACGATCCACGTAACGAGGAAGACTACGACACATGGGACGTAGGTATGGAACCTATACCAGGTGATCAAACCTGGAAGTCAAACGCTATTGATGTTAAATCATCTGAAGTCAATGACTGAGTTTAAACCAATTCCATCTTGTCCTGGCTATCAAGTATCTGCTTGTGGTCAGGTTAAAGGACCCAAGAAACTATTAAAGCTTTATCAAAACAAGAATGGTTATTTAATGTTTAAACCAGGTCGCAATAAATCTTCATACTATGTACATAAAGCTGTGGCAGAAACTTGGGATATTAAAGGATCTGGTTCCTGGATCAATCACATTGATCATGACAAAACCAACAATCAAGTTTCCAATCTTGAATGGTGTACAGCTAAGCACAATCATGATGAATGTGTAAAGTTTTTAGGTAAGCACCCATCTCAAAAACTTACACCTAAAGATTATGAACTTGTATTCCAAATGTATACAGAAGGTTTTAGTCAACGTGACATAGCCAATTCAATTGGCTGTACCCAGACTCACGTTTGGCGTATATTGAAACAGTTTTAGCACTGAGCCACTACCTCATGATCACACTTGGCAGCACACATCAATTGATGTGAGCGTAAGTCCAAGTGAGGCCGACTAGTCCAACGGCAGAGACAGGCGACTTAAAATCGCTCCAGTCCCGGTTCGAATCCGGGGTCGGCTACCAATTTACTTTAGATTAACAATGGAAAACGAAACTCTTAAAGGAGTTGATTGTCACGGAAACTCTGTGCCACGTAATTGTTATCATTGTTTTTATTATGTTCCTTACAATGATGGTGTTGGAGAATGTCATTACTATCCACCTAAAGGCGCTCTTTATGACTGGAAAGAAAGCGCTCACAAACCTGGGCTTCCAGATGAAGATCTTGAATGGATATTTCCAAAAGTAGATGGTGCAAATTTTTGTTCTAAATGGACAGCATAATTTTTAACTAAACCTGGGCATCTGCTAAGTGTAAGTCCCAGGCTGTTAACACACCCTTAACTACCACTTAACACAATGCAATTCTTTGCTGCTTTCAAACATCTCATCCCTGAGTTTCATGCTTATGCAGATGAAGACAAGCGCTACAACATTGGTGCTACCTGGACCGACAACGAAGGTCTGCGTGACTACCACAACCTTGAGATGCGGTACGTCCGCAACTCTGAGAAGCTTGCGCTCCAAGGGGAGCCACAGCCTGATGGCTCATGGAAGTATGTTGAACCCAACGGCAACGTCCATGTAATCTCAGCAGAGCGTGCACGTCACTTTATGGAGACCACACAAGCCCATGCAACCATGATGTGTGACATGCTCGAACGCCTCAAAGAAGCTGGGCTCTATGACAAGTTCATTGACACAGAAGCCAAGCCTGCCTAAGGTACCAGCGGAATGTTCGGCCCCTGCGCAAGCAAGGGTCTTTCTCTATGACATCTGAACTTGTTGATCTTGATCTTGTTGATCAAACCATTGCACTCATACCAGAAGATGCTTGGCCTCAAGTAAAACAATCTATTATCACTGCCTTTGTTGATAACATGCCTGGTGCTGTTATCCAAAAACTGACTGGTCGTTATGATGATTTTGATTCTGCAGAAAAAGTTTTGCAGAGTTATTACCAACTTCCTGAATCAAATGATGAAATCATTGTTGATGGATTTAAGATCATGGGCGCAGTTAATTGTCTTGAATTGCTGAGCGCACTAAACCTTACCAAAAATGAAGTGCAGACAGTGCAGCAGTAGTAACACACGGGTTACTTGCACAGATCACTTGCAACCTGATCTAACTAAACGGTATTGCCGTTGTTTGGATTGTGGTTGCAAGTTTCGTACCGTTGAACGGTATGAAATAGCAAAACCAGTTCCATTAGAACCTTACAAGCCAACAGGAATAAACAATGGCAACTCAACATTAACAAACCATGACATCTTAATGATTCGTCATTTACATCACAAAGGATTAAGCAATGGTCAACTAGCAATTCGTTACGGTCAAAACCGTAGTACTATTTCTCGTATCGTCAACTACAAAACTTACACCAACATCAAATGACAAACAAACGCCAGTTTAATTACGCAATAGGTGATCGGGTAGCAGAACGTCCTAAACTACGAGGACTTTTGGCTGTGCGTAATGAAGCTAAAGAACGGGTTGAAAAATATACAACACAACGTTATGGATACGTTGTTGACATTGTAGAAAAACCAAACAAACTTAAACGTAAACAAAAGTTTTTAGTTATTCAATGGGATCATCTTGTTTCACCAACAGAACATGCTTCAATGCGTATATGCCCAGAAAAAGAATTAGCTCGTTTAACAAAAGAGTTTATTGTCCCTGGTGAATGACATGAATGAATCACGTCATCGTATCAAAATTATTATGCAAGGATTTTCTTGCGCAATTGTAATTATTGGATTGTCATTACTTTGCTTTGCAACCTTTAAAGATTTTGCTGAACCAACAGAAAAGTTTAAGGTTGTAGACAAATACAGAAACTGCGACGTAATCAGATACACTGATCCCAGCAATCAATGGCACTACTTACTGCACTGCGGTCTATGAACGTTCAACTCATTTGGTCTACACCAAACGCAGAAGAAATGATTGTCAAGATGGCACGCGTTTCTGCTCCATCTAATCAAGACAATATGGATACAGCTCCAAGATTGTTGCGGTATTTAATTAAACACAAACATTGGTCACCATTTGAGATGGCTAATATGTGTGTTGAGATTGAAACCACGCGTGCAATTTCATCGCAAATCTTGCGTCATCGTTCATTCTCGTTCCAAGAATTTAGCCAGCGTTATGCAGATACCAGCGAGCTTGGCTCTGCTGTGATTCCGCATTTGCGTCGGCAAGACATAAAGAATAGACAGAACAGCATTGATGATCTTTCATCAGAAGAGATTGGTAATTATTACCGCCGCATTAGCGAGCTGTATGAAAATGCTGAGCATCTTTATCATGAGATGGTAAGCAGTGGCATTGCAAAAGAATGCGCTCGTTCTGTTCTTCCTTTGTCAACACAGACTCGTTTATTCATGAACGGTACACTCAGGTCGTTTATTCATTATCTTCAAGTACGCACTGATCCAAGTACACAAATGGAACATCGACAAATTGCCCTAAAAATCCAACAGATTTTTTGTCAACAATTCCCAATCATTGGAGAGGCAGCTTTCAATGACTGAAGAACAACTTGATCTTTTGCGTTACTTAATCAAACAAGAGATAGACGCTGCTCAGATCGATGGCATGGAACATGGTGCTTGGGGATGGGCAGACAAAATGCTTAACGAAGGATGGCAAAAATTTAAAAATAGTTTTAAGTCCACCTAAGTTCTACACACTACGAGGTTCAACAATGACTTCAAACTCCGCCAAACGAAGGCAACGCATCAAAGAGCAGATCAAAGAGCTTGATAATTATCTGAACAAACAACCTCTTTGGGTTTACGCTCTTATGATTTTTGACTCAACTCCAGGATCTAACATAGCGGCCATGGGCGCTGTGTTTGAACGGATTGCCGACGAGATTGAAGAACGCGGCGAGAAAGGGCTAGATCTCGACCCAGGTGAAACCGCAGACTGGCTGCGAGCAGAGGCTTCTCAGACTAAATCGCCGACGAGTTGGAGGGGCAGTGAAGCGTGACGCGTTCAGCGCCAAGGGCATCAGGGTTGAAACCAGCCTTTCTCTAGTTCTACATACTACGAGGTCCAACAATGACTCAAGAACACCCGATTACTCCGCCACTGGAACTGCTTAAGTATTGGGAAGAACAACATTTTGATGAAGGTGAAAACTATGATGTAATGCTAATTAAAGCTTACCAGGCTGGTGCTGATCAGCAGTTGGAGCAAGATGCAAAATGGCTGGACACAAAAGCTTTGTTCAGCTCCCATTTGACAATTACTCCATCTGGTGATGCTTTGAGACAGGTGATGCGCCCTAAGCCGCCGAGCTTGAAGGAGCAGGCGCTGGAGGCGCTTGCATCCGCAGACGGTGCTGATCATCCAATCGTTGCAACCGTCATCACTGCAGATCAACACGCTCTGATCCGCCGCGCTCTTGAATCCCTGCCCGATTAGTCAACATCA
>Ga0208546_1000761_pt1 | contig 10927 bp, 9 predicted proteins | sample DEB19_08_DNA_4_FD_184528 | JGI IMG/M metagenome (GOLD analysis project Ga0208546, IMG submission 184528) | Aqueous microbial communities from the Delaware River and Bay under freshwater to marine salinity gradient to study organic matter... | ecosystem: Environmental > Aquatic > Marine > Coastal ...
TGAATGGCGAAGTGTTGACGATAAAGGTGAAGGTGAAGTGGATGTGCTCTTTTCATATTTCATGGTGCTAAATCGGCAATTCACAATTGATGCAGGTGGTGCAAATACCAGCGCAACCTATTACCGCAATGCAGATTTGGAAATGACTTTAGCGTTGCGCGCGCATGGTGGACGATTGCTTCAAATGGAATTACCACTGAAGCAAGGCCGACATCATGGTTATCACGATGTTGATCCGGAGTATCGCGAGAAGAATTCAAAGAAGAATTACCAACGTTTGCTCGATCGATTCCGCGGTCAGAACGACATTCTTGCGCCACGCAGGTAGCCTTCACTTATGGAGAACCTTGCGCATTACACCAGCCTTCGAGTTGGTGGCCCAGCGCAGAAATTTGTTCACGCTACTACCGAACAAGAATTAATAGATGCAGTCCACACTGCAGATAAAGCGGGCGAACCTGTCCTCATCATTGGTGGCGGATCGAATGTACTTATTGGCGATCAAGGTTTTAATGGAACTGTTATTCGCGTTGAAACTAAAGGTAATTCCTATCAATTTGATGCATGCAGTGGGGGAATGATCACTGTCAATTCTGGTGAGAATTGGGATGATTTTGTTCAATGGATTATTAGTAAAGGTTTTGCAGATCTAGAAACTCTGAGTGGAATACCGGGAACTGTGGGCGGTGCTCCGATTCAAAATATTGGTGCATACGGCCATGAAGTATGCGAAGTAATTGCACGAGTGCGGACATGGGATCGTAAAATTAACGGCATTAAAACTTTCACAAATCAAGATTGCGAGTTTGGCTATCGCACATCTCGATTTAAGCGGGAGAAAGATCGTTATGTAGTCCTTGATGTGACATTCCAACTCCGAAAAGGCGAAATGTCACTTCCCATTAAGTATCAAGAACTTGCTAGTTATTTAGGCGTTCAACTGGGGGACCGTGCACTGGTTGAAGATGTTCGCCAGGCAGTTTTAGCACTTCGCGCAGCAAAAGGAATGGTCTTAAATGAAAACGATCCGGATTCATGGTCAGCAGGTTCATTCTTTGTCAATCCAATACTGAGCGCAGATATTGCAGCAAAACTTCCGAGCGATGCGCCACGATGGCCACAACCTGATGGACGAATAAAAACTTCAGCGGCTTGGTTGATGGAAAAGTCTGGCGTGAAAAAAGGTGAAGAGCACGAAGGTGCACGAGTTTCAACAAAACATGTTTTAGCTTTAGTTAATAGTGGAAGCGCTAAAGCATCCGATATTGCCGCATTAGCAAAAACCGCACGCGCTCAAGTTCAGAAAGTTTTTGGAATTACGTTAGAGCCAGAAGTCCACTTCGTGGGCTTAAGTTTGGATTAATTACTTCGCTTCTGAAAGTAAGTTCTTAATTCGCGTGACGCCTTCAATGATGTCTTCATCACTTGTTGCGTATGAGAAGCGCAAGTAACCCGATGGGCCAAATGCCTCGCCAGGCACAACCGCTACTTCAACTTCATCAAGAATTAGCGCAGCTAGTTCTGCTGAAGTATTAGGACGTTTTCCACGAATCTCTTTACCGAGTACGCCTTTAACGGATGGATAGACGTAGAACGCACCAGTTGGAGTTGGGCATTGAACTCCAGGAATCTCATTTAAAAGTTTCACAATGAGTTTTCGGCGACGATCAAATGCTTCGCCCATTTTATGAACTGCCGAGAGATCACCGTTTAATGCTGCGATTGCCGCGCGTTGCGAAACATTGGAAACGTTTGATGAGAGATGTGATTGATGATTTGTTGAAGCTTTAATGACATCCTTTGGTCCGATCATCCAACCCACTCGCCAACCAGTCATGGCATAAGTTTTTGCCACGCCATTAAGAATGATGCAGTGATCAGCAATTGCTGGAACTAAGACTGGAAGTGAAGGCGCAGTTGCACCGTCGTAGAGAAGATGTTCGTAAATTTCATCGGTGATAACCCAGATGCCATGCTTGACTGCCCATTCACCAATTGCTTTGACTTGTTCTTGTGAATAGACAGAACCAGTTGGATTTGATGGCGAACAGAAAAGTAGAACTTTAGTTTTTTCTGTTCGAGCCTTCTCTAATTGGTCAACTGTTACTAAATAATTTTGTGTTTCATCTGCGAAAACTTCGACTGGAACTCCGCCTGCTAATTTGATGCATTCGGGATATGAAGTCCAATATGGCGCTGGCAAGAGAACTTCATCGCCTGGATCGACAATTGCCGCAAAAGATTGATACACCGATTGTTTGCCACCGTTAGTGACAAGCACTTGATCTGCAGTGATGGCATAGTGAGAATCGCGCAAAGTTTTCTTAACAATCGCTTCTCGCATTTCAGGAAGGCCAGGCGTTGGTGTGTAGCGATGATTTGCAACAACACTTGTTGCATCTGCTGCCGCTTTCACAATGTAATCCGGAGTTGGAAAATCTGGTTCTCCTGCACCGAAACCAATAACAGGGCGGCCAGCGGCTTTGAGCGCTTTTGCTTTAGCGTCGACGGCGAGGGTTGCTGATTCTGCAATGCTGGCGATTCGGCGGGATACGCGTGGTTTGCTCACGCGCGCAGTCTGCCCGAACGGGGGGCAGGGAAGCGAGTTAGACCAAATGCCCCTCTCTAACCTAGACTTCCGCGCCTGGCGCTTGCATAACTCGAAGAAATTTGAATTATGAAAAATGGTCATGCTTTTGCATGTCCAAAAGCACCCGAAGGGCAGTAGCTCAATTGGCCAGAGTTCCGGTCTCCAAAACCGGCGGTTGGGGGTTCAAGTCCCTCCTGCCCTGCTCGGTTAAGAAACTGGTTAAAAAGAAGTTAGTGAAGTTAGTAGATAGAAAGGAACAGCAATGAGTGAACAACACTCTACTGAAGAAGCGCAAGGCATCTTCGGTCGTATTGGCCTGTTCTATCGCCAAGTAATTAATGAACTTCGAAAAGTTGTTTGGCCAACTCGAAACCAATTAACAACATACACAGCAGTTGTTCTTGTCTTCGTCGGTTTCATCATCGCTGTGGTTTCGGTTTTCGATCTCGTACTTGCGAAGATCGTGTTCTGGATTTTTGGATAGGAGGGGAGCGATGTCAGAAGAATTTGCAGATGCACAAGCAACAGATTCAGCTGTTGATCTTGTCGATAGCTCAGTAGTTGAAGATGTAGAACTTGATGACGCTGTAGAAGAAGAGAACGTCAGCCCTGAACTCGCTGCATTCCGTGATGAACTTCGTCGCGCACCTGGCGATTGGTTCGTTGTTCACTCTTACGCTGGATATGAAAAGCGCGTCAAAGGAAATCTTGCCAACCGTATTACTTCAATGAATATGGAAGATTACATTTATCAGATTGAAGTTCCGGAAGAAGAAGTTACTGAAATTAAGAATGGCCAGCGCAAGCAAGTAAAGCGCAATATTTATCCAGGCTATGTGCTTGTTCGTATGGACCTGAATGATGAGTCATGGTCATGCGTTCGAAATACTCCTGGTGTTACTGGCTTTGTTGGTAACTCACATCATCCAAGCCCACTTCCACTTTCGGAAGCAGAGAAGATGTTGATGCCACGCGAACTTAAGGCAACCATCAAGAAAGAAATCAAGGTTGTTGACTTCACTATTGGCGAATCTGTCACCGTTATGGATGGCCCTTTTGCTACCTTGCCAGCGACGATCTCCGAGATCATGCCAGAGCAGGCAAAACTCAAGGTTCTTGTCTCCATCTTCGGACGTGAGACACCCGTAGAACTTTCATTCCATCAGGTTCAGAAAATTTAAAGAAGAGAAAGAGAAAAAGAGGAAACGACCATGGCACCAAAGAAGAAAGTCCAAGCACTGATTAAGTTGCAGATTCAGGCTGGCGCAGCGACACCTGCTCCACCGGTTGGTCCAGCGCTCGGTCAGCATGGTGTGAACATCATGGACTTCGTTAAGGCATACAACGCTGCCACCGAAAGCCAAAAGGGTCAGATCATTCCAGTAGAGATCACAGTCTTCGAAGATCGTTCATTCACATTCGTCACCAAGACTCCACCAGCATCACGTCTTATCCTCAAGGCTGCTGGTTTGGAGAAAGGTTCATCTGTTCCACACAAGGACAAAGTTGGATCAATCACTTGGAAGCAATGTGAAGAGATCGCAACATTGAAGAAAGCAGATCTCAACGCAAACGATGTACAAGCTGGTGCAAACATCATCGCAGGTACAGCACGTTCGATGGGAATTATTGTTAATAAGTAAGAGCTAACAAGTAATTTTCGAATCGGAGATTCTGATTCGAAGTGGGAGGACCACGCTGGTCCGTTAACACCACAACTCGCTCACTTCGGTGAGAGAAATAGAAGGAGAAGAAATGAAGCGCAGTAAGAAGTACAAAGCAGCGGCAGCGAAAGTTAATGCTGACCAGCTCTACACACCACTACCTGCAATGCAGTTAGTAAAAGAGACAAACGTTGTGAAGTATGACGCGTCAGTTGAAGTTGCGTTAGTACTCGGCGTTGATCCAAAGAAAGCAGATCAAGCAGTTCGCTCAACAGTTAACTTGCCGCACGGAACAGGTAAGACTGCTCGCGTTCTTGTTTTCGCAAACGCAGATAAAGCTGAAGAAGCGCGCGCTGCAGGAGCTGACATTGTCGGTGGCGATGAATTGATCGATGAAGTTTCTAAAGGTCGCCTTGATTACGATGCAGTTGTCTCCACACCAGATTTGATGGGCAAAGTTGGTCGCCTCGGTAAAGTGCTTGGACCACGTGGTCTGATGCCAAACCCAAAGACCGGCACTGTTACTACCGATGTTGCGAAGGCTGTCTCTGATATCAAAGGTGGAAAAATCGAATTCCGCGTTGATAAGAATTCAAATCTTCACTTCATTATTGGTAAGTCATCGTTTACTGCGCAACAGCTTGCAGATAACTATGCAGCGGCAGTAGAAGAAGTAATGCGCTCAAAGCCAGCTTCATCCAAAGGTCGCTTCATTAAGAAGTCTGTTGTCTCCACAACGATGGGACCTGGCATTGCGATTGATCCAAATATCTCTCGCGAAGGCGCAGCACCAATTCAGTAACGTTCAAAGGCGTTACGCTCAAAAGGCTTAATGCTCACATATCAGTTTTTGACGGAGCTAGGGCGGTTGCCCTAGCCTTCGTCATCTCACCAGAGACTGCTGGTTATCTTCGGAAAATCGAAAGAGATTCTGAAGGAACTAAGTGTCGAAAGACAGCCCGCATAGGTAAGTACGAAACCTCGTACGCACTTATGCGTCGAGGTTTTTCTCGTTTTTGGTGGAATGTATTAATACATAAAAAAGTAAGTAAAAGAGAAGGTAGGTAGCCAGATGGCTCGCCCTGACAAGTCGGCAGCAGTTGCCCAGTTGGTCGAAGATTTTCGATCAGCAGATGCAACAGTTCTGACTGAATATCGTGGTCTTACAGTGACTGCGATGAAAGAGCTACGTCGTTCACTTGGTGAAGGCACCAAGTATCACGTTGCAAAGAACACTCTGACAAAGATCGCTGCGAAAGAAGCCGGCGTTCCATTGGAAGAGAACTTACTTGCTGGACCTTCTGCAATTGCATTCATCAAAGGTGATGCAGTAACAGCAGCGAAAGCAATGAAGAACTTCCAGAAAGAAAATCCACTTCTCATCATCAAGGGTGGCGTTTTCGAAGGAAAGCCAGTCTCTGTAGAAGAGATTATGAAACTTGCAGATCTCGAATCTCGCGAAGTTCTCTTGGCAAAGCTTGCTGGTGCTATGAAGGCATCGCTTGCTAAGGCAGCACGAACATTTGATGCGCTTCGTATCAAACTTGAAGCAGAAGCCGGCGCTCCTGCAACAGCACCAGTTGCTGAAGCAGCAGAAGTAGTGGCAGAAGCACCAGCAGCAGAAGTTGTTGCAGAAACAACTGAAGCACCAGCTGCAGAAGCAGCATCAACCGAAACCCCAGCAGCGGAATAACTTTCGCAACGAGTACAGAAAAAGGAAACGAACATGGCAAAGCTAAATACCGAAGATCTCTTGGGTCAGTTCAAGGAAATGTCCCTTGTTGAACTTTCAGATTTCGTAAAGGCATTCGAAAAGGAATTCGATGTCACAGCAGCAGCACCAGTAGCAGTTGCAGCAGCAGGTGGCGCAGCAGCAGGTGGCGCAGCGGCAGATGCAGCACAAGATGAATTCACCATCATTCTTGAAGATGCAGGTGCACAGAAGATCGCTGTTATTAAAGAAGTACGTGCACTTAATAGCTCACTCGGCTTGAAGGAAGCAAAGGATCTCGTTGACGCGACTCCAGCAACTCTCCTTGAGAAGGCTGATAAGGCGACCGCAGATAAGGCGAAGGCAGCTCTCGAAGCAGCAGGCGCTAAGGTCACAATTAAGTAAGGTCACTATTAAGTAGTCCAGCACAATCCGTCATTGGAAGGGGCTCCCGAGAGGGGGTCCCTTTCCTTTTTATCTATCGGATTAGACAGGCGAGCCCGCGCAGGGTTACCCTACGCGTTCGCATAAATACCCAAGGGTCCTGCATATAGCGGCTGAGACCTGGCGTGAGCTGTGCGAAAAATTGCACTTTATTTTACGTAAGTAAGCAAGTGACAACTGGAAGGACATATCTTGGCCGCGAAGAAATCATTAGCACCAACCCGTATTTCATTCGCCAAGATTCGTGAACCACAAGAAGTACCAAATCTCCTAGCACTTCAAACCGAGAGCTTTGATTGGCTCCTCGGAAATGATGCATGGCGTTCACGACTTGGACAGAACGAACGAGCCGGACGAGGCGAAGTTCCAAAGACATCTGGATTGGAAGAAATCTTTGATGAGATTTCACCAATCGAAGATTTCAATGGATCGATGTCGCTCTCATTCCGTGATCATCGTTTCGAACCAGCGAAGTACACCATTACCGAATGTAAAGAGCGCGATCTCACTTATGCAGCGCCGCTTTTCGTTACCGCAGAATTCACCAACAACATCACTGGTGAAATTAAGTCACAGACAGTCTTCATGGGTGATTTCCCATTAATGACACCACGCGGAACATTCGTAATCAATGGAACAGAACGTGTTGTCGTTTCACAACTTGTTCGTTCACCTGGTGTGTACTTTGAGCGAACCATTGAAAAAGGTTCTGACAAAGATATTTTTACAAGCAAGATCATTCCAAGCCGCGGTGCATGGCTTGAGTTTGAAATCGATAAGAAAGATTTTGTTGGCGTTCGTATTGATCGCAAGCGAAAACTTTCGGTCACAGTATTCCTTAAAGCGCTCGGTTGGACAGATGCACAGATCACGGAAAACTTCGGTGAATATGAATCGATGCGTCAGACTCATGAAAAAGATACGGTCAACACTCAAGACGAAGCCTTGCTCGATATTTATCGCAAGATGCGTCCAGGTGAGCCACCAACCAAAGAAGCAGCACAAAACCTTATTGAAAACTTGTACTTCAATGTAAAGCGTTACGACTTGGCCAAGGTCGGACGTTTCAAATTGAATAAGAAGTTGGGCCTAGAACACCCATTAAATAAGGGCCTTATTACAATCGAAGACATCATTGCGACCTTGAAGTACTTAGTAGCGCTTCATAAAGGCGAACTCTTCATGGAGTACGGCAAGCAAGTTCGCGTTGAAGCTGACGATATCGATCACTTCGGAAATCGTCGTCTTCGTACCGTTGGCGAATTGATTCAAAATCAAGTTCGTACAGGTCTTTCTCGTATGGAACGTGTTGTTCGTGAACGTATGACAACGCAAGATGTGGAAGCAATTACGCCACAGACGTTGATCAACATCCGACCAATCACTGCATCCATCAAAGAGTTCTTTGGAACATCACAACTTTCACAGTTCATGGATCAAACCAATCCACTTTCTGGTTTGACTCACAAGCGACGTCTCTCTGCGCTTGGACCTGGTGGTCTTTCACGAGATCGTGCAGGCTTCGAAGTTCGTGACGTGCATCCATCTCACTATGGACGTATGTGCCCAATCGAAACTCCAGAAGGTCCAAACATTGGTCTTATTGGATCGCTTGCAACATATGCACGCATCACACCATTTGGTTTCGTTGAAACTCCATATCGCAAAGTAGTTAACGGTCAAGTTACTGACAAAGTTGATTACTTAACTGCAGATGAAGAAGACGAACACATTATTGCGCAGGCAAACGCACCTCTTACAGACGATAACCACTTCGCAGAATCTCGCGTATTGGTTCGTCGTCGTGGTGGCGAAGTTGAATACATTCCAGCTGAAGAAGTTGATTACATGGATGTATCTCCACGCCAGATGGTTTCTGTTGCAACTGCGATGATTCCATTCCTTGAGCATGATGATGCGAACCGCGCGTTGATGGGTTCAAACATGATGCGTCAGGCTGTGCCACTCATTCGCGCTGAAGCGCCACTCGTTGGTACCGGTATGGAATTCCGTGCTGCAGTTGATGCTGGCGATGTCATGCTCGCGAAAAAGGCAGGAACTGTTGCTGAAGTTTCATCTGATCAAATCGTCATCAAGGAAGAAGATGGAAACGAAGAGATCTACGCGCTTGAGAAGTTCATCCGCTCCAACCAGAGCACTTCGCGTAATCAGAAAGTTCTCGTCAATGAAGGCGACAAAGTTGTAGCTGGCCAACCAATTGCTGATGGCCCTTGCACCGATAAAGGTGAAATGGCGCTCGGTAAGAACTTGCTCGTGGCATTTATGTCATGGGAAGGCCACAACTACGAAGATGCGATCATCCTCTCGCAACGACTTGTGCAAGATGATGTGCTTTCGTCAATTCACATTGAAGAGTATGAAGTTGATGCTCGCGATACCAAACTTGGACCTGAGGAAATCACTCGCGATATTCCAAACGTTTCGGAAGAAGTTCTTGCAGATCTCGATGATCGCGGAATTATTCGAATCGGTGCAGATGTCGTTCCAGGTGACATCCTTGTTGGCAAAGTAACGCCAAAGGGCGAAACTGAACTCACACCAGAAGAGCGTTTGCTCCGTGCAATTTTCGGTGAGAAGGCTCGCGAAGTTCGCGATACCTCACTTAAGGTTCCACACGGCGAAGGCGGAAAAGTTATCGGCGTAAAGATCCAAGATCTTGAAGACGGTTATGACTTGCCAGCTGGTGTTAACCAAGTTGTTCGTGTCTACATCGCACAGAAGCGAAAGATTCAAGATGGTGACAAGCTCGCTGGTCGCCACGGTAATAAGGGTGTTATCTCAAAGATTCTCCCAGTTGAAGATATGCCATTCCTTGCAGATGGAACTCCAGTTGATGTTGTTCTTAATCCGCTCGGTGTTCCTGGCCGTATGAACGTTGGTCAAGTTCTTGAAACTCACCTTGGTTGGGTTGCAAAGAGCGGATGGAACGTTGAAGGCGAGAAGGAAGATTGGCAGAAGCGCATGCACACCATTGGTGCAGCATCTGCGCCATCTGGCACAAATATCGCAACACCAGTGTTCGACGGTGCACGTGAAGATGAAATTCAAGGTCTCCTTGGATCAACACTTCCTACCGCAGATGGTGCGCGACTTGTTGGTGCAAATGGAAAAGCGAAGTTGTTCGATGGCCGCACTGGTCTTCCGTATAAGGAAGAGATCACTGTTGGTTACATGTACATCTTGAAGCTCCACCACTTGGTAGATGACAAGATTCACGCACGTTCAACTGGTCCATACTCAATGATCACTCAGCAACCACTTGGTGGAAAAGCTCAATTCGGTGGTCAGCGATTTGGTGAAATGGAAGTGTGGGCGCTCGAAGCATATGGCGCTGCATACACACTCCAAGAGTTGCTCACTATTAAATCCGATGACGTGCTTGGTCGCGTCAAGGTTTATGAAGCAATTGTTAAGGGTGAAAACATTCCAGAGCCAGGAATTCCTGAATCATTCAAGGTTCTTGTCAAAGAAATGCAATCACTCTGTCTCAATGTTGAAGTGCTCTCATCCGAAGGCGTCGCCATCGAAATGCGTGACACTGATGAAGAAGTATTCCGAACCGCTGAAGAGTTAGGTATCAACCTGTCACGGGTTGAACCGAGCTCAGTAGAGGAGGTGTGATGTGTTAGACGTCAATTTCTTCGATGAATTAAGAATTGGTCTCGCATCCGCGCAGAACATCCGTGAATGGTCCTTTGGTGAAGTAAAGAAGCCAGAGACCATTAACTACCGAACACTTAAGCCAGAAAAAGATGGTCTCTTTGATGAAAAGATCTTTGGACCAACTCGTGACTGGGAGTGCTACTGCGGTAAGTACAAGCGCGTTCGCTTCAAAGGAATTATCTGCGAGCGATGCGGTGTCGAAGTTACCCGTGCAAAAGTTCGTCGTGAGCGAATGGGCCACATCGAACTTGCAGCTCCAGTAACTCACATCTGGTACTTCAAAGGTGTGCCATCACGTCTTGGTTACCTTCTCGATCTTGCACCAAAAGATCTTGAGAAAGTTATCTATTTCGCTGCGTACATGATTACTGAAGTTGATGCAGATATGCGCGAAGAGGATCTACCAAAACTTGAGAAGAAGCTTCATGCTGATATCAAGAAGATTGAAACTCGTCGCGATAACGATCTCAATGCTCGTCAGATCAAGTTAGAACAAGATCTTGCAGAGCTAGAGGCAGAAGATGCAAAGTCTGATCAGAAGCGAAAAGTTCGTGAAGGTGCAGAACGTGAGTTGAAACAACTCCGTGAGCGCGCACAGAAAGAACTTGATCGTTTGTCTGAAGTGTGGACTCGTTTCAAGAACCTTAAAGTTCAAGATCTCGAAGGTGATGAGAACTTGTACCGTGAAATGCGTGACCGTTATGGCATGTATTTCAAGGGCGCAATGGGTGCAGCAGCAATTCAAGCTCGCCTACAAACCTTTGATCTCCAAGCAGAGTTCGACAAACTCAATGAATTAAGTCAGACCGGTAAAGGTCAGAAGAAGACTCGTGC
>Ga0208546_1000764_pt1 | contig 10909 bp, 15 predicted proteins | sample DEB19_08_DNA_4_FD_184528 | JGI IMG/M metagenome (GOLD analysis project Ga0208546, IMG submission 184528) | Aqueous microbial communities from the Delaware River and Bay under freshwater to marine salinity gradient to study organic matter... | ecosystem: Environmental > Aquatic > Marine > Coastal...
TCAGTAGGAAACCCGTTCTACACCTTTGTGTACTGGCGGTTGCGTCGTATTCAGGATGCAGGTAATGGTGACACTACCCAAGACATTCCGTTTCGCTTTTTAAATGCCATTATTGCAGGTTTGTCGTACTACTTGTCTATTAAGCTACCCGGTGTAGACCCAAACAGAATCGTAATGCTTAAAGCAGACTATGACCAACAACTGCAATTAGCGCTCGATGAGGATCGTGAGAAGGCCAGTGACCGTTTCGTGCCACGTTTAGGGATTTATGGGCGGTAAGTATGGCTACTAAATTTGCGGTAGGTAAATGGGCAATCGCTGAGTGTGATCGTTGCGGTCAGCGATATAAATTAAAAGAACTGCGTAAGCTCACAATCAAAACTAAGCAAGTTAGCATTAAAGTTTGTAAGAGCTGTTATGAGGCTGATCAACCACAGTTAAGCCTTGGTCTTTACCCAGTTTTCGACCCCCAAGCATTAAGAGAACCTCGTCCTGATAATAGCTATCAATCCTCTGGATTAAATGTCTTAGGAAATCAAGGTGAAGGTAGTAGAATATTTCAATGGAGCTGGAACCCAGTGGGCGGGGCTAGTGCTAATGATGCAGGCCTAACCCCTAATTATTTAGTAGCGACAACTTCTGTCGGTACAGTTACAATCTCGGTATCTTAGGAGGTACACATGGCATACAAATCAGCAGCAGACGGTATTACCAAATCAGGCAAAACCAAAGGTAAAAACTTAGGTGACGATGGTGCTAAAAAAGGCATTGACGGTGACGTTGCAAAAGGCGGTAAAGCTAAAACCGTTAAGTCAATCGACATGAAAAAGATGGGTCGTAACTTAGCCCGTGCTAAAAACCAAGGTGGTAAATAATGGCTAAAGAAAACAAACCTGCGTCAGCCTATGCTGGTCGCTACAAAGAAGTTGATATGGTCGGTGTTACTACTAAACCAGGCCCAAACAATCTTGCCTCAATGAACATCTCTGTAGGTAGTAACAGCAAAGCAAACTATGCGCCTGAGAAAACGGATGGTATCAAAATGCGCGGTACAGGCGCCGCCACTAAAGGGTTAATGTCACGCGGACCAATGGCATAAGGTATTACGAATATGGACTATGCTATGACCTGCGGGGTTCTTTATACCATCACAAACGTAATAACAGGAGAATGTTACGTAGGTCAAACTCGTCAAAAAACTAAGGTTAGATGGGCTAATCACCGTGTAAAACTTGATAATCGCACACACCATTCTAAAAAATTACAGACAGCTTGGAATTCTTACGGAGAAGATTCTTTTATATTTACCGAGATATTTTATGCCTTCAATAGACATGATTTAAATGCCTGTGAAATAGAAGTAATAAAGGATGTAAGACCTAAGTATAATATGACTGCGGGAGGAGCTGGAAGCAGAGATAGGGATATAACGTTTCTGGATCGTAAAAAAATTTCTGAAAGGATGAAATTAAAATGGAGAGATCCAGCTTTTCGGGAAAAAATGGCAACGCTTAATAAAGAGCGAGGTAAAACTGAAGTAAGGGCAAATCACATGCGTAGTATACAACTTTCTGGTGTCACTAAACGCTGGGAAGGGCACATTAAAAAAGAAAAAGTAAAAGTAGGTATGGGTGGCAAAACTCGTGAAAGCTGGGAGAACCCAGTGATTCGAGAAAAAAGAATAGCTGGATTACACGAAGCAAACAAGCGCCCAGAAGTTGTGGAAAAAAGACGTGCGGCCTCTATAGGTAGAGTTATGCCCAAGGACGCTGTATATAAATCGGCTAAGGCGAAATGGAAACCTGTAACATGTATTGAGCTCGGAATTTCTTTTTTGAGTATGAAATTTGCTGCTGAATTTATAAACGTAAAACATACCACTATAAGTGAAGCAATAAAATTTAATAGAAAAGTCAGTGGCGAGTATAGCTTTACGAGGGCAGCATGATGAATTACCAAAGTTTATGTGAAAATATACAGTCATATGTAGAAAACTCGTTCTCTACTGACCAGTTAAACACCATAATTCGTCAAGCGGAACAGCGTATATACAACACTGTGCAGTTACCTGCCCTGCGAAAAACAAGTACGTTGACAGCTACGCCTAGCAGCCCTTATTTAAACTGCCCTAATGATTATTTATCGACGTTTTCTTTGGCTGTTATCGACGCGCTGGGTGACTATTACTTCTTGCTAGATAAAGACGTTAGCTATATTCGTGAAGCCTACCCCAGTGCATCGACAACTGCACAACCTAAATACTATGCGTTGTTTGGGGGCCAAGTAGCTGATGATGCAGAACTTAGGTTTATATTAGGCCCAACACCCAATAGTGCTTATAGTTTAGAGCTTCAGTATTTCTACTACCCAGAGTCCATTGTAACTGCAGGTACTACTTGGCTTGGTGACAACTTTGACGCTGCTTTGCTATGGGGATCTGTTGTTGAAGCGTACCACTTCCTGAAGGGCGAACCCGATTTGTTGGTTGCGTATCAAAAACGGTATGACGATGCGCTAGCATTGTTAAAAATGTTAGGTGATGGCAAAGAGCGTGGCGATGCTTACCGTGATGGTCAAGTAAAATTGAAGGTGATATAAGATGAGTTTAGCTCAGACACAGACGACAAGTTTTAAAGTTGAACTGCCTCAGGCAGTTCATAACTTGCTTGTAGATGATATCTATATTGCATTGTACACAGCGAATGCATCACTAGGCCCTGACACAACCGAATACACAACGACGGGTGAAGTAGTAGCCACAGGTTACACAGCAGGGGGTCAGAAATTATTGTCACCTACCATTGGTTCTTCAGGGTATACAGCATATGTAGATTTTGCGAATCCGTCATGGAGTGCAGCAATTACAGCTAGAGGGGCGTTGATTTACAACGCGAGCAAAAGTAACAAGTCCATAGCAGTGCTAGATTTCGGGGCAGATAAAACCTCTACAACTTTATTTACCGTGACTTTCCCTGCTAACACAGCAGACAGTGCACTATTGCGTTTTTCAAATTAGGGTAGCATAAATGGCTAATACATATTCATCCAGTCTAAGACTGATTATCCAGCAAGACGGAACCAACCAAGGTACTTGGGGTGGTTATACCAACACGAATATTGCTACATTATTAGAGCAGGCCGTTGCAGGAATAGGTAACATCACTGTATCTGGGTCTTCAAACTACACCCTAACCAGCACCAACGGTGCCTCAGACGAAGCGCGTAATGCAGTGCTTAATATAACAGGCACCCTAACTGCAGCAATCAACGTCATCTGCCCAACAGCATCTAAGACCTATATCGTTAAGAACGGAACGACTGGTGGATATGCAATCACCTTAAAGACTTCTGCTGGTACAGGGATTTCAGTACCTAACGGTTCAACTATGCTGTTGTACTGTGACGGGATAAATGTTGTAGAAGGTGTTACTAAAATCAATGGGACAGCAACAAACGCTACTAATTTAACAGGCGGTTTGGCTGGGTCTATTCCTTATCAAACTTCAGCGGGGGTTACTTCACAATTAGCAGCTGGTACAAACGGTTATGTTTTAACTATGTCGGGTGGATTACCTACGTGGGCTACATTTACAGCCAATGCTTTAAACCCTGCTAACAACTACCAAGTAACTAATTTCACCTACACAGGTACTTTAACAGGTTCAACTGGAATCATGAATATTGGTTCTGGTCAGATTTATAAAGATGCTTCTGGTAATGTTGGGATTGGAACTACTGCGCCAGCAGCAAAGTTACATGTAACTGGTGGAGATATAACTGTAGATGCAAATTCAAGAAAAATTGGATATTTACTAGATGATTCAAGCCATCAAGGATACATACAACCATATGATGCATCTGGCTTTTTAAATATTTACTCCACATTTGGTACAGGTGGCATTAGGTTATTTACTGGAACTAGCGGCGGAACAGAAAGAATGCGCATTGATTCTTCTGGTAATGTTTTAATCAACCAAACAACCGCAGACACAGGCGCAAAGCTTTCTGTCACAGGTGGCATAAAAGGAACTATTACATCAGGTACAGCAGTTGCCACCACATCCGGCACAGCGATTGATTTTACGGGGATTCCAAGCTGGGTGAAGCGCATTACTGTGATGCTTAATGGTATTAGCACTAGCGGAGCTAGCAACATACTGGTTCAAATTGGCAATTCTGGCGGTATTGAAACATCCGGCTACCTCTCTTATGCAAATCAATTTAACGGTTCTCCCGGAGGTTCTTCCTCTACGGCTGGATTTTTAATATTTGAAGCATGGGCGGCGACGACTTTGGGATATGGGATTGTTACCATAACCAATGTTTCTGGTAATACTTGGGTATACGGTTGCAGTATGGGCGCATCTGACTCATCCATTTCCGTTGGCGGCGGGAACAAAACTCTCTCTGACGTTCTTAACCGCATCCGTTTAACCACAGCCAACGGCACAGACACGTTTGATGCTGGTTCTGTCAATATTTTGTACGAAGGATAAAACATGCGATTTGAATACAACATCGAAACAGGTGAAACAACGGAATACCCTGATGCACCACCAACGCCACAAATTCCTTTAGAAATCACCACTGTGTCTATGCGTCAATGTCGGTTAGCTTTGCTTCAAGAAGGTCAGCTTGACGATGTTGAGGGTTTGATTACAACTCGAGAGCAACTTATTTGGTGGAATTACTCAACTATTGTAGAAAAATACAATCCGATGGTTCAAGATATAGCCACAGCATTGAATTGGAAATCTGAATATTTAACTTCACTTTTTGAGTTAGCGAACACGTTATAGTTAGAATTACTCAATAACCTCGGTATAAAACAATGAATAAATTCTTAGAAATCATCGTTCAACCCTCAACTTGGCGCGGTCTTGTTTGGGTATTAACTGCTATCGGTATTAACTTAAACCCTGAGCAGTCACAGGCAGTTATCACTGCAGGTATGGGCGTAGCCGGCATCATAGGCGCATTTACTTTGGATAAATAATGCAGTTATCAGAACACTTTACCTTAAAAGAGCTAACAGATTCAGACAATGCTGCTCGCTTAAATATAGACAATACACCGCCTGTATTTGTGGTAGAAAACCTGAAGCGTCTGTGCATTATCTTAGAAGAAGTGCGTCAGATTATTGGGAAACCTATTAAGGTAACAAGTGGGTACAGATGTCAAAAGTTAAACCATGCAATCGGCAGTAAGGATACAAGCCAACACGTATTAGGCTGTGCGGCGGATATAAAAATTGACGGAGTAACGCCCGATGAGGTTATGAAAGCAATCATTGGCGCAGACATAAAGTTTGACCAACTAATCCGAGAATACGACCGATGGGTACATATCAGTGTGCCTAACATATCATCAGGAAAACCACGTCGGTCTATGCTTATAATAGACAGCAAAGGTACTAGACCATACGAAGGGTAAACTATGATTAAGAAGCTGGTGTATAAATCAGGGGTCAATCGCGAAAATACACGATACTACACGGAAGGAGGCTACTATGACTGTGATAAGATTCGTTTTCGCCAAGGAACACCACAGACTATTGGGGGTTGGGAGCTAATCTCACCTTACACGTATTTAGGTGTATGTCGCTCATTGTGGAATTGGGAGACCTTATCGTTCGTTAATTACACCGGCGTAGGGACTAATTTAAAATTCTACATTATGCAGGGGGGTGGTTACTATGACATCACACCTGTACGCGCCCAACAAGCATTATCTAATCCTTTTACCGCAACTACTGGCTCAACTACGGTAGCTGTTTATGCTGTAGCACATGGTGCTATTGATGGAGACTTCGTGACATTCAACGGGGTTACCGGTCTGGGTGGTAACATTTCTGCAGCGGTACTTAACGGTATCAATTTTCAGATTACCTACGTCGATGCGGATAACTATACAATCGAAGTGAGTACACCAGCAAGTGCAGCAGATACAGGACACGGCGGAACGGCTGTTAACGCAGTATATGAAATTCACATCGGTGCAGAAGTTGCAGTATCCATATCAGGTTGGGGCGCGGGTGCTTGGGGTTCGGGTACTTGGGGGTATAGCTCCACTTCAAATAATCCGATGCGGTTATGGTCACAATCAAACTTTGGTGAAGATTTAGTCTATGGCCCACGAGGCGGTGCCGTTTATTACTACAATGCGAGTCAAGGTATTAACCCTATCTCGGCTACGATTTCAATTGCATCACCTGCCGTTATTAGTGCCATCACTACTTTAGTTGACTATGACCCTGTTATTTTTACAACAACGGGTGCACTTCCAACAGGTTTGACTGCCGGTGTGACATACTACGCGCGTAACGTAACTGCGACACAGTTTAATGTGTCCACTACACCGACTGGAGCATTAATTACTACATCAGGGACACAATCAGGGGCGCAAGCCGTTTCAGTTCGGGGTGTACCACTTACTTCACTCTATGGGGCTTCAGATGTACCTGTTATTCAAAATTTCCTCATGGTCTCCGATATTTATCGGTTTGTGTTTGCTTTTGGTTGCAACGATTATGGTAGCACTGACCAAAACCCATTGTTGATTAGGTGGTCAGACCAAGAAGATGTGACAAACTGGACTCCATCTGCGACAAACCAAGCAGGTAGTTTGCTGTTATCTCGTGGGTCTAAGATTGTTACGGCTACTCAAACTCGCCAAGAGATTCTCGTATTTACTGATACAAGTGTGTATGCCCTGCAGTATTTAGGTCCTCCATATGTTTGGGGTTCTCAGATCATGGGTACCAATATCTCAATTATGAGTCAGAACTGCGTGTCTCAAGCAGCGGATGTTGTGTATTGGATGGGTTATGACAAGTTCTATAAGTATGATGGGCGAAGCCAAACACTGCGTTGCGACATTAAAGAGTACATCTTTAGTGATATTAATCTTGAGCAGTCTGACCAAATCTTCAGCGGTACAGTAGAAAGGTTTAATGAGATATGGTGGTTTTATCCTTCAGCGGGTAGCACTGTGGTCGACAAGTATGCGGTTTATAACTACCTAGAAGACATCTGGTATTACGGCACTATGGGTAGAACTGCATGGATAGACACGGGAGTTTTAACTGATCCGTTAGCAGCAACCTACACTAATAACTTAGTGTTTCAAGAGTACGGCTTAGACGATAATGAGACGGGTACTGCGGCACCAATACATGCCTATATCACTACCTCTGAATTTGAGTTGATGCAAGAAGGACATCAGTTTGGCTTTGTTCGCCGTATTATTCCTGACTTAACCTTTAGAGGGTCTACTGCTGAAAGCCCATCAGCAACATTGACTGTTATCCCGCTTAATAACTCAGGCTCTGGGTATACGGATCCACCTTCGGTTGGTGGTGTTGATAACGGGTTAGTTACGCGGTCGGCTGTACTGCCTATTGAAGCCTATACGGAGTATCTGTATATCAGGGTGCGTGGGCGTCAGTTTGCCTTTAAGATGGAATCTAATCAGTTAGGTGTAGCTTGGCAGATGGGTGCTATGCGCTGGGAAGTTAAGGCTGATGGCCGGAGAAGTACATAATGGCTACCACCACTAATATCATCAGAAATCCTGCGGTACCTAACTTACCTTTAGCACCGGTTGGGTATGAGCGTCAGTATCAAGACCAGTTGAACAACGCTTTGCGGTTGTATTTTAATCAGCTAAATAACTTGAACTCTGTACTTACAGGCTCTACGGGCGGTGCGTTTTTGCAGTTCCCTAATGGTGCTTGGCATCAAGACGGCTACACGACATTGTCAGCTAACATGACAAATGTATCAACAACACCTATTCAAGTAGCGTCTACTGCTGGTTTTTTATCTGCTGGTGCGCTTATTATTGAGTCTGAGTTAATTAAGTATACGGGAAAAACGGCCACCACATTTACAGGCATTACCCGTGGTGCTTATGGATCAACTCAGGCTTCACATACGGCAGGTGTTTACGTATCAGAAGCACAATCTGTACCATCATCAACGACAGAACTTGTCGTGAGTTTAACTGCCACAGATACGGCAAATGGTATAGACCTTGACCCTACAGATATTACAAAAGTAGTTGCCGCTGTTGCAGGGTATTACAACATTCAATTTAGTGTGCAGTTGCTAACCTTTGACTCTTCTATAGATAATGTAACTTTGTGGTTTAGACAGAATGGTGTTGATGTGCCTTATAGCGCAGGTATTGTTTCTATCCCAGCCATTCATGGTGGCAAACCCGGCGCTGCAATTGTATCTTGGAACCTAGTCATGGCGTTAAATGCAGGGGATTACTTCCAATTGGTAATGGCTTCAGAATCAGGTAATACGGTAGCGGCTACCTATCCTCCCGGGACAGCACCTGTGCATCCGGCATCACCCTCAATAATCCTAACGGCTACATTCGTCTCAGCACTCTATTAGTGATATTATTGGGATATGAATAATTTAGCTGAACAAGGTAATACCCCTGCAATCTTGGCAATTGAAGCCATGATGAAAGCTTTGCCGCAAGAACATACTGATGCTGAGCATTATAAGATTAATGGGGTCTATGTCAGATCGCTGTTTATCCCTAAAGGGTATCTATTGACAGGTAAGATTCACAACCACGAAAGCATTGGTATTTTGGCTCAAGGTACACTGCGAATCACCAACGGTGACACTGCGATGGTCGTATCAGCGCCTTATGTTTGTGTGGATAAACCGGGAATTAAACGTTTGGGGTATGCTGAAACAGACTGCACATTTATCACTGTGCATCGTACTGATGCTGTAGAAATTGACGAAATCGAGGACGAGTTAGTCTCCGATACCTTTGAAGAATTTGAACAAAAAAGATTAGGGAGACCTGTATGAGTTTTATTGCATCAATGGTTAGTACCGCTGTAGGCGGCGGGTTATTGGGTGGCGCTTTAGGTATTGCTGCTACAGGCGCTGCTGGTGCAGGTCTTGGTGCTGGTATTGGCGCTGCTACAGGTGGTGATGCAGGTGAAGGGGCCCTGATGGGAGGTATTGGTGGGATGTTGGCTGGTGGTGCAGGTCTTGCTTTTGCCCCCGCAGCAGCTACTGAAGGGGCCGTTGGTACTATGGGCGCAAAAGCGACTGCAGATACCGCAGCAGCAATAACTCCCTCATTAGCTTCAGTACATACCGCAGTGGCTCCCGGTGCAGCCGCTATAACTCCCACTTTTACATCAGGTGTAGGTGCTGTTGCGCCTAGCGCGTCCAGTAGCGTTTTGGGGACGGCTGGTGCTAATGCAGTTAACGCTGCAGTACCTACTGTAGGTACGATTGCCCCCGCAGGAATAGGTGCTATCCCAGCAGCGCCGTTCTTAGACACTCTAGCAGGTAAAGCGGTTACAGGTGCGGGTATAGGTGCATTAACTGGTGGTGTAACTAACCCTAACGACCCATTAAAAGGCGCAGCGATTGGTGCGGGAGCTGGTGCATTAGGCGGTTATGGTGCAGGTGCTTTATCGCAAGGTGCAGGTAGTAGTGTTTTACCATCAGCAGTGGGTGAGTTTGCTACAGCACATCCTCATATCACTTCAGGTTTAATTAGTGTCCCAACTTCAATGGCATTAAACTCCATGACAGCACCCGATGCAACACCACTACCAACACAGGAACAACGAAAATCTCAGTTCACTTATAACGGACCTAAATATAACTACTCACCTGCAAATTACACACCTAACGTACCTGAATGGAACGTATATAAGCCGACTTATTATGCAGCGGGTGGTATCACAGATTTAGACACTTATGCTTCGCAAGCGCAAAACATAGCAACAGGTGGTATCACACAAATACCTAACCCAGCGGAAGTAGCTGACCCAGAAGGCTACGGTCAAGGGTCTGTGCAAATGATGGCAGGTGGCGGTATCAGTAAGATAGCTGATAATTTAGTGTCTATGTCCCCTATTGCATCTGCCTTTGGTTGGGACTCTGCTAGTGAAATACCTTTGATCGGGGGTTTGTTCAATAAACCTGACGCATTACCCGAAACCGCTACGCTGACACCAGAAGAGAAACAAAAACTAATGGCTATGATGGCTGCGCAACAAGGACAACAAGCAGGGATAACTGCACAACAACCTCAACAAATGGCTCAAGGTGGTATTGCTGATCTTGGGGGTTACGCTACCGGTGGTAGACCTAATTTGCTTAACGGTGCTGGTGATGGTGTTTCCGATGATATCCCAGCTTCTATTGCTGGTAAGCAACCTGCACGACTCGCAGCTGGTGAATACGTAATACCGAGCCGCATTGTGTCTGAGTTAGGTAACGGATCAACAGATGCTGGTGCTCAAAGGTTAGATGAGATGGTACGTAAAATTCAAGCAGGTCGTAAGAAAACGATAGGTAATAAAAAGCAGTTTGCTAATGACTCAAAAGCATACAAACACTTGCCAGCGTGATTAACATACAACCTGTACCGTTAGAGTTCACAAACCAGACATGGCCTTTGGTGGAGCACTATATTGCTGCTGCATTAGAAGAAGGTGATCTTGGGGAACCGATGTATAATCTTAACCATGTTAGGGGTTATGTAACTTCCGGTGCTTGGTTGCTTTTGGTGGCAGTTGATGAAAACAATGATATTCATGGTGCAGGGACTGTATCTTTTAGTAATCATCCTCTGCATCGCGTGGCCTTTGTTACTACTGTAGGCGGTAAGCTAATCTCTAATAGAGATACAGTAGAACAACTTAAAGCTATATTGAAACAAAACGGAGCCACGATACTACAAGCGTTCGGAAGGCCATCTATCGTTAGATTGTGGCGTCGCTACAATTTTGAATCTCGAAATACCTTAGTTGAGGTCCTTTTATGAAACTGCTTAATGTGTTTAGACTCTTTTGGTTTGAGAACGGCTTACTCCGTTGCTCGTTGTCGCCTACTTTCTTTGGTGGGGGTGGCAG
>Ga0208546_1000769_pt1 | contig 10887 bp, 20 predicted proteins | sample DEB19_08_DNA_4_FD_184528 | JGI IMG/M metagenome (GOLD analysis project Ga0208546, IMG submission 184528) | Aqueous microbial communities from the Delaware River and Bay under freshwater to marine salinity gradient to study organic matter... | ecosystem: Environmental > Aquatic > Marine > Coastal...
GCCCTGCGCCTTGATGCGGATGCGGGTCAAAGTAATCAGGCACTCGTCCTTGCTGGCGTATGCCTCCGAAATCACGAACGTCCGCTGACGGTCCGGCTCGGCGGCGGTCGGCTTCTCGGTGAGGACGATCTGGTAGGCGCGCTCGGCACCGGCAGCGGGCTTGCAGAACGCCGCGATGGCGAGGCACGCGGCACCGGCTGCGAGCATTGCTGGGGCGATGTATGCGGCGCGGTCCATCACGCGGCCTCCCGCTTGATGAAGAAATGCTCCAACTCCGACAGGTCCAGCGGGTCGAACGACTCGCCCGCAGCGTCGATGTCCTTGCGGAACTCAAAGTCCTTGTTGCGGATCGCGTCGGCGCCGGTCCGGGCAATCTCGTCCAACGCATCGGCGGACAGGCCGTCGCACTGGAGGTTGAACAGCGCCGCCGCGAGGTCGAGCATCGACCGCCGAAGCTGGTCGTGGTTGTCGCGTGCGAGGTTGGCGAGGCCCCTGAGCCTGGCGCGCTCGTAGCGCCGGGCGGCATCGCGGGTAGAGAAAAGCGGGGTGAAGTCGTCCATGGCTGCTGCCCTCACTTGCAGGTATCCGGGTAAACGTCCTGATTGCGGGCGATCCGCTGGTCGTTGATCGCCTTCAGGTTCGCGCGGCACTGCTCGATCCGCTTGTCGGAGGCGATGGCGTCTCCGACCAAGTAGCCGACGACCAAAGCGGCACAAGCCGGGGTGGTCAGCAGGATGCCGGTCAGTACGGCGATGGTGGCGAGGCGGTGCATGGTCAGCCCTCCTTCCGCGCGGCACGCTCGGCGGGACGAAGGTTGACGCCGCAGCGGATGGCGACGATGCCTGCCCAGAGGGCGCGCTTGCGGGCAGACAACTGGTCAGGAACGTCATCGATCTCGTGACCGAAGCGCAGGCGAACGGACTCAAGGCGAACGCCGTGGTCGTATTCCATTGCCATGGTCGGCTTCAGCCACTCAGGGCGTGCGGTGTCAGGGATGGTGGTCATGTCGGCTCCCGTTGCTGATGGAGCCAACCGTAAAGGCGCGCTTAACAACCGTCAAGCCAAAAACTAAGCGCGACTAAAATTATTGTTCCGCCCTGCGTCAATCTGGTGTAGAACGAAAAAAGAACGGCCCCCGGTGTTAAGCGGGAGCCGTTCAAGGCTGGGTCTGTAGCCGCAGTCCCCAGCCGGAAGCGCGAGCGAGGCGCGCGGTACTCTTGTACCACATGCCGACTCCCGCCTCTAGATGTGTGGCTCCTGCAACTTCTCCCGGCATAGACGAGTAGGGGAGATGGAACCGGCCGGGAACTTTGCCCAATAGGGATTTCCGACCGCCTGGAGGCCACCGCAGGCCCTAGGACAAGCGCCCCGCCTCGCAAGAGGCCACACCCCCCGTAGGTCCGCGTCTGGCGGGCAGGGAGCCGGGAAGGCCACCCGGACATCAAATCGGCAGGGCGTCTATAGCCGGTTAGCGCGGGCCGTAAGGCAAACCGATACCCGATCCACACGGGAGGGAGGGTAAGCGGAAAGCGGAAATATGCCTGATTACCGGGACCGCTTACCGGCAACGTGCAGCGCACGCGGCCAATCAGCGCCACTTAAAAGATGCTTGACGATGTTTAAGGCGCGCTTCAATATGCGACCATGACTCCTCAAGAAGCATTGAACAAGGCCATCGAGAACGCGGGCAGCCAGAACGCCATTGCCGCGCATTTCGGGATTTTCCCGGCGGCGGTAACGCAGTGGAAGCGCGCTGGCGTTCCTGCCGAGCGGGTTCTTGGTCTTGAGCAACTGACCGGCGTTAGCCGTCACGACCTGCGCCCCGATGTGTTCGGCCCGCGCCCCAAGCCCAAGAAGGGTAGGGCGCAATGACCGACGCCCGCCTGATCCCGACGGACGATCCGCGCCGCCGCAAATTCGTCGGGCCGCTGACAGGATTTGCATGGGCGGACGAGGCTCCCGACGTTCTGGAGGAGGCAATCAAGGTCATTCTGGCCGCGCCCACGCGCGACATGGACCTGTTGGGCATTGCCCTGCGCGACCTTGAGTCGGAACCGGCCTACCGCCACGACCTGCGGGCCTGTGCGATGCGGGAGATATACCTGCGCCGCACACCGTGCTGGGTCTACTTCGCGCGGCTGGACGATTCCAACTTGGTCAAGGTGGGCCGGTCCATTCAAGTGGCGCAGCGATTGGCTGCGCTGGGCAACCAGCACGGAGTCGCGTTCAACCTGTTGGGGGCAATTCGCGGCGATTATCAGGAAGAAGGATCGTTGCATTTCATGTTCCGGCAGCATCGGGTGAAAAACCTGATTGGCGGTCTGCGCGAAATCTTCTTCTTTGAGCCGATTCGGGAACGGATCGAGGCGATCATCGCGGACGGCGTGTTGCCCAACCGACTTGAGCGGGTGGCCGCATGAACCGCGATAAACTCAAGCGGCTGGTCGAGGGCGTGGAAGCCATTGAGCAGTCCATCAAGGACTTGTCCAAGTCGAAGCGCGACCTGTTCGCGGCGAACGCGGGCGAGTTCGACCCGAAGGCCGTCCGCAAGATCATTGCCAGGCGCCGGATGAAGGACGCCGACCGGCAGACCGAGGACGACTTGGTTGCCCAGTACGAGGTCGCGCTTGGAATGGCCGGAAATCTGGCCAAGGAAGCGGCTTCGGGCGAGCGGACGTATGAGGAGGCCGCCGAAGCGGCAGGCGTTTCTAGGCGCACTATGGCCCGCCAGATCGCGCGGGCGAAGGCAGTGCCAAAAGCCACGGATAATGACACGGACCACGACCCCGCCACGGGCGAGGTCCACGAAGTCGAGCGGGCCGAAGCCGGTCCTATTGCCGAAGCTGCAACCGATGGACAAGGCGCAGCGACCGGCCCGCTCGACACTGACGCCGACACGCTGGAAATCCCGCCGTTCCTGCGCCGCGTGAGGGCCGCCTGATGGACGGGCTGATCCTGTTCGCCATCGCCTGCGGGTTGATTGGCTGCGTCCTGCTCTACGTCGAAACGGGGGAGTAAATGGCCATCGAGGAACTTGGTATCGCCGCCGAATTGGCCGCCAAGCGCGAGGCGCTGCGGGCCAGCATGGAGAAGCGGGGCGCGAGTGCCGCCGCGCTGGCGCAGTTTCCTGTCATGTCTAAGCCGCTGCCACCCCTGCCCAAGCGGTCGGTTCTGGCGGTTGCCGACCGGACCAACCCCTTCATGGGCGAGAAGAAGCCGCCGGGCTACAAGCCGCCAAGCGTGGAGAAGCACGACCGCATCAAGAAGATGCCGTTCGCCCGGAAGACGTCGCACGCCATGCCGCCGTACATGACCGCGCGCGTCAAGGCGATAGCCGGGGTGGTAGCTCGCGCGGCGGGCCTCACAACCGAGCAGGTCCTGGCCCACCGGGCGCCGCGTGGTGCGTCCGCCAAGCATATGGCGCTTTACCTCGTCGCGACGTTGACCGACGCGCCGCTGAACCGGGTTCGCCGCATCTTTTCGTATCGGGACCATACGTCGGCCGCCTACGCGATCCGCAACGCGCAGCATTTGCTGGCGACGAACGATCCGGTGATGTGGGCGGTGCATGACCGGGCCATTGCCGAGATCAAGTCGCGCTGGCCGGAGTACGCGGATTACGCCCCCGCCGCGCCGATGTGCGAGGCCGCTTAGGATGGTTGGGGAGCGCACCATACGGGGCGAACTGATGCGCTCCCCATGCCGCGAGCAGAACGGGGCGCTCGCGGTAGTCGATGACATTCGCTTTCGTCGCGGTGTTGGCTCCCCCCTGCCCGCGACGAACGGGGCCGCCCTTCATCCTCCCTGCACTCGGGGCGGCCCCAACTTCTTCCACCCCGCGCCCGAGAGGGGGCTGCCTGTGGCGGCTGGTACGGCGCGGGTACTCAGCGGCGGTCCCGGCGTTAGCGCGCATCGTTCCCTGGGGAGGGAACGCGGGACCGCCGCATTTTTCCAATTCGGCCTGACCGCGCGTCAGCTTGGCGGCAATCGCGGCGGTCAGGGTTCCAAGAGGCGTCCAGGTATCGGGCTGCTTCCTCATGCCAACCAGCATGAGGTCCGCGACTTCCTGTGTGCTGTCCCCCGGCAGCACAGCGACACCCGCGATTCGTGGCTGCGGAGGGCAGGGGCGTTCTTCGGCCTCACGCCGCGCCGGACCAAGAGCATTTGGTACGGCGAGAAGGTCCGCATCGACCACGACGAATACATGCGTATGCGTTCGCGTTTGGACGACCTGAGAAAGGCGCAGATGAAGCGCCAGGAGCTACTCAATGACGCTGCCATCCTCCTCGCCACTTCACGCAATGACGCCCGACGAGTTGCGGGCGGAACTGGACCGGCGGCTGGCCGTGGCGAGCGCGCTGGAGGCGCAGGTCAGGCAACTGACGATTGATTGCGAGCGGGCGACCGAGGCCGTGGGCGAGGTCATGCGGGCGCTGATGCCGCCGCCGCTGATCGAAATCATGGAGGGTCGCCGCGATGCAGGCTGAACTCTTTGCGCGAGAAACGGCTGACTTCAGACACCAGCCGGGTGTGCGGGACGGGGACGCCGGAAATCCGAGGCCGGTCAGCCCCGCCCGCCGCCAACCTTCGCGCCTGACGCTGCGCCAAAGACGCGCCCTCCAGCGCAAGGTCGAGGCCCAGCAGCGATACAACGCCACCCGCTCCCATACGGCGCTCCAGCGGCTCAAGGACGCCGTGACGGATGCGCTGCGGTTGGGTGTGTGATGCTCAAAGTACTCGACCTGTTTTCCGGTATCGGCGGCTTTTCGCTGGGCCTTGAGAGGACCGGAGGCTTCCAGACGGTCGCCTTCTGCGAGATTGACCCGTTCTGTCGCCGCGTGCTGGCGAAACACTGGCCCAACGTGAGGCAATACGAAGATGTCCGAGAACTCACCGCCGAGCGCCTGGCAGCAGACGGAATTGCCGTGGATGTCATTACCGGCGGATTCCCCTGCCAAGACATCAGCATTGCCGGAAAGCAGGCGGGTATCGCTGACGGCACGCGCAGCGGCCTATGGTCAGAAATCGCCCGACTTACTCGCGACTTACGACCGCGGTTCCTCATCGTGGAGAACGTCGCAAATCTGCTTAGTGGCCCGTCTGAGCGGCCTGGAGCATGGTTTGGCCGAGTTCTCGGAGACTTGGCCGAGGTCGGGTACGATGCTGAATGGAACGGCATACCAGCATCAGCCCTTGGCGCCCCTCACCAACGGGACCGTGTATGGGTTGTTGCCTACCCCAACAGCGAAGGGGCGCGGAAGCAACACAACAGAGCGGGCGCACGGCTTAACGGCCAAGGCCCGGTATTTGATGTGGCCGACACTGCGGGCGACAGATGGCCCCAAAGGGGCGCGCACGCCGTCTGCCGCAACACTGAAGCGTGTGCAGACAGGAATGGCCAATCTGTCCGAAGCCGTCCTTCACGTTCCGACGCCAACAGCTCGAGATTGGAAGGACAACGGGAAGTCTCCGTCCGAATTGGCGCGCAACTCAACGACGTTAGCGACAATTGCTGGTGGAGCGTTGAACCCGCCGTGGGTCGAGTGGCTCATGGGGTTCCCAATCGGGTGGACCGACTTAGAAGCTTAGGCAACGCCGTCGTTCCCCAGATTCCAGAACTGATTGGCCGCGCCATCCTGGCAGCGGAGGCCGCCTGATGGGCCGCATGTCGCGAGACAAGGGCAAGCGCGGCGAACGGGAAGCGGCTGAACTCCTGCGCGCCCACGGGTTCCAGGCGCAGCGTGGCCAGCAGCATTCCGGCTCGCCCGACTCGCCCGACATCCGGCACGACATTGATGGGGTCTTTATCGAGGTGAAGCGCACCGAGCGTTTCAACCTCTACGCCGCGCTTGAGCAGGCCAAGCAGGACCGGCGTGCTGGCGATATTCCTTGCGTGTTTCACCGGCAGAACGGTCGGGAGTGGGTGGCGGTTCTTTCCGCTGACGACCTGCTGACCATCCTGCGGGCGTTGTACCGGAGGCCGCCGGTTTGACCGTCCACTACCACGGCACGCCCATCACGCCCCGGCGCGTACTGGATACGCTGGCAGGACGGCATTTCTGTGTCTCCTACGCCGCGCCGGGCGATGTCGAGTACGTCCACAAGATTGGCCAGAGCGTGATGCTCGACAACGGTGCGTTCAGCGCGTGGACAGCTGGCCGCGCGGTCGATTGGGATGGGTACTACCGCTGGTCCGAGAAGTGGCTGGCCTACCAGACCACATGGGCGGTGATCCCCGACGTAATCGACGGCGACGAGGACGCGAACGACGAACTGGTACTGGCATGGCCGCACGGCGACCGGGGCGCACCTGTTTGGCACATGCATGAGAGCATCGACCGTCTGGTGCGGCTGGCGGGCGTCTGGCCGCGCGTGTGCATCGGCTCGTCGGCGCAGTACCGCGTGGTCGGGTCGGCTCTGTGGCACGACCGCATGGTCGAGGCGATGAACGCCATCTGTGGCGACGGTCCGCCGCCGTGCTGGCTGCACATGTTGCGCGGCATGAGCCTCGCCGGGTCCATCTACCCGTTCGCCTCGCTCGACTCGACCGACGTTGCCCGCAACCACCATCTGCCGAGCAAGTCCGCCGACAAGATGGTCGCCCGCTGGGACGCCCAGCAATGCCCCGCCGTATGGACGCGGCGGCCCGTGAACCTGTCGCTATTGGAGGTCGCATGAAGCCGCACGCGCACCGACGAAAGCCCGCCAGGGGCGAGTGGAGCAGGGGTCACAAACTGGGCCATCGCGCCGCGCCCAGGCTTTCCGTGATCTTCGACCCAGACGTTTTCCGCAGGCTGGTTGCCGAGGCGGGCCTGCGCCAAGTGCCGCTGGCTACCGTGGTGCGCGAGAAGGTTGCCGCCGGGTTGGGAGCGCCGACATGAGTGACCGCCTGACCTTTGCCGAGGCTGTATCGATCTTCTGCAACAAGTGGTGCGCGCTTAGGGAGGCATCCGGCGAGCCTGTGATGCTGTCTGAGTTCCTGTCGGGCCTTGCCACCGAGATGGCGGCGAAGATCAACCAACTTCCATACAAGGACCGCGCTGACGTTTGCGAGGCCGTGAAGGCTGCGCTGGACGAGGGGACCACCCGGAAGCGACGGATGAGGCTTAACTGATGACGCCATTGCGCCGCCACATGGCCCAAGTCATTAACGACTTCAGGGCTGCCGCAAAGGGGCCGGACCGCATTGTGTCTGATCGCGAGGTGCTTCTGTCGCTGTTAGACATCATCGCGGAATTGGTGCTGCTTCAGCCGGAAGACCAGCGCGACATCATCATCGAGACGATCCACATGGCGCTCACCGAAACGGCGGATGAGTATGCGCGCAGTCCCCGGAACGGGCCGCTCAACTGATGCCCCGCGCGATTGTTTCCCCATGTCCGCGCAACCGCGAAAGTGCTATATTTTCCGGGCATTTTGACGGCGGGACCACGAGGCGCTTGGAACGCCCCGCGATCCCTAATCACCGGCAGCCGATAGGAGGCAATGCCAATGACTGACGACAACATTATCAGAGTCCAATTCCGGCGTCACCGCCGCCAAGAGCGCGCTTTGTGTGACCCGTGGCAGCCCCTTGGCGAGGTCGTGGAGCGCATCCGCGAGCGCCTGCTGGCCGATAAGGAGCAGGAGGCCGCCCGTGGCAAGAATTAGGACCATCAAGCCGGACTTCTTCACCAGCGACGACATCTGCGCCCTGAGTCCTCACGCGCGCCTGCTCTACATCGGGCTGTGGTGCGAGGCGGATCGCGAGGGGCGCCTCCAGTGGTCGCCCAATGCCTTCAAGCGGCGGTATCTGCCTGACGACAAGTGCGACATCGACAAGGTGTGCCTGGAGTTGCGGTCGCGTGAGTTGGTTGTGGTCTATGGGGAAAGTGGGGAGTTCGCCTACATCCCGACGTTTTTGGACCACCAGAAGCCTAATCCGAGGGAGGCGCAAAGCACGCTTCCCGATCCAGATTTGCACGCGTCAAATCTAGATTTGCACGCGTCAAATCCTGATTTGCTCGCTCAGGGAGGAAAGGAAGGGAAAGGAAAGGAAGGGAAGGGAAGGGAAGACGCTCGCGCGAGTATGTCGGACTCGGAGCATGAGGAAGTTCTGAACGCCTACGCCGAGTTCGTCATGACGGCACAGGAGATGAACTGGCCGACACCGCGAAACCTCGACCCCGACCGCAAGGTCAAACTGCGGGCGCGTCTGTCAGAGCATGGCGTGGACGGTTGGCGGCAGATGCTTGCCGAGGCCAAGGCGTCGGAGTGGCTATCCCGCGAGTTCAAGTTGCGCCTGGATTGGGTTCTGGAGCCGCGCAACTTCCGCAAGGTCATCGAGGGCAACTACCGCAACGGCGCGGCAGAGGAGCCACCACGCAAGGTGGTCGGCTGGAACTGATGCACGCCGCCCTTGCCCAGCACGGCATCCAACTTCGGCGCATAGCGCCCGGAACCCAACGAACGACCTGCCCCCGGTGCTCACATGAACGCAGACACAGCAAAGAACGGTGCCTCTCAGTCACGGTCAAGGACGACGGGATCGTCTGGAACTGCTGGCACTGCGGATGGAAGGGCGGGGTCCGCGATTCTGCGGCCCTTCACGCCCAACCACATCGCGGCCCTGGAAGCGCGCGGACTCGATCCCGAGCTGCTGGCGAGGCTTGGCGTCGGCGCGTCCGACAGGCTGCCTGGTGACTGCATCGGCATCCCGTTCCTCGATCAAGGCGTCCGGGTCGCGACCAAGTACCGGACGATTTCGGGCGAGAAGCGGTTCACGCAGGACGCGGGCGGCAGGCAAATCCTGTGGAACGTGGACTGCCTGCGGGACGACACGCTTGCCCTTGAGCCGCTGATCATCACCGAGGGCGAACTGGACGCCGTGGCGGCCCTGCAAGCGGGCTTCCCGCGCACCGTGTCGGTCCCCGGCGGGGCGCCTTCCACGACCGTCGAGGGGAAGGGGCCGAAGTACGCCTTCCTTGAGGAAGTCGAGCCGCTGCTGCGGGAGTGCAAGGAGATCATCCTTGCCGTCGATGGCGACGAGCCGGGGGCGAACCTGCTGCACGACCTGTCGCTGCGGCTTGGGCGGCACCGCTGCAAGTGGGTCCAGTACCCGAAGGGCTGCAAGGACCTGAACGACGCCCTGCGCCTGTTCGGCGTCCGGGGCGTCCAGGAGAGCATCCGGCGGGCGCAATGGCTCAAGGTCGAGGGCGTCTACCGGATGTCCGAATTGCCGCCGGTCGAGCAGCCGAAGGCATACGACATCGGCATGGTAGGCCTGTGGGAGCACTACCGCATCCGCAAGGGAGACTTCGCGGTCGTCACCGGCCTGCCGGGTCACGGCAAGTCGAGCTTCGTTAACGAGGTCTGTTGCCGGATGGCGCAGCGGGAGAAGTGGACCACGGTATTTGCCAGTTTTGAGCAGTCGCCACAGGTAGATCATCGGCGGGCGCTTCGGTCGTTCTATGCCGAGAAGATGGAACGGGCCATGTCGCCGGACGAGCGAGCGGCAGCCGACGAGTGGATTGACCGGCATTTCGCGTTCATCGTTCCAGGCGAGGATGATGACCCCACGTTGGCGTGGATACTTGAGAAGATCGCTGCCGCCATCATTCGGTTTGACGCCAATATTGTCGTCATCGACCCGTTCAACGAGATGTCAAACGAGGACCGGCCGGAGGGCATGTCCATGACGGAGTATGTTGGCTTCGCCATCAAGCAATTCAAAAAACTGGCGAAGAAGTACCGCGTGCATCTCATTCTTGTGGCGCATCCCGCGAAAATGCTGCGGTCCAAGGACGGGACGTATCCGATACCGGGGCTTTGGGACATTGCCGATTCCGCCCAATTTTCCAACAAGGCGGACATTGGAATCGTGGTGCATAGGGAGAACCTAGTGGATGCCGACACGACCATCCGCGTGGTGAAGTCCCGTTACTTCAACCAGATTGGCAAGCCCGGCGAAATCAAGGGCCGATGGGTTGAGGAGAAGACCCGCTTCCTGATTGTCGATGATGGCGCTGGCATGAGGGCTGCGTGATGTTGAGCACGGAAGAACAGAGGCAGAAAAACCGGGAGAAGTCTCGACGTTGGCGTGAGGCGAACCCGGAGCGTGTTGCGGAGATCGGACGTGCTTATCGAGCACGCAATTGCGAGGCAGTTAATGCCCGCAAGCGCCGGTGGGAACAGCAAAACGAGGAGCATTTCCGAGCGCATCGTGCGGAGTATTACCGGAAGTATTACGAGGCAAATGGCGCGAAGAAGCGCGAGGCGGCAAAGAAGGCCAGGATTGATGACCCGGCCAAGCACCTCCTGCACGGCGCGCGGGTGCGGGCAAAGAAGGGCGGCTATCCCTGCACGATAAGTCTTGCGGATGTGGCAATTCCAGATGTCTGCCCGGTGTTGGGGATACCTCTGCGGCGAAACGTCGGGAGGATTGGCCCAAGTGACAACTCGCCCACGCTGGACAAGATCGTGCCGAGCTTGGGTTATGTTCCGGGGAACGTTGCGGTCATCTCGCACCGGGCCAACAGCATTAAGCGGGACGCCTCTATTGAGGAAGTCGAATTGGTGCTGAACTGGCTCAAGCGCACCCGGTACACCATCACCGAGAACACGGCAGGGTCTTACGACGCCCGACCGCCAAGAGCCGAGGCCGCAGAATGAAGTACCGGGTCCTGATTTGCCGGAAATCCGACGGTGAAAAGCGGTGGTCGCAATGGTTCGACGCGACTGCCGACGACGAACGGTCGGCAGACTTGGTGTTGTTCGATTGGTTGGAGAACAACAACGCCTGCGACTGCAATAGGCACCTGCGGTTCACGGAGGCCGACGACGACAGCGAGGTCGATTGCGGCCAGACGCTCTACGATGTGCTGCGCTTTGAGACGGACAACGGGCGGG
>Ga0208546_1000778_pt1 | contig 10806 bp, 15 predicted proteins | sample DEB19_08_DNA_4_FD_184528 | JGI IMG/M metagenome (GOLD analysis project Ga0208546, IMG submission 184528) | Aqueous microbial communities from the Delaware River and Bay under freshwater to marine salinity gradient to study organic matter... | ecosystem: Environmental > Aquatic > Marine > Coastal...
TAAATAAACTGTCTGCTGGAGGAACAGCATACCAAGCAACTCCAAAACAAACATTCATCAATCGCAAGCGAGCCGCCAAAGGAAAGTCTGCTTTGTCATTTGACTGGCACACAGTTGTCATTGAGCCCCCAAAGTTAAAGCAAGAGCATCAAGGAGGCACACACGCAAGCCCACGCAGACACCAGTCACGGGGACATTGGCGCACCTACAAATCAGGAAAGCGTGGATGGGTTAAAGAGTGCTGGAAAGGAGATGCAAGCAAAGGGACAGTTTTTAAAGACTATCAAATAAAGGAAAACACATGACACCAGAAGACGAAGAATTTGAAGCTATTGCCAAGCGCCAAGACCGTATTCAACGCGCTAAAGAAGCGTTAAAAATAGAAAAAAATACGATTAAAGCAATGAAACAGGCTCTTAAAACATTTAAACAAATTGAACATCTTGGAGCAAAAAATATGCTTGGTGGATTTCAATCAATTGATGACGCAATTATTGTTCTAAAACAAGCCATAAAGAATCAGGAAAACGCATGACATACGCAGCAATCATTTCAATTCAACTTGCTTTTATCAGCATACAGTTGTGGCTTATCCAGAGGGCATTGAACAGATGAATACTATTGAAGCAATGATGATGGCTTTACGGGCAATGGAAAAATTTAGCCAAGGCATTTTTGCTGATCAATTTACAAAAGAAATTGAGGCTCTTAGAAGGGCTATTCAGCGCGAAGAAATCAAACAAAGAGTTTTACAAAGATTCAATGAGGAAGCAGCATGAAATACTGGCCCGGAACAGACATTGTTAAGTCAATGGACAATGACTTTAACTGGCGTAAGAGAGTGCCAACTGTCGCTAAAGAAATCACGCAATATCAAACCAAGTCAAAAGCCGGAAGTAAAGGCGCAGAAAAATACATGGAAAACAAAAATGAACCTAACCAAACAACAACTTAACATTCTTGCCAGTCTTGCCTCATCGTCAAGAACGCTCAATTTTTTTACTCATAATAGAGACACCCCGGTGTTTAAATTAACACTTACAAAGTTGGTCAATAGCGGATATGTTTTTGAGGAAAGCGGCAAATACTACATCACCACCAAAGGCAGACAAGCCTACGATTCTCCCGGCGTTGCAAAACATGAAATGATTAGCGACTGGAGAAAAACAGTCTATCGTACCGGGGATGGAGACATCATTACCGAGAAGCGCCCCGGTTCAATGGATGCCTATTCTTTGCCTAGCAGGAGAAATTGATGCCTACCTATGTCAGCTTAGAAAACGATGTGGAAATCTGGGGCAGAGCCAGAGGCATCATCCAGAATGGTAAGCCTATGGGTCAAGCAATCAAGACGCTAGAAGAAACAACTGAACTAATTGATGCCATCAATCGTAATGACAAAGATGACATCATGGATGCCATTGGCGACATCGTAGTAACTCTGCTGATGCAGTGTGCTATCCAGAATGTGAGCCTGACAGAGTGCCTAGAAAAGGCGTATGAGCAGATCAAGGACAGAAAAGGCTACTTAACGCCTGATGGAATCTTCCACAAAGAATCACCACCTCATCTTGAGGTGATTGCAGGATTTAAGCAAGAAACATAGCGCGCTCGTCGATCCGGCGCTTCTGGAGACCCTTGAGGATTTTGCCGCCAGCCATGCAATACTTCAAGAACTCCTCGGCTGCGCCTTCTTTGTCGCCCCTGTTTAGCTTTAATCTTAGGGTTGATCTTTGGAGCGTACCAAGCCCGACATTAAAACTAAAAGACACAAGAGCGTCAAACATACCTTGTGTAAGCTGGGCAGTGATAAGTCGGCTAACGCCCTGTTCAAATCGAGCAAGGTCTGCACGTAGTATTGCATCTACTTCCTCTTTACTAAAAGTGCGATCATCTTCTGGACGAAGCGCATAACTATCTCTTTGATCGATTGGCAACTTGCCTTGATCTGGGTATAAAACATGACCTACTCCTATAGTCCAAAGTTTAGCTGGGCAACGGTATGGCTTGAATCTTACACCTTCATGGTGCTTTATCATCTCGATTGCTTTTGCACTTACATTCATACATACACATCCACATGATTCATTGTGATGTTGTGACCGTTCTTTTGGTCTTTGCCAAGGTATGCTTCCCTTGCCTGAGCAATACAATCAGCTTGTAAATCTTTTAGCCTTTTTGCCTCAATGTCCGCAAGTTTACGCATATGCTTTAAATGCTCACAATGCTGAATCTGCACCTGTTCTGCAACTCGCTTTGCGTTGATTAGGTCATAAGACGCTCTGGCAGCATCGTTGACTTTCATTTACTTTTGCACTTATCAAAATGATACCTACGCATATTGCCGCCACCGCCTTGTAAACCGCAATGTGGACAAATTAGAACTTCTCGTTTGCCTCGCATAGCCTGCATCTTTTTGGCACGTTGCTCTGGATCAGCCCATTGTTTCTTAGCTCCTACCGAGTAAACATCATGGTCACGTTTACGTCCACGGCTTGATTTGCCATATTTTTCTTTGCGCTCTTCAGGTGTCATTGTTTGAGAAAGCAGCTTCATGTGCCAATCGGCACGTTTGCTTGGATGTGTATTTCCGTTTGGCATACCAACAGCACAGCATTTTGTGTTGTACAAATCATTGCCAAAAAATAACTCAAGAAATGCTTGTTCAAGTTCACGCACTTGTTTTTGGTTGTCGGCTTGACCTATCTGCACAAAAACAAAATTTTGTTCTCCATATTTGTCCCACGCACGTTGCAAGTGCTGGCAATGGTGCTTGCCACGCTTTAACATCCGTTTGTGTGTGCTTATGCGCTCTTTGAAGCCAACTGTACTACCAACATAGGCTTTGCCTGATTGCACGTTTTTAATGGCGTACAGTGTTGTCATTTACCAAAAGCCTTACCACCAAACCAAAAAGCAATTATGCTGGCAAACAATGCTTGTGTATCATCATCCCATAATTGATTTGACATTTCAGTAAAATCAACGCCCCTATTGAATCCATGCCAAATCAAAGCACAGTCAATCCCAACAAGCAGGAAAAAGAACCCATAAGTGATTACCGGGCGAACAGATGCTCTCATGTTCTTGACCCACTGCGAAGTGCCTTCATTAAGTGACATATCATGGGCATAGATCATTTGCATCTCTGCGGTTTGGGCAGCAATCAAACTTTGCTTTTCGTTTGACTTGGTTTCAATCTCCAGTTGCTCAGTCTTTATGTGTTCAACCCGTTCTTGCGCCTCAAAGCCGAGTTTTCGTAGCTCCATCTCCCTTTGAATCTGAAGTTGGGCAAGTTCCATCTCGTGTTTTTTGTCTGACCTATCCTGAAAGAAGTCCAGCAACTTGGGAAGACCGCCCATCAGGAACGAGATTAGAGTAGATAGTAGCGTCAGCATAAAGTCCTCACTTAAATCGGCTCATCACAGAGTCCATGATAGGCACAGCCAGTTCATTTGGCAATTTGGAAATAATGTCTAAGAACCAGATGAAAACCATCCCGTAGCAAAACAATTTGAACCATTGTTTAAAACCATCAATAATCTCTTTAGTCAGGAAGTCCTTGAATTTCACCGTCCGCAACCCGTGGATGAGCAGAACGAAATTGCTTCCCATCCTGCCCAGCCAATGAAGATTACAAACACAATTACAACTCCAACTGCAACCATCATCTCGTTGAATTCTTCTTCCTTGCGCTTTCGCTTTGCTTCAGCAATGCTGTCTTTTTGAGCCTGCTCTGCGTTGGCAGCTTCCATGTCGCTGGCTCGCTTCTTAATGTTTTGCCAGACATCCATGTTATTTGTACTAAAAAACAAGCCTTGAAGTTCTTGCTCAAAGTCTCTCTGTGCTTTCAGGGCTAGTTCTATCTCAATAGCCTTACCCATCGACGAACCGCCAGACTTCTTAGCCTGTTGGACTGCCTTGGTAGCTGTGTGTTTGGCTTCAAAGTATTTACCAATCATTGGCCCCAGCGAGGCAACATCGTCCACCGTAGCGGATGCCTTCTTGATAAGAGCAACTGCGCTCTGGACTGCTGCAAGGGCTGAGACTGGATCAATCATTTTCCGTACACTCCAAACTTAGCGGAAATGCCTACTACGATAAGACCAGTGATAATTACCAGAAGCCCCCACACACCTTTCTTAGCGATCTCCAGCTTCATTTCACGCCAGAAGGTTTCCTGTGCAGTTGCGGCAGCAATCATGGATTCGTGATACCTACGGTGACCGTCAAAGTCAACCTCTCCTCCGGGAGTCTTAGCGAATCCAGTATGAACCTTGCGAAGTTCATCCAAGATTTCATCTAGGCGTTCTTCTATTGATTTTTCCATTACGGTCTCTCAAGTCACGGCTGCGTAGGGATCAATACCCATGCTGTTATAGATTCATCCCACCAATACTCCTTGCCATCTTGCGGGTACGGCATTGGGGCTTCCCAACAACAAGTAGTTTCGTTCAACACCCATGACGCATACGGCTTTGGCGCTATAAATGCATCACGCCCAGCATCGTATGTGTAGCCAACCCCAGCATAGTTTTTACGAAGAGGAATACCACCGTTTGCATGAACACCGCCGTGCGTGTTGTAAGAGGTCTGAACCCAACCAGTGCCAAACAAACCAGAGTCGATGACATCCTGTTCAGCAACAATTACTTGAGTGACTATGCCATCTTCAATTTTTGCAAAATGCGCCATGTGTCACCTCAAAAAGTAATCGACCCAGAGGAAGTCCACTTGTAAATCTTGTAGCCTCCGGTATTGGTATAGGTAGGAGAGCCTGTGGTTGAGGCAGCGTCTGCGTAGGTGTCGGGGTAGCGAATGATTACGATGCCGGAACCGCCTGCGCCGCCCTGAGTTCCTGTATCTGACTTATTAGTACCACCGCCGCCACCACCGCCAGTATTTACCGTGCCCGCCGATCCGTTGCTAGCGCCGCCAGAAGGAGCGCCATCCCCGCCACCGCCTGTGCCTCCAGAGCCAGTGCCTCCAGCGCCACCGCCATACCCAGCGCCACCACCACCAGCATAAGTAACAGACGACCCAGAATAAGAAGACGCTGCGCCATCGCCTCCGGTGGATTGCCCATCGGTGTTTCCGGCCTCGCTTGCACCGCCACCTCCGCCGCCTTGATCACCGCCGCCTTTGTTCCCGCCGTTGTAGCCTTCAACCGGCGAATACCCGCCTTGGTTACCTGTGCCACCAGACCCGTTATACGCGCCAGTTCCGCCGCCGCTACCTCCGGGGCCGCCGTTTGTAGACCCTGATGCGCTGTCAGGGCTGAATGAACCAAACCCCCCACCAGTTGCCGATTGGCTTACAGCGCCACCAATAACGCTTGAGTTATTTCCTTTGCTACCACTGGTGTCCATTCCAGTACTACCATTCCCGCCAGCGCCAACGGTAACGGTGTATGCAACTCCCGTTGCAATAGAAACAGATGAGAGTTGACGAAAACCGCCAGCTCCACCGCCACCACCGCCACCTCCAGTGGGTCTGCCCTGACCTCCACCGCCTCCTCCAGCGACCAGAAGAATGTCAACTGTTGACGCTGTGACAATGAAACTGCGTTGATTTTGAAAAACAGCTTGAAGTGCGCCACTCATGTCAAACCGCTCCCGGAAATGATCCAAGATGTTGATGTGATTTTGAGCGCAGTGGCAGAACCATATTGCGCCAAACTGCGAGAGCCTGTTGTGCCAGCAGAAGACAAATACATCGTGTCTGTAGTGATCGCAATTGTCACCACTTGACTTGTCATGTTCACAAATGTGATTGCTGTTCCAATTGGATACGCCACAGAACTATTAGCTGGGATTGTGAATGTCCGGGCGTTGGCATCCGTAGCTGGATGGTAGATGTGCTTTCCAGCATCAGCTAGGACACAAGTGTACGCAGAAGATTGAGAGTTTTGTGGGATATTCCTAAAACCAACAGAGTCAGTCCCATCAACAGTGCAATTGCTTAATGTCCCAGATGCGGGTGTACCCAATGTTGGAGTTGTTAAAGTAGGGTTGGTCAGGGTTTTGTTTGTCAGCGTTTCTACACCAGTCAGTGTTGCAAAACTGCCAGCAGTCAGCGTTGCTTGAACCCATGCAGAACCATTCCAAACCCACAAAGTTTTTGATGTCGAGTTCCAGTAGATTGCACCCTCAAGCAATGTGCCGCCATCGTTGTCTAATGTTGGCGCAGTTGCCTTTGAACCGAGATAACGGTCATCAAACGAGTCGTAAGAGGCTGCTGCTGCCGATGCACTAGACGCTGCTTCACCTGCGCTTGTAGAGGCGTTTGTGGCGCTTGTAGCGGCATTTGTGGCACTTGTTGCCGCTGCTGCTGCGCTAGTTGCTGCGCTGGTTGCAGAGCCTAAGATTCCGTCAACATAAGCCTTGCGAGTCAGATCGTCGTCAGTCGTTGGTGTAGCCGTTGATGTGACTTTATTGGAACCCATGACGATGTTACCCGTCATCGTTCCACCAGACTTAGAAAGTAAACCAGAGGTGGTAGTATCAATCTCAGTCTTGGTATATGCGTCAGTGATGCCGTATCCAGAAATGGTTGTTGGGTTCGTGCCAGCAGTAACGCGACCCCACTGGTCAACAGTGACTGACTTGTATGTGGATGCCGTTACACCAGTCGTTGCCAGATCAATTTCGTCAGCGCCTACAACAATTCGACTAGAACTTGCTGTATTGACATTCAGGGTATTCCCTGTTTTTGTCATTCCAGTGCCAGCCGTAATCTGACCAGCGCCAGAAAATTGCGTCCAAGTTACAGAGGTAGAGCCAAGCGTACCGCCTGCTGCAACAGTGCAATAAAAACCGTTAGAACCGTTTGTCGTTCCACCTTCAATGAATGTATATGCAGATACCAACTCAGACCATACGTCTGCATCGGTTGCACGAGTCCAAGTGCTTGCGGAAACAACATATATGCCGTTTTGCGATGCAGTTGTCTGATCCTTGACTAGAACTCTGTCGTTGGCAATCACAGCAACACCATCAATGGTCTGAGTGCCAGACAGAGTGATGTTTGCAGTTGTAGCCGCCACGCAAGAGGCTTTAGCATCAATGCCTTGAGCAATTGCGTCAACATAAGACTTGGTAACAGCATCAGCATCACTTGTCGGTGTTCCAAGGCCAGTTACCTTGTTGCCACCCATAGCAATGTTGCCTGACATTGTGCCGCCAGACAGATTTAGCTTGGCTGTATCAACAGCGTCAACGTATGCCTTTGTTGCAGCATCGGTAGAGTTAGAAGGCGTTGCAAGTCCAGTAATCGTGCCAACAGTACCAGAGTCCATATCCAGCGTACCAGTGATGGTTACATTGGAGAATGTGGAAGTACCAGACGATGTTACGTTACCAGTCAGATTGCCAGTGACATTACCAGTGACTGCACCAGTATGCGTACCAGTTGTATTGCCTGTGACGTTGCCAGTTACGTTGCCAGTAAGAGCGCCAACAAAGCCAGAGTTAGAAGTGATAGTTGTGCCAGTAATCGCTTGAGGAGATGAGCCACCAATAACAGCGCCATTTATAGTTCCACCAGAAATTGCGGCAGATGATGTTGTGATTGGGCCTGATACGCCAGCGGTTGCTGTGATTGCGCCAGTCAGAGTAGATGTTCCAGTAACGGAAAGATTGCCACCAACAGTAAAAGAATCACCAGCAGTTCCAACTTGAAAATCTTTAAGTTGAGCCATCAACTGACGGATGGCATTGTTGACCAAGCTAGGAGCCATTCCCTCCGCTAAGTTAATACTGTTAATGTCTGTATTATTGCCAGCGGTACTGCTGTACTCGCTGATTTTGGTCTTTGCCATGATTTACTCCGTTAATCCAAAAGTTGCACCATAGCCTAATGCCATAGCTTTTCTTTGAAGTTCTTTACTTAGTGGCTCAATAGACACCACAGATGCTTTAGCCATTAGGCGAGATGCCAATTTAGGATCAAGCATTGCATCAACAATCAATTCTCTAATTACATCATCAGTTCCGTTATAAAGCCAATTCATTGGAGCCATCATTTTAGAAAAAGCAGGAGGAACATCTCCATATATTTGCTTTCCAATAATGCCCCCAATAATGTTTGCTGTACTCATGTTTTTAAATGTATCAGAGCCGGGAACTTTAACACCACGAGCCAGAACACCAGAATCAAGATCAGCGGCAACTTTCTTCAAAACAGCCAATTGAGTATTAGACAGTTTTGTATCTTTCTCTGCTGAACGAATAGCACGAACAAAAGATGGTTGCGAAATCAAGTATTCACCACTAGAAGGGTCTGGTGTTGTTGACAACACTTTGCCTTTGAACTCTTGTGCGGCTTCAAGGCGTTCAATTCCTTTGCTTGATTGTGAGTATTTACGAAGGTAATCTTTGTACCCCGGAGCAGCAGATTCAATGGCATCGTCAACAGATCGAATAACTTGGTCTAGTTCATCCTTAGCGACTTTGTAAGCGCCAGAACTAGGGCCATTCTTAGAAGACTTGTCTAACAACCCTTGAGCAGCGGCTCTCAAGTCTTTACGAATCTCGTACAGTTCTTGAGGTGTAGATGCGCGACCAATGTCAGAACGAGCATCATCCATAACAGACTGAACTGTTGATCGCTTTCCAGCAGGGGATGCAAGAATATCGTCAATCGTTTTATTGACGGTCAATGTCACTGCACTTTTGAATGTCTCAGGGTCAACAGTTGATTGAGCAAAAGCATTTTCACGCATTGGCGAAGTAACTTCATTGCGCTTTACAATTGCAGACTGCAAAGTTCCCTCGTCTTTAGCAAGACGATCTAAGATTGCCATCCTTGCGCGATTGGCTTCAATTCCTTGAACTCCAAACTTTGCCTTGCCAACATCCAAGCCGCGAATAGCTGTCTCAGCAGAAATCAAGCCAATATCACGGGTTGCTTGTGCTGTTGTTGGCTGGTAGCCGGGGACTGTTGGAGTGTACTTAGCACCAGCTTCAATTGCTTTTTCAGCATCAGTCGCCAATGAGCGCAACACATTTCCAGTTATTACTTCTCTACCAGCTTGCGTAAACGGGCGAACTATCTCTTTGACACCACGAGAAACAGCAGGGCTAAGAGCTGCACCACTGCCACCACCCATTGCGCCCAAAGTGCCAGCAAGCATTTGCCCACCCGGGCCAATATCAGATTCACGCGCCGATCCAGAAGCCAAAGCACCAGAGGCCGCCGCAACAGCTTGTGTTCCAAGGTTTTCAGTCAAAAACCGTTGAGCAGCAGAAGGCATTTTTTGAGCAATGCTTGCAGGTGCAACAATACCAGAAAGTGCGCTACCAACATCTTGAACAATTCTTTCTTGTGGAGTTACAGCTTCTGGTATTCCAATTTGTGTCATCAACTTTTGAAGTTGAGCCGCCTGATTTGGCTTGCCAAAAACAGCAGCAATAGGCTCGGAAAGAAGCGCAGGAATTGCAGTTGCACCAGTAATGCCAATACGAGCAGTTAGCCCAAGTTGACGCAACAGATCGCCAGCACGACCAACACCCATTGTTGGCATTTCAGGAGGCGTCATTGCTTCTTTAATAATTTGCTGTTTTGTCTTTTTTGGTTCTTCAATAGTTCCAGAAAGCATTTTTAATCCAGCATCAGACATTGATGCTAAATCGTTATTTGATAATGCTTCTAGGTCTTTATCAGATAATTTAGATAAATCCATTATTGGCCCCTTTTACGGCGCTCAAGTTCTTGTCTAGCCCTACTAGACAAATCAATAGGCAAAGGTGTTTCTAAACTAAAAACTTTTGCAGGTTTTCCTAAAGCCAAATCCGTATTTAATCCAAATCCTTTTCCCAGATTTACATATTCATTACGTTTTTCATTATAGGCTTGTGCAGCAGCGTTATACAATTGATTTGCAAGATTTTCAAAATCTACACGCTGTTTATCTGTAAGTTTCTTTCCAGAAATAGAAAGTTCCATATAATTTTTTAAACGATCCATTTTTCCTGTTGCAGCCATTGCCATTCCCAATTCTGTTTCACGAACAACAGAACCCGGATCAAGCAATTTCATAATTTTTGTTGCAGCAGCAGTATCTCCTATTGGCGTGTCTTGCTTAATAGATGATAAAACTTGAGGATGTGCTAATGCAATATCTGCATATTCTTTATAAATTGGCTCACCACCAAATTGCTTTTTCAAAGCAGAAGTATTTTCAAATCCTTTTTGTCCTTCTGTCATTACAACAAGAGGTTTTTTGCTTTCTTTAAGCCAATTTTGAAATGTTCCGGGCTTTCCAGCTAATGCCCAATTTTTATAATCCGATGTTTGGTCTTTGTTAGCAATCCATTCTTGGAATGTTCCGGGCTTTCCAGCTAAAACCCAATTACTATAATCTGTAGTCTTAACATCTTTAGGAGCGCCTTCAGCAACTTTCTTAAATCCTTGTGATGATGGATCATATACAACACCCGTAGAACCTTCAGGCAATGCGTGGAATTCTGGCCTTCCAAGTTTCTCCATTTGCAGCATTTGAGTTAGCAAACTTAATCCTTCTTGTCCATACGCACCAGACATCAATGCTGGAGCAACCTTAGACAAATCGTACCTTGCTGGCGTTGCTGCTCTCCCTTCTACGCCGTAGGTTCCGGGTACTGCAACATCTTCATAGCCGTATGTTGTTGGTGGAAGTTCAGGAGTTCCTGCTTGTGGTTGAACGTATGCACCCATCAATGCTTTACGGGCTTGTTCTGCCCTCAGTTTAGATGCTAGTTCTTCCTCGCGCTTGCGCTTGAATTCTTGCAGTTGGAACTGCGTAAGGCGATCAGATAGTTCGCCCTG
>Ga0208546_1000779_pt1 | contig 10779 bp, 8 predicted proteins | sample DEB19_08_DNA_4_FD_184528 | JGI IMG/M metagenome (GOLD analysis project Ga0208546, IMG submission 184528) | Aqueous microbial communities from the Delaware River and Bay under freshwater to marine salinity gradient to study organic matter... | ecosystem: Environmental > Aquatic > Marine > Coastal ...
CGTCCCGACCCTGAGAAGGGCCCGGCGCAGCGCGTGCATTCGGGGGTCTGCCACAGGGTGAATCTAACCAATGGGTGGGCAATCGGAAACGCTTCCGGGCCGCCTATTTGGTCAATTCGGCTGGCTCTTGTTCCAGTTGTTCACCAGGGCCGCGTAGTGACCGTTCAGCGCCATGAGTTCGTCGTGAGTTCCGATCTCACCGATGCGGGCGTCTGCGACCACTGCGATGCGGTCGGCGCGCTGCACCGTGGACAACCGGTGGGCGACCACGATGACGCTGCGACCGGTCATCAACCTGTCGAGAGCAGCCTCGATCAGCATCTCGGTGCCGGGGTCCAGGTTCGACGTTGCCTCGTCGAGAACGAGCACCGCGGGGTCAACAAGAGCGGCGCGAGAGAGAGCGACCAGCTGCCGCTCACCCGCCGACAGTCGTGAGCCGCGCTCGCGCACCTGCGTGTCGAGACCCTCCGGCAGTGCCTCGAAGCGTTCCCGCAGACCGAGAGAATCGAGCGCCGCGAGCAGCTCGGATTCAGTCGCGTCGGGCTTGGCAATCAACAGGTTGTCGCGCACGCTGCCGTCGAACAGGAAGCCCTCCTGCGGGATCACGACGATTCGCTCGCGCAGGGAAGCGAGTGATGCCTTGCGCAGGTCGGTGCCGGCGAACGTGACCGCACCTCCGGACGGGTCGTAGAGACGCGCCATCAACTTGGCGAGCGTCGACTTGCCCGCGCCGGTGGGACCGACGAGAGCGAGGCGGGTGCCCGCCTGCAGCGTCAGCGACACGTCCGCAAGGGCCGGGCGCTCCACGCCTGCGTACGCGAAAGTCACCGCGTCGACCACCAGGTCACCGGTGGGGGCCAGTTCCACGGGGTGGGCGTCCTCGTCGACATCGGGGACCGTGTCGAGGATCGTGAACAGCTTGTGCAGGGCCGCCGCCGCCGACTGCAGGGTGTTGTACAGCTGCGAGAGCTGCTGCACCGGGTCGAACAGGGTGGCGAGCAGCAGGACGAACGCCACGACGGTGCCGACGGAGACGTCGCCGCGGTGCACCAGCCAGCCCCCGATGCCCACGATGAAGGCGGTCGACGCGATGCCGGAGAACTCGATGAGGCCGAAGTACCAGGTGCTCACCTTCACCGAGTGCATGTGGCTTCGGAAGAGGGCCCGGTTCGACTCCTCGAAGCGGCGGATCTGCTCGTCCTCGCGCGCGTACGCCTGGATGACGCGCACCCCGGTGATGCCCTCCTGGAGGGCCGAGAGGTTCGCCCCCACCTTCTCGCGCACCTCGAGGTAGGCCTTGTTCGCGTCGCGCTGGAACTTCACCGACGCCGCGATGATGAACGGGAACACGATCAGGGTGATGAGGGTCAGTTCCCAGGAGAGCGAGAAGAGAAGGAAGAACGCGAGGAAGAGGAGCAGCCCCGACGAGATGAACTGCATCAGGCCGAACTGCACGAGTTCCGACATGGACTCGACGTCGGCGGTCATGCGCGACACGAGCACGCCCGCCTTCTCCCGGTCGAAGAACGCCATCGACTGGCGCTGGATGTGGGCGAACACCCTGGTGCGAAGGAGACGGAGGAACCCCTCGCCTGCCTGGTTCAGCTGCACGTACTGCGCGCGTGCCGCGACATAGGAAACAGCGACAACCACCAGGTACGCGATGACCGAACGGTTCAGGGCGGCTGCATCCTTGCCCTTGATGCCGGCGTCGATGCCGTGGCGCACCAGCACGGGACCGGCCAGGGTGCACGCGGTGGTCACGATGACGAGCAGGAACGCCCACAGCGCCGGCCTGCGGAACTCGCCTGCCATGCGGAGACAACGTGCCAGCACGACCCGCGTCTGGCTGCGGTCGAGCTTGTCGGCCTCCTCGATGCCGCCACCCCTGCGGCCACCACCACCTCCGGCGAACATCACTCACCGTCCTTCGGTTGGCCCGCCGACCAGGCGGCAAGGACCTCGCGGTACTTGGCGCTGGTGGCGAGAAGGTCCTGGTGGGACCCGGCCGCGGCGATGACGCCGCCGTCGAGCAACACCACCGTGTCGGCAAGCTCGATCGTGGCGGGACGGTGCGCGATCACGATCGTTGTGCGCCCGCGCATCACCGTGGCGAGTGCGTCACGGATCTCGTGCTCCTTGGTGGGGTCCACCGCAGACGTTGCGTCGTCGAGCACCAGCACGCGCGGGTCGGCGACAATCGCACGCGCGATGGCGATGCGCTGGCGCTGACCGCCCGACAGCGAGAAGCCGCGCTCACCGAGCGTGGTGTCGTACCCCTCGGGGAGCTGCTGCACGAACTCGTGCGCACCCGCGAGCTTCGCAGCACGGATGATGACGTCCTTCTCGACGCCCGGACGGGCGAACGCGATGTTGGCCGACACGGTGTCGTTGAAGAGCAACGTGTCCTCGAACACGACGCCGACCGAACGGCGCAGGTCACCCAGCCTCAGCTCGCGCAGGTCGATGCCGTCGAGTTCGATGGAGCCCGACTGGGGGTCGTAGAAGCGCAGCAACAGGCGTGCGAGAGTCGACTTGCCCGAGCCGGTGGCACCGACCACCGCAACGGACTCCCCCGGCGCGATCGTCCAGTCGAGACCGTTCAGGACCCGCACGTCGGTGTGGCCGAGGTCGTAGCCGAACCGCACGTTCGCGAAGCGGACGGCACCGACGGGCTGGGCGAGACCGGCCGCGGGAAGCTTGCGCGGCTTCGGCGGGTCGGCGATGGCCGGCTCCTCGGAGAGGATCTCGTTCACGCGCATCAGCGCGGTCGCGGCGCGCTGCCCCATCGCCACCGTCATGCCGATGTTGCGCATCGGCCAGATGAGCATCGTCAGGTAGGTGTTGAAGGCCACCAGGCCGCCGAGCGTCATGTCTCCGTTGATCACGCGGTGGCCGCCGATGCCAAGAACCGCGACGAGACCGAGGTTCGGGAGCAGGTCGATGGCCGGCAGGAAGCGGCTGCGGATGCGGGCTGCCTTCATGGACTCCGTGCGGATGTCGTTTGCTTCCTTGTCGAGCTTGGTCTGCTGCACGGCCTCGGCACCGAACCCCTTGATGACGCGGATGCCGGACACCGACTCCTCCACGACGTTCGCGAGTTGTGCCTGCTCCTGCTGCACGGCCATCACGGCGGGGTGGATTTTGTGCGAGAAGCGACGTGCCGACACGTTGATGAACGGAAGCGGGAACAGGGCGACCGCGGCGAGCAACGGGTCACTGATGAACAGGATGATGACGACGAAGAACACCATCGTGACCTGCGAGGCGAATATCGGGATGTTGACCACGAACCCCTGCACCTGCTGGAGGTCGCTCGATGACCGGCTCATCAACTGGCCGGTCTGTGCCCGGTCGTGGAACCCCACGTGCAGGCCCTGGATGTGGGCGAACAGGCGCTCGCGCAGCGTGGTCTCTGTGACTCGGCTCTCGCGGAAGGCGATGAAACGGCGCCACGCCGCGAAGAAACCGGCAATCGAGGCCGCCGCCAGGATGAGCAGCGTCCAGAACATCAACGAGCCGCTCTCGTTGATGCCCTTGTCGATCGCGAGGCGCGTCAGCTGCGGGACGGCGACCTTTCCGAGGGTCCACGAGAGACCGACCGCGACGCCCGTCAGCAACTGACGGCGCTGCAGCTTGAGCGTGGAGTAGAGAAGGCGCCAGCCCTCCCGTGTCACGCCCTTGGTCTCGTCGGCCATCGGATTAGTTGTGCGCAGACGGAGAGAGTGAGCGGACCGCGTCCCAGTGCTTCAGCTCCGGGTCGAACGGCATGATCGCGAGCGACGATGTGGTGACGCCGTTGTCGAAGTAGTCCTTGATGCGCCCGCGGCAGTACTCGGGCGAACCGTGGATCACGATGTCGTCAACGACGGAATCCGGGATGGCGGCGAGTGCGGCCTTGCGGTCCCCCGCCTTCCAGTTGTCCCACATGCCCTTCAGTTCGTCACCGCGGCCGAGCCACGCGTGGAACGCCGCGTACACGGGCACGTTCAGGTACGCCGCGATCGCGAACCGCGCCGCCTGGCGGACGACTTCTGCGTTCTCCGACGGGCACACGAAGATGCGCGCCACGATCTCCTTCGGCTGGCCGCCCGACGCCTCGTTCACCACGGCTGCAACGCGCTTCACGTCCTCCGGTGAGAGCCAGTTGATGATGGTGCCGTCGGCCTCCCGTGCGGCGAGGCGCAGCATGCCCTCGCGCAGTGCCGCAACGAGGATCTGCGGCTTCTGCTCCGGCTTGATGCCGAGACGGAACCCGTCGACGGTGAACGTGTCATAGGACTTCGCGACCTTCTCGCCCGAGAGTGCGTCGTTCAGGAAGCGCACGACGTCGCGCACCTTCTTGTAGGGCTCCTCGAACGGGATTCCGTTCCACTTCTCCACGATCACGTTGCTGGACGAGCCGATCCCGATGGCGAAGCGCCCGGGGGCCGCATCGGCGAGCGTAGCGACCGACTGCGCGAAGCACGCAGGGCTGCGGGTGTAGGCGGGGACGATTGCCGTGCCGAGACGAAGGCGCGGTTCCCACGCTGACGCGAGTGCGAGCGGTGTGAACGCATCCGCACCGTCGGCCTCTGCCGACCAGATGTCGGTGTAACCCATGTCGGCAAGCTCCACCAGCTTGTCCCGCTGCGCGTGCAGGTGTCCCGGCAGCGGCACGGTCATGCCCGGCCGGACCGGCATTCCGTTGTGGCTCTGTGCGCCGTATGCGTTCATTGTTCCCCCTTGTCGTGCCCCGTCACGGGCCCTTGTGGATGCGTGCGATGCAGCTCTGGCTGGCGGTGGCCATCAGAGTCCCGTCCTGTGCGTACATGTGGACGAGACCGTGGCCGAAGCCCCGGGCCAGCCCGTGCACCTTGATGTCGATCAGCACCCACTCCGTGGGCACGAGGTTCATCACGCGCAGCGTGTTGTCGAGCGAGTTTCCGCCGCCGCGGATGCCGAGCGACTGGCCGACGCCGCGCGGCACGAAGTCCCCGAGAACGCCGAGGGTCGCCGCGTCGACGCCGTCGATGATCGACGGCAGTCGCGCCCACATCACCGTGTGCCCGTCGTTCTTCGTCCCGTCGAGTTCGTCCTCTCGGCGCACGCGGACGAGGCGCTCCTCCATGAAGTCATGGATTGACTCTTCCGTGGTCCAGCGGTGCTCGTACTCGGGGCACGTCTCGGGCGCCGGTGCGTCGGGTGCGGTCTCCCACTGGCCGGAATACTCGAAGTCCCTGTCACCGAGCGCGGCGTTCACCACCAGGATCTCGCGCTCCCCCACGTGGGCCACCACGCGTGCCTGCGTGATGGCGTTTCCGGCGACGGGCACGATGACGTCTATGTCCATGACCTCGCCGGGACGCGCGTAGCTCAGGTACTGCGCCGTCGACCACACCAACTTTCGCCCGGTCGAACCCTCGAGCGCGGAGATGGCGGCGCCGAGACCCGCGCCCCCGTACAGGAAATTGCCCCCGGTGCAGAGCTTTCGCTCGATGGGGAGGTACCAACGGAAAGGGTTGTGGGTCTGTTCCAGACCGAGAAACGAACGACTATCCATTGCGGGTTCAACGCTAGTTGCGGCACGCCATCCCCAACGGATTGAAGCGCCGCATGGTGGGCTAAGTTGCGCCCCCATGGGGGAAACACCGTGGTTGGGTGACGCATGTTCGCTCGTGGAGGAATTCCGCGCGGGCCGGCGGTCACCGGTGGAGGAAATGAAGGCGACTCTCGCCGCCGTCAGGGCGAGTGGTCTGAACGCGATCTCGTTCGTCGACGAGGATGGCGCGCTCGCGCGAGCCGCTGCCGCCGACGTGTCGAAGCCATTCGGTGGCGTGCCGCTCGGCGTGAAGGAACTCGACCACGTCGAGGGCTGGCCGGCCACGGAGGCATCGGTGCCGCTCGCCGACCGCGTGTCCGGGTGGACGTCCACCATGGTGGAGAGACTCACGAAGAACGCAGGTGCCAACCACTTCGGGCTCACCACGTCGAGTGAGTTCGGCGGCGTGAACATCACCCGCACCGTGCTGAACGGTGTCACGCGAAACCCGTGGAACACCGCGCACACGCCGGGTGGTTCGTCGGGCGGAACCGGAGCAGCGGTGGCCGGCGGTCTCTTCACCCTCGGCACCGGCGGCGACGGCGGGGGTTCGATCCGCATCCCCGCCGGCTTCAACGGTCTCGTCGGCCTGAAGTCCACCTTCGGCCGCATCCCGCGCGGCCCGCACGTGGAGTACGGGAACCTCACGGTCACCACCGGTGGCCTCACGCGCAGCGTGCGCGACACCGCACGGTGGTTCGACGTGTGCAACGGCCACCACTCCGCCGACCCACTCAGCCTGCAGCGCGTCGAGGGATGGGAAGCCGGTCTCGGCACCGTCCCCGTGAAGGGACTGCGCGTCGCGATCGTGCCCGACTGGGGCGGTGCCGTCGTCTCCCCCGCCATGTGGGACGTGCTGCTCGAGAGCGCCGACTTCCTCGTGGAGAAGGCGGGCATGAAGCGCGTCGACAACGTCGACACGTCGCTGCCGCGCATGGGTGCCGCCTGGTCGATCAGCGGCATGCTCGAGATCGCCGCGCTGCTCGGCGACAAGTGGCCGGCGTGCGCGGACGACCTGACACCCGAGATGCGCGCGGGTCTGCGCGTCGCCGAGGGCCGCTACGGCGCCGCCGAGCGGGCGAAGATCGAGGCGCGCCGTGCGCAACTGAACGTCCGCATGCACGAGATCTTCGAGCAGGTGGACGTCGTCATCACCGCGTCGAACCCCGACATCGCGTTCACGGCCGAGGGACCGCTGCCCGACACGTTCGGCGGCATCGTCGCCGGCGCAGGCAACAACGGTCTCCTCACGTTCCCGTGCAACCTGCACGGCAACCCGGGCATCTCGGTTCCCGCGGGCACGGTCGACGGCCTGCCCGTCGGGCTGCAGATCATCGGCCGTCACTTCAGCGAGCAGACGCTCCTGGAACTCGCTCTCATCCTCGAGCGCGAGCGCCCGTGGCCCCTCGTCGCACCGGGGGCACCGCTGTGAGCGCCAACACCGGTCCCCTCTCGGGGATCAAGGTGGTCGACCTGTCGGTGATGATCTCCGGCCCGCTCGCCGCCATGATGCTGGCCGACCAGGGTGCCGACGTCATCAAGGTGGAGTCGCCGGGCATCGGCGACATGATGCGCTTCCTCGGTTCGCAGAAGGGCGGCATCACCGGCATCTTCGCGCTGCACAACCGCGGCAAGAAGTCGATCGGGCTGAACCTGAAGAGCGACAAGGGACGGCAGATCCTGCGCGACCTGATGAAGGATGCCGACGTGGTCATCCAGAACTTCAGGCCGGGCGCGCTGGAGAAGCTCGGCTTCGGGTACGAGGACGTGCGGAAATTCAACAACCGCATCGTCTACGTGTCGATCAGCGGTTTCGGTCCCGACGGCCCGCGCAGCGGGCAACGCGTCTACGACAACGTCATCCAGGCGGCATCAGGCCTCGCATCGGTACAGACCGACAAGGCGACCGGCCGGCCACAGGTCTTCCGCACGCTCGTGTGCGACAAGGTCACGTCCTACACCGTCGCCCAGGCGGTCACAGCGGCGCTGTTCGCGCGCGAGCGCGGCCGCGGCGGCCAGCACATCGAGATCTCCATGCTGGATTCCGCCATCGCTTTCATGTGGCCGGACTCCGCCATGGACGCCGCGCTTCTCGATGACGACGTGGCGCGCACGCCCACCATCGGCGAGAACTACGCGGCGCTGGAACTGAAGGACGGGTTCGTCACGGTGTCGGCGGTGTCGCAACCAGAGTTCGAGGGCTACTGCGCCGCTCTCGGCAACCCGGACCTCGCGAAGGACCCGCGGTTCGCGGACGCCGCCGCGCGCTCGGCCAACACGGCGGAACTGCGTCTCGAGATCAAGAAGCTGACCGACGCCATCACGGTGGAGCAGTTCCTGGCGAACGCCGTCACGTTCGACGTGCCCGCGAGCGGCATCAACACACTGCACAACGTGCACGAGGAGCCGCAGGTGCAGCACAACGGCACCTTCGTGGTGCGCGAGCACCCGAAGGCGGGCTCAATCCGTGAGGCACGCAACGCGCCGCACTTCCGGGGAACACCCACGTCGATGCCGGCCACTGCGCCCGACCGCGGCGAGCACAGCGACGAGATCGTCGCGTCGCTGGGTCTCGATGCGTCCGCCCTGCGGGCAGAGGGAGTGATCTTCTAGGTCACTTCACGATCGCGCGGCCGACGATCTCCTTCATGATCTCGGACGTTCCGCCGTAGATCGTCTGGATGCGGCTGTCGGCCCACGCACGTGCGATCTTGTACTCGTTCATGTAGCCGTAGCCACCGTGCAGCTGCAGGCAACGGTCCACGACCCTGTTCTGCAGTTCCGTCGTCAGGAACTTCGCGGCGGCAGCCTGCTCGGCCGTGAGCTTGCCCTCGCAGTGCAGCTCCAGGCAGCGGTCCACGTACGCGCTCGCCATCTGCACCTCGCTGTGCAGCTCGGCAAGGAGGAACTTCGAGTTCTGCATGGATGCGATGGACTGGCCGAACGCCTTGCGCTCCTTCGTGTACTCGATGGTCCAGCGCAACGCTGCCTTCGCCACCGCGACCGCCCCGATCGCCATCCCGAAGCGCTCCTGGGCCAGGTTGTGCATCAGGTACATGAAACCCATGCCCGGTTCGCCCAGCACGTTCTCGGCCGGCACCTCGACGTTGTCGAAGAACAGCTCGGCGGTGTCCTGGGCGTGCATGCCCAGCTTGTCCAGGTTGCGGCCGCGCTCGAAACCCTTCATGCCGCGCTCCAGCACGATCAACGAGAAGCCGCGGTGGCCGGCCTCGGGGTCGGTGCGGCACACCGTGAGCACGAGATCGGAGTTGATGCCGTTCGTGATGAAGGTCTTCGACCCGTTCACCACGTAGGTGTCGCCCTTCTTCGCGGCAGTGGTCTTCACACCCGCCATGTCGCTGCCGGCGTTCGGCTCCGTGATGGCGATCGCGGTGATGTACTCGCCGGTCACCATCTTCGGCAGCCAGCGCGCCTTCTGGTCGTCGTTCGCGAGCGACAGGTAGTACGGCAGCACGATGTCGTTGTGCAGCGTCATGCCGTTCGCGGAGCCGATGACTCCGGTGTCACTGACCTCTTCCTGCATTACCGCGCCGAACTTGTAGTCGTCGACACCGCCACCGCCGTACTGCTCGGGCACGTGGTAGCCGAGGAACCCGTGCTTGCCTGCCTCCAGCCAGATCTCGCGCGGGGCGATGCCGTCCTTCTCCCACTGTTCGTGGTTCGGCACGACCTCCTTGTCGAGCCAGCTGCGGAAGGCGGCCCGGAACTGCTCGTGGTCGGCGTTGTAGACGTTGCGTTCGAGGAAATCCACGTGGCGAATCTACGCCAGCACCGCGCGGGCCACTAAGTCCGCACCGAACGCCGTGAGGATGGCGAGATACATCAGGCCGGTGGCCGCCATGACCGCCGAGTAGCTGCGCTCCATCAGCGCGCGGATGGTCACCTCGATGAGGACCGCGGTGGTGACGGCGCACGCCAACCAGAACCAGCCGAGCATGCCGCCCCATCCGTCGTCGATCGATCCGCCGAGGACGCTGAGCATGCCGGTGGGCAGCAGCATCACCACGATCTCGACCGGCAGGATCCAACGCACCGTCACGACGAGCTCGTTCAGGATCTTGCGCGGCAGGCCCGGCTGCACCAGGTACCAGTGACCGAGCAGCATCGCGTCGCTGACGGCACCCAGGAAGAACGTGCCGACGAGCACGCGGAGCAGCGAGACCACGGTGTCGGCAGTCCCCGTGGCGGCGTCGAGCGCGCCGACCACCACGCCGACGAGACCGACCAGCGGAGCGACGAGGTCCCACCGAACGTCCTTTCGGCGGATGGTGCCGAGGGACACGACAGCAACGATCCCCGCGGAGACGTCGCGGACCGGCACCCAACCGATGGCGTACGCAGAGGCCACCGCGCCTGCGGCGATTGCCGCGTACGTGCCGCGGATCAGCCAGCCGTAGCCACGGCCGATCTCGTGCGAGCGCGTGGTGAACCAGAGGAAGAAGAGACCGCCCGTTGCCCACTGCAGCAGCACAGTTGCTGCATCGAGTTTGATCACTTGTGAATCACCTGGCGGTCACCGTCTCCGTGTCGCGTCCCGAACGGAGCAAGGTACCGGCGCGTGCCTCGAGCGCCACGTTGTCGCGCACGGACTCGACACCGTTCACGATGACATGTTCCACACCGATCGAATCGCTGTAGACGCGGCCGGCGCCGCCGGGCAGGTCGAAGCGCATCTCGGCAGGTCCGGGCCCGATGCGCTGCGGGTCGAACACGCAGATGTCGGCGGCCCACCCCTGCGCGAGGCGACCGCGGTTCTTCAGTCCGTAGTAGCGCGCGGGACGGTCGGTGAGATGGAAGACGGCTTCCTCCATCGGCATCAGCTCGTGCTCGCGCACGGCGCGCTGCAGCATGTTCGTGCAGAACGCGTAGCTGTCGATCATGTCGAGGTGCGCACCCGCGTCGCTCGCGCCGACGATCGCGCGGTGGTCGCGCCACACCTGCACGCGCTTCTCCCAGGTCTCGCGGGTCTGGCCGTTGTCCTGGTTGGCGATGACCGTGTTCAGGTTGTCGTCGATCACGATGTCGCACAGCAGGTCCCACGGCTTCGCACCCAGCTCGGTCGCGATGTCACCGATGATGCGGCCCTCGTACGGCTTCCACTTCGCGCTGAACGTCTGCAGCAACTGGTAGTTGCCCCAGTTGGCGATGGACTTCGTGGGGCCCGCGGTGGACTGCGC
>Ga0208546_1000780_pt1 | contig 10779 bp, 12 predicted proteins | sample DEB19_08_DNA_4_FD_184528 | JGI IMG/M metagenome (GOLD analysis project Ga0208546, IMG submission 184528) | Aqueous microbial communities from the Delaware River and Bay under freshwater to marine salinity gradient to study organic matter... | ecosystem: Environmental > Aquatic > Marine > Coastal...
TGGCGCGTTTACTTCTGGTCAGCGACGGACAGCCCGGTCTGGTGATCGGCTTCGGTGCTGACTTCAATACGATCGTTCCGACGAACACGGTTACGACGCCGAGCGATACGACTTCGGCGGTGTGGGATGAGGCTGTCTGGGACGTTGCCATCTGGGGCGGGGCCGAAACGTCGAATGTTGTTTGGCAGGGCATTACCGGGATCGGGTATTGCGGCCAGTTGCGCGCGCGCACGTCGAACGACGACAGGCTTGTCAGGTGGCGTTCGTGGACGGTCGTGTATGAATCGGGCGGTCTCATTTGATGACGCTTCGGCTGTTTTTCGACAATCAGCCAGCCGTCGCGAATTGGGTTGCGCAGCGGATACCGAACATCCGTTCGCGCTTCGGCTTCGATCAATGCACGGCCATTGGCGTTGTTAGAAACGGCATCGCAGCGGCTGGCGTGGTGTATTATCAGTTCGACCCCGGCGTGAATTGTTGCGTCGCTATCGCTGTCGATGACAAGGCTTGGGCCACACGCGGCATTCTGCGGGGCATCTTTCATTATCCGTTCGAGCAAATGAAAGTCCGGCGGTTAACGGCGATGATCGGCAAGAAAAACACCGCGTCGCGGTCGCTGTGCCAGCGCCTCGGCTTCACCGAGGAAGGCAATGTGCGGTGCGGATGGGACGGGCACGAACACATGATGATCTACGGGATGCTCCGCGAGGAGTGTTTCTGGCTATACGGGAAAGGCGAAAATGGGACTGTTAACAAACGCAATGAAGCCGCTCGCGCTCGAAGCGCGGAGCAGGCTGCAAGCGAAGTCAGCGGCGTCGCAGCCTAGCGGCAACTATGCCCAGACCGGTGGCGTTGCGCAGGATTTTGCGCGCCCGTCATGGTGGAACGATAGCGCGCCGACTTCGGCAAATTACGCCACGCCGTCTTGGTGGGGCGATGCGGGTCCTGGCGCGGATAGCTACGCCACGCCGTCATGGTGGCAGGACGTTGTTCCCGCGCAACCGACGCAGCAGACGGCAACGCCGCTTGCGCAAGCTTTGACCCAACAGCGATTGGGTAGCGGGCGCAGGCCGCTCAGTATGCACGCTAGGTTTTACGAGCGGAGGTAACGATGGGAAAGTCGTCGCCAAAACCACCCCCCGCGCCCGATCCCGTCAAAACGGCGCAGGCGCAGGCGCAGGCCAACAAGGAGGCTATTCAAGAGAGTGCGCGCGTCAACTCATACAATATGTATACTCCTTGGGGCGCGGTGACGTACACGAAAGATTCGACCGGCGTTCCGACTGCGCAATACCTCCAACTTTCGCCGGGGCAGCAATCGCTTCTCGATCAGCAGACGGCAATTTCTGGCGATCTCGCCAATCAGGCACAAATCCGTGTGGACCAACTCCCGACAGGGCCGTTCAATCTTGACGGGATTACGCCGCTGATTTCGCAGGGCGATGTTCAGCGATATGCAAGCGATCAGGCGGATGCATTCTACAATGCCAGCGCGCGGCGGCTGAACGATCAGTTCGCCAAAGACAGGGCGTCGCTCGATCAGTCGCTTTATGATCGCGGTCACCCGCAAGGCTCCGGGCAGGCGTACGACGACGCCATGAGCGGACTGCAAGAGACGCAATACGGGACTCTCTCCGATCTATCCAATCAGGCGCAGGGGTACGGGTTGCAGCAGGCGCAGGGGCTATTCGGGCTCAGCCAGACCGCGCGCAATCAGGATATTTCGGACCGCATCTTGGGCCGCAATCAGGCGTTCAATGAAGCGGCGGCATTCATCCAGGGCAGCCCGGTTCTTCCGACGCCGAGCGCCCCGCAATTGCCAGCGTATCAGATGGCTCCGGCGGACATCATGGGCGCGACATACAACAGCTACAACGCGCAGATGAACAACTACAATCAGCAGATGGCGCAGCGGAACGCCGGGATGAGCGGGCTATTCGGCTTGGCCGGTAACCTCATTGGGCTATTCTAGGGGCTAGGTGATGGCGCAGGGATTTCTCGGCAACACGGCAAACCGCATTCAGCTCGGCGGCTATACGAAGCCCATGATGCAGGGCGAAGTCATGTCGCGCGAGGAAGCGAGCCGCAAGGCGCAGCTTGCCGAAGCAATGCTGCAACAGCGCCTTGGGAAACCACTGCAAATTGAGCACTGGCTGCAAGGCTTGGAACATCTCGCGGGTGTTTATGGCGATGTGCGGCGGCAAGACAAGGCCGAGGAAGCCGAGAAGGCGGCCCGCGAGCAGTACCGCACGGACATCACGTCTATTGTGGAATCGCCAGACCTTTTTTCGGCCATGATGCAGGCGCGTTCGCCTGAACTTCAGGACCAGGCGCTTCAGTTCAAGCTGGCTTCAGCGATTGAGGCGCAGAAGCCGCAAGACATGAAGTGGGTTGAATACGCCAGCGGCGATCAGACCGTTGCGGGGTGGGCCGACCCGCGCACAGGCTCTATTAAGCAGGTGGCATCGGCCCCGCGCTATAAGCCGTCGAGCGGTGGCGGTGGCGGTGGGTCACCAGATTATTTGCGGCTTGGCAACATCGTCGGCCCCGATAATACGCCGCTTGGCTTTGGTATTTTTGACAAGCGCACTGGACAGATCGGCACGCTCGATGCGGGCGGCAAATTCGTTCCCGCGCCCCCGGGATCGCGTGAGGTTCCCGAAGGGCTTGGGGGCGGACTCAACGCGAAACAGTTCGGCGAGCTTGAGCTTGAATTTCTGACGCAGGAACAATCGCTCAAGCGGCTGAATGACTATTTCGGCAAGATCGGCGACATGAACACGGGCATTGCCCGGTGGGCCGATCAGGTCGCTTTGAAGGTCAATACGCTGTTGAGCAACCCCGCATCGGCAGAACAGCTTGCGACGGCAATTTCGGAAGGAAAGTTGCAGGGATTGCTCGGCCTGTTCCGTGTTGAGGTGGTCGGCCCCGGCGTAATGACCGAATATGATGCGCAGCGCGTTATCGCAGCCTTGGGCGGAGACATTACCGCGTTGCAAAATCCAGAGGTTGTTAAATCGCTCCTATCCGATATCTACCGCTATAAGCTCGAACGCGTTGGCGTGCTCCGAGATCAATACAACAGGAACGCCTCATATTTTGGGCTGCCCGGCAAGGAGATCACCGCGCCGTCCGAACTTGGCGGCACGGCTCCGGCGTCTCAGTCCGGCGCGCTTCCTTCCGGCGTTCCTCCCGCTGGGGAGCGAAAGGCAGGCCAAGTGTACGACACGCCGCGCGGCAAGATGCGATGGACCGGGACGGGCTGGGTACCCGCTAGCGCGCAATGAACACGTTCTGGAAGCCACGCCGAGAACTGACGGATGAAGAGGTTTTCGGGGCCAAGGAGCTTTCCGATGCTGATGTTTTTGGCCCGCAGGTTGGCGGAACGCCGCTACGGGCTGACATTCCGAAGTCGGAACAGCCAGGAATAGGGATCAGGTCTGGCCTTTCAATCAAAATGACGCCAGAGGGGCAGCAAGGATTTCTGGAGCGCTACTACGGCAAGGGCAATGTGCGCCTCGTGCCCGGCGAGGAGAGTTGGTACAACCTGCCAGGCCGCGTTCTCGGCGGCGTTCTGGCGGCTGGCACGATCGGACGGTATGCGGGCTACCAAGCGGCCTACGATGCGGGCGCGCGGCCATCCGATCGCTGGCAGGTAAGGGAACCGGGCAAGGACTGGACGGACGTTGACCCAAGCGAATGGTCGTTTGCCGAGACTGGCCGAGAGTTTGGAGATTATGCTGGGGACGCCATCGTCGTTGGTCCAGCTTTCGCCGCAGCGGCGACCCCGGGCGCGCAGGCGGCTGCACTGGGTGCAGGGTCTCTGGCCCGCCAGGGCGTTTCTGCCTTGCTTCCCGGCGACGACAATATGACCCTAGGCGATAGGGCACTCGACGCTGGGCTTAATGCGGCCATCGGCGGGGCGACGCAAGGGTTGTTCAATCTAGCATCCCGGTACGGCACGCCAGCGGGCGTCATTGCCGGACGAATGAATACGCGGTCGCTAGCGGATGGAACGGCGCGTGGCGTGCAGCTAGAGGCCCTGACCGGCATTCCGATGACATCGGCCCAGCAGAGCGGATCAAAATCGCTCTACATGCTGGAAAGCGGCTTGCGGCAGCATATCGGATCGGCGGACATTTGGGCGGCTCAAGATAAAGCCGCAATTCGCCAAGCTTTCCTTTATTTCGATGACCTCGCTAACAAGATAGGGAATCCGGAAGGGCAAATCACAGTCGGGAACAGATTGCGGGATGCGTTTGATGCGGCGGTTAAGCGTGCTTTCGACGCGCGGTCTAAATCTGGTCGTGCAGCGTTCGGGGCGTATGCCGAAGCCGCGAAGGGAACTGGCCGCATTCCGTCATCCAACACGATTTCCACCATGAACGATCTTATCCGGGAATTTGGTGTCCCCGAGGCCGGGCCAATGGCGTCTAAACTTGCCAACGACTTGTCCGCGCTCAAGCAAACTATTGGCGGCGGCATTCCTGCGGAGCGCCTGCCGATGATCCTATCCCGCTATTCAGAGATTGCACGGGGTAATGGGCTGCTGTTCGAGGGTATGGAGCGCGGCCAGTCGCGCATGATCGCAGCACGGATGTTGTCTGCGCTCGATAGCGACATGGCGGCTGCTGTGGCGTCCGGCAAAGGACCGGCCATTCAATTGCTGCGCGCGGCGCGCGAAAAGTGGCGGCTTCAAACCGAGGCGATTAATGGCTTGCAGGAGTCTGCACTCGGGCGGTTGCTCGGCGGGAAATACGATCCGGCACCCGAAGCGATTATCGCTAAGCTCCGAACAATGAAGCCGTCCGAAGTTGCGCGGGTGCGTGAGATCGTCGAAAGCGCTGATCCCGTCACATGGCAAAACGTCAAGGCGCAGATCATCGACGATTGGATTAGGTCGAAGCGAGCCCGCACATCGACGGCGCAGGTGCCGCCACCGGAAACGACGCCAAGCGTTATCGCCGGGGCGCAAGCGCCTCGGGCCGACTTCTCGCCAGCGAAGTTTCTATCCTCGGCACCGGAAGATGGGTGGATCAAGTCCGTTTTCAAGGCCGGCGAAGTCGAAGAAATTGCTATTGGAATGGAGGCAATCCACCGTATTGCTTATAGTCCGTTCGCGGTCAGGTCGCAGACCACGCCCCTTGCGGCAGTGTTTCAGGTCATCCGATCTGCGTTCAATCCAGCATCATGGACGGCGACGGCTGGTGAAATCGCGGCTTCGCGACACCTGTCGCGGCTTATGACAGACCCGGCGAAGCGGCAAGCGTTGATCCAGATCGGCAAGGATCCTTGGTGGCGGTACCAAGGGGCAGTCGGCGCGACGCCGCCACGGCGCATCATGCGCTTGCTAACGATGCTTTATCCGGTCGGGCAAGCCGATGTCGCGCGAACCACGGTTGCGCTTAACACGCCGAAACGTGCAAACGAGCAAGTTGGCCCAGAAGCCCGCTAGCCAGCACGCGACGCAAAAGGCAAACGGGGCATTCACGACGTTATCGCCGCCGCTCGATATGCCGAGTACGGCAATCATTGATCCGATGGTCAGTCCTGACGGCCAGTGCATGAACCGCCACGTCAGAATCATGCAGAGAGCGATGACAAGCGAGCCGAGGATGAAGCTGCTATAGTGCGCTTCGATCCCGCCCCAGTAGATTGCCTTCGTTGCCAAGTAGATCGCCGCTACGGATACGGCGGCCAGAAGCCATGCTTCACCAAGATGCGTTTCGGTGAAGTGTGGTTCGTCATTGTCGAACATTGGAGCCTCACTCATGCCTCTATCTAGTGGCACGTTTACCCGCGATTACGACTATACGGCGGACCGCGACGCGGGCGATCCGACGAACAAAATCAGCGCGACCAAGGTTGATGCCGATTTTGACCAAATTGCGGCGGCGCTGTCGCTTGCACTATACCGCGACGGGCAGGCAGCGGCTACGGCCAACATCCCGATGGGCGGGTTTAAGTTCACCGGGCTTGCAACTTCTGCGAGCGCCAGAACTGACAGCGTGTCAGCCGGAATCGTGCAAGACGGAAAGCTGAATTGGGTTGACGGCGGCGGCACGGCGGACGCGATCACGGCGACCTATTCGCCCGCGATTACGGCGCTTGTTGATGGTCAGCTTTGCTGCGTCCGCGCCACGGCGGCGAACGCGACCACGACGCCGACATTTGCGCCCAATGGGCTGACGGCGCGCACGATCGTCAAGCAGGGCGGGACGGCGCTGCTCGCTGGCGACATTCACGGCGACGGGCACGAACTGATTTTGCGCTACGATCTCACCAACACGCGGTGGGAATTGCTCAACCCGCACTCCGTGACGCTGCCGAACGGTTCCGCGTCCCTGCCGAGCATTTCGTTCGATGGCGATGCTGATACGGGTATCTACTTCGACGGGACGCTGCCGCGCATGTGCTTCGGTGGCTCGAACGTCGCGTGGTGGAACGCGACATCCTTCAATCCGTCGATCTGCCGTGTCGGCGATGGGTCGGTGAGCCTGCCCGCTCTCGCCTTCGCCGCCGATACCGACAATGGGTTTTACCGCACCGGGGCGAACGCATGGTCTGCTGCGACCGGCGGCGCGCAGTCGTTCGGACTGACGACGACGGCTATGACGATGGGGTCGGGCATTGATCTCATTCTCGATAGCGATCAGCCGGATTCGGTCTATTCGGCGGGCTTTCGCGGTGCGCCTGTCATTGACGGAAATTCTGCCTACGCGTTCCCCCTCGCAGATAGCGGCAAGACAATCTATCACAATGAGGCTGGAACCAGAACCTGGACGATCCCGGCCAATGCGTCCGTCGCGCATCCGATTGGGACGGTGTTTATCCTCGACAACACAGGCAATTCTGGCTCCGCAGGAACGATTACACTCGCCATCACGTCCGACACGCTGCGGCGCGGAGACGGAACGGCGGGCACGGGATCGCGCACGATTGCCGCGTCACAGGTCGCGGTCATCCGCAAAGTTGCGTCAACCGAATGGATCATCACAGGGAGCTTCAGCTAATGCGCAAGGACGCACTCGCAACCGAACTACATTTCGTTCTCGACAAGGACGGAACGCCGAGAGAGGCATTTCTGCTTGAGCGTATCCTTTACCTTGAGGACGACGACACGGAGTTCGCCCCGCCGCGCACTGTTAGGCGTCAAATCACAATGGACGACGCCAAGGCGATGTTCGATAACGCGGCTATTCTGGCGATCAAGGAAACGCGCGATCTTGCAAATCAGCTTGCGGATGAACGCAAAACGATGCGGGCGGAAAAAGAGGCCGCTGTGGCGAGCGTGCGCGCGATGTTGATCGAGCGTGAAACAGAACTCGCTGCGATCAAGGACGCGCGGAAGTGACGGGCGTTATCGTCGCGGCGGTCTGTGGCGCAGCAATACCTCCGATCGTTGCAATATCTGACACACACGTTGATTCTTTGTCGGGCACTACGGCAACGTCAACATTTCAACTTGAGCCAGATGGGGACATTGGGAAATACGTCAACGCGCTCTATACGGATTTAGGCGACTGGATCACGCCAACTGGCGCGGCTGGTAACGATTACGAAGCAAAGATGACAACTATTTCCGGGTTTCTGTCGAGCGGTACAGCGGGATCATGGCTCGCGCTCGGCACGCTGCGGGCTTGGACAAGGACGTCATCGAGTGGAACACAAACCTATGTCGGCACGCTGGAAATCCGGCGCGCGTCTGATGGAACTGTTCTTGACTCAGCCACAATAACACTACAGGCACGAAAAATATGACAGACCCTCTTTGGCTCGAACTCGCGCGCAAGGAAATCGGCATCAAAGAAATTCCGGGGCAGGCGTACAACTCGCCGACGATCCTCGGCTATTGGACCGACGGTCGCGTGCGCGGATACGTTGCGCAGTCAGATGAGGTTGCCTGGTGTGCCGCGTTTTGCAACGCCATGCTTGAGAGAGCCAATGTCAAAGGGACGCAAGCCGCGAACGCGAAGAGCTTCCTCAAGTGGGGATCTGTCATTGAGGTTCCGGCTCTTGGTTGCATTGTGGTTCTTAACCGTCCTGATGGCGAGCCGTGGCAGGGGCACGTTGGTTTCTGCGTCGGCAAATCGCCGCAACACATCTACCTGCTCGGCGGCAATCAAGGCGACGCGGTGTCTATCGCGCAATTTTCGCTCGCGCGCATTGCGGGCTATCGGTGGCCGACAGGACAAGAATTAAAGCCGGAATGGCGTCATCTCGGGCCGGTTGTGTCGATGCAAACAAACCCGAAGGATAGATGAGGCGTGCCGATGAATGATTTTTGGGAAGCGACAAAGCCATTTATTGCCGGGTTTCTCGGCGGCGTGACGGCGATCGCGTTCAAGTTCGCGCGGCGAATGAAGGTCGATTGGCCTGACGTGATTATCGTCGGGCTAATTGCCATTCCGTCAGGATGGCTCGGGCTTGTTGGTTCGCAGGCAGTCAAGCAGTTTTTTGGCATCGAAACGGCGGACGGGTCGGTAACGCTCATGGTGTCGTGGGTGTTCGCCTATCTCGGCCCGGAGTTTTTCCGCCAGCCGATCCGCAACTATCTGCACGGGCCAAGCAATGAATAGCGGTTGGCATTGGGGCCGCTTGGCCGGTTTCGTCGCTGCCGTCACATTGTTGACCGCAACACTTGCATGGGCACACATGAACGTCACGAAACGCATCGGCGTTGTGAGCGAGCCAATGCAAACGCACGAGGCCAAGAAGTGAATGGGCATCGTTAGTGCGCTGCTATCGCGCCTTGGGCCGTGGGCCTACGCCGTGGCGTTCGCCGTGGGTGTTGTTTCTGGTGGTTTCGCCGTCTCTCTCTGGTACGGCGCAACGGTCGCGGGGCTTGAACGGCAAATCGCCGAGGACGCGGCAAGAGCCTATGCGGCGGGCCTCGCCCAAGCGCAAGCCGCGCTAGAGGCATCGGAGCAGGAGCGCCAGCAGGCGGAGAAGCGCGCCCGAACATCGGCAATTCTATTGGAGAGGATCAGGAATGCGCCAGCGAGCGACGATCGCGATCTTGGCCCCATTGCTCGGGATTATCTTGAGCGGCTGCGAGACGGCACCCGTGATCTGGAAGCCGACCGTCCCTGAGAGTTTGCAATCGTGCGCCGATGAGCCTGGCGCGCCGGACGCACGGACGGAGCGCGATCTGGTGATTTTCCTAGAGCAGGTCAGGGTTGCGGGGGCCGATTGCCGGGGCAAGCTCAAAGCACTGAATGAGGCGGTGAAGTAGCGAGCGAGCGGGGAAACTCGCCCGCTTCCCATCTCCCGAAAGGAAAGCCGATGACAGCCTATTACGTCGATGCGCGTGCCGGGAATGATGCTTGGGCGGGCAGCCAACAGAAGCCGCTCAAGACCATCCAGAAGGCCGCCGCGAAAGTCGTGGCGGGCGACGTGGTATTCGTGCTGCCGGGTGCCTATTCGGGCACGGTGAAGGTTCCGAAGTCCGGCACGGCGGCGAAGCCCATCGCGTTCAAGAGCGTGGCACGTCATCAGGCGGTCCTGAGCGGCACGTTCGAGGTCAAGGGACAGTCTCATGTCCACGTCACGGGGTTCCGCGTTCAGAAGGGCAACTATGGCGTGCGTGTTGAGGGTCAGTCTCAGGGCGTCGTGATTGGCGGCAACTACTTCTTCGACACGAACTCGTCGGCGGTGAGCGCGTGGGGCGTGCCGTTCAAGGCGCAACCGTCGCTCTATAACTGGCGCGGTGTGAGGGACATCACCGTCACCGATAACGACTTCGATCATTGCTGCGATGGCGGCTACAACGAGATCGCCAGCTTCGCGAACGGCGTGGATGGCGTGACGATGACGGACAATCGCATCTTCAATCCTGGCGCGACCACGAACGGCGGCGAGGGACCGGACTTCAAATGCGGCGTCAAGAACGTCCGATACCTTCGCAACAAGCACATCGGCTTGCGCAAGGTCGCGACCTACGTGGACGGCGGATGCCCGGAAAGCGGGCTCTACAAAGACCCGTGGAACGGGGTCAATCAGAACATCGAGATCGCGTTCAACGAGTACCTGAACTGCGGCGCGGCGATCAACATCTCATCCGAGGCGGCGGGCTCGTGCATCGGCGTCGATGTGCATGACAACTGGATCGAGGGCGGGCGGGCACACGGCGTGCTGTTCTACCTGCACCCGAAGGCCAAGCAATGGGCTCCCAAGACGTGGCAGCACTCGCGCATGGAGGATTTGACCGCGCGCCGGAATGTCGTGATCGGGAAGCCGATTGGGTTTGTCGTGAATTGCGCGATCGGCAAGCGCATGAGGGTGATTGAGAATATGCCGTACCGCATCGCGACGCCGTATCAGCTTCTCGCCGGGCAATACACATGCGACCGCGCGCTCGCCAAGACGAAGCCGGTGAAGGGCTAGTCATTCAGTCCTGCGCTTCTTCTCGATCCGGGCCTGTGGCGGCTTCACACCGCTCCGCCAGCGCGCGCCATTCGTCACGGGTGGTCATGGCTTCGGCTCCTTGTTACGCTCTGCGAGCATGGCGTCGGCGACAAAGAAGGCTGTCCTCACTACCAATACAGTCGCACCTTCGGCAGTGGTAACATAGGCAGGATTTGCGCAAATCCCCGCCAGCGCCTGTCCCGCGAACCAATCGCGGAGGGACATGCCCTCTTGGTCCCCTGAGACATTGCACGGCTCATCGTGCTTATCAGTGCTAAGCGGGCGTGGAAACGCTGGGCCGCCGTTGTCTTTGGTCACGGCTTCGGCTCCTTCTTAATCAGGGCGCGGGCGATTTGCACGCAGCGAGGGGAT
>Ga0208546_1000781_pt1 | contig 10774 bp, 19 predicted proteins | sample DEB19_08_DNA_4_FD_184528 | JGI IMG/M metagenome (GOLD analysis project Ga0208546, IMG submission 184528) | Aqueous microbial communities from the Delaware River and Bay under freshwater to marine salinity gradient to study organic matter... | ecosystem: Environmental > Aquatic > Marine > Coastal...
GGAACCATCATGTACGCCGCCACCCTGTACCGGGAACGCGGATCCGTGGACTCGTTCGCCTCGTTTGACGGCATGGGCTCCCTGCCCATTCCGGCAACCCTGGGACGAATCATGCAGCTGCTGGGGTGCGGACGCGCACAGGTGGCGTAAATGGCGGCAACAGGCATCCTCGCCGAAGCCATCGCAGCCGTTTCCGCTGACCTGACCGGGCTCGGCTACAAGGTCGTAACAGACCCCCGAAACGCCCGCCCGCTGACCGTGTTCCTTGAACTGCCCACAATGGACGCATTCACCTACAACGTCGGCGACATCCGCATACGGGCCCGCATCCTGGCACCGCCACCCGGCAACCAAGACGCAACCGACTGGCTCATCACCCAGGTCGACACCATCATGGCGTCAGACATTGCCGTGACCAACGGCAGCCCCGGCTACGCCTCCTACGGCGGGCAGGAAATCCCCACCTACGACCTCACAATTGCCGTCGCAGTACGGCGCAACTAACCAAAGGAAAACCAATGGCAACCACCACATTCCTCGGCGGTCCCGCAGTCCTCACCATCGGGGGCACGGACTTTGCAGATCAGTGCACCGAATTTTCGTGCGAACTGGGCTTCGACCCGCTCGAAATCACGGCGTTCGGCGACACAGGCCACAAGATGGAAAAGGGACTCCAGTCCGTTTCCGGCAGCGCAACCCTGTTCGCGTCGTACGGCGCCACCGAAGTCGAGGGCATCCTCGCTGACATCGTCGGCGACGGCACCACCACCATCGTCTTCAAGAAGGCCTCCGGCGCCATCGCAGCCGACAACCCGGAGATCACGATTTCCAACACGATGCTTTCGGTGGTCCCGTACGCATACACTGTGGGCGAGATGCAGACCTTCCAGATCAGCTGGGAGGGCGGCACCTGGGTCCGGGACGTTACCCCGTAACCAGCCAACCGAAAGGGGCACCCCATGATCATCAGAGTCACACCCATCGACGGTGACGCCTACGAGGTCAGCACCAACCTGTTTGTGCTGGTTGCGTGGGAACGCAAATACAAGCGGAAAGCATCCGACCTCGCCACCGGAGGCGTCGGCATCGAAGACCTGGCGTTCATGGCGTACGAAGCCTGCAAAGTGCACGGCGTCACCATCCCGCCAATCTTCGATGACTACATCCGCAAAATGCAGCACATCGAGGTCGTCGGGCAGGAACCCGAAAACCCTACGGACGAGGCTCCTACCGTTTCGCACTAGCTGTAATGCTGGTTGCGACAGGGTATTGGCCTCCACACATACCGTTTGACGAGGCAGACCTCGCCACGGTGCTAAAAATCCTCAAGGACCAAAACAAGAAATGACAGCATCCGCCAACATAGAGATCGCTGGGATCAAGGATGCTATTCGGTCCCTCAACAAGCTCGAACCCGGCCTGCGTAAGCAGTTCCAGCAGGACGCCACCCGAATTGCCCAGCCCGCCATCGAGGAGGCACAACGCGGCTACGTCGGGTTGCCCCTGTCCGGTATGGCCCGCACCTGGACACAGGACGGCAAGAAAATCTTCCCGTATGACCCCGCCAAAGCAGCCAAAGGTGTCAAGCTGAAACTGGACGCGGCCCGCAACGCTGTCGCCGTCATCCTGATTCAGCAGACCGATCGTGCTGCCGCCGTGTTCGAGTCAGCAGGCCGCAAAGACCCGAACCCGCTTGGCACCAATCTTGGGTCATTGCAGCCCGGACGGACCCGCATTATCGGCCCTGCTGTGTACCGCAAGCGGGGCGCCATACAACGCGAAATGAACGATGCCGCCATGCAAGCCGTGCAACGTGTCAACAGGGAGCTGAACTAATGGCTATCCAAATCCCCATTGTTTCCGAGTTTGACGGCAAAGGCATTTCCAAAGCTGTACAGGAGTTCAAGCAGCTGGAGGGCGCCGGCAAGAAAGCCCAGTTTGCTATCAAGAAGGCAGCGGTCCCAGCAGCTGCCGCGCTTGGCGGTCTTGCGGTGGTCCTGGGGGACGCCACCAAGGGCGCCATTGAGGATGCCGCCGCCCAAAAGGAACTTGCCCGCCAGCTCGGTATTTCCACCGGGGCCACGGACGACCAGATTGCGGCAGTCGAGGACTGGATCGGGACACAGGGCCGTCTGCTCGGTGTCGCCGACGACGAGCTGCGCCCAGCACTTGCCAGCCTGTCCCGCGTCACCTACGACGTTGAGGAAGCCCAGAAAGCCGCCACCCTCGCAATGGACATTGCGGCAGCCACAGGCAAGCCCCTGGAAACCGTCACTAACGCCCTAGCAAAGGCGTACGGCGGCAACACAGCCGCACTCGCCAAACTGGACCCCAGCCTCCGGGACATGATCAAGGGCGGCGCAACACTTGACGAAGTGTTCTACGCGCTTGGGGGCACGTTCGGCGGGGCCGCCCAGGAAGCAGCCAACACCGCTGAGGGCGGCTTCAAGCGCCTGTCTGTGTCCCTCAACGAAACAAAGGAAAGCATTGGCGCGGCATTGCTGCCAATCGTGGAAAAGGCGCTTCCGGTGCTGCAAAAGTTTGCGGATTGGGCCCAAAAGAACCCGAACCTGTTTTTGGGCATTGCTGCCGCCATTGGCGCTGTTGCGGTCGCTATCACCGCCGTGAACTTTGCTATGGCCCTCAACCCGTTTACCGCCATTGCCGCAGGCATTGCCTTGCTGGTGGTTGGCGTGGTCGCGGCTTACAAGAAGTTTGAGACGTTCCGCAACGCCATCAAATCGGTCGTGAACGGTGTCGCCTCCTATTTTGAGTTTGTTGCCAATGCCTGGATCAAGGCCACCAACATCATCATTAGGGGTATCAACCTCATCAAACCCGGCAAGGACATTGACCCGTTGGGCCCGATTTCGTTCGGGCGTATGGGCGGCGACGACAACGCAGCGGGCCGGGGGTCTGGGTTGGCTATTCCGGCAATGGCTGAGGGCGGCATCGTGACCAGCCCTACCTTGGCGCTCATCGGTGAGGCAGGCCCGGAAGCTGTGGTGCCGTTGTCCAAGATGGGCGGCATGGGTGGCGGCATCAACATCACGGTAACGTCAGCGGATCCGCGGGCCGTCGTTGACGCGTTGGTGCGCTACTCTCGGCAGAACGGCTCCCTGCCCCCGGATGTTCGGGTGGCGTAGTGGCGTTCTACACCTACACGTTCACGCATTACAGCAACCCATCGGGGGCATCGACGGTGCTGACGAGCGTGACGAGTTGGTCATCCGACATTGGCAAAAGCAGCTTGCTGGACCCAGTGCAGGCAACCACCGCCCAAATCAACGGGCGCAACCCATCTGGTCTGCCGTCAATCAAGGTTGGCGACATCATCGAGATTACGGGCTCAGGGGTCAATTTCGGGGGGTTTGTCGCCGACTACCAGGTGTACTACGGCAAGGACACAACCGAGGACACGTTCAGCATCAAGCTTGAGGATGCTATCGCGTACCTGGGCCGCGCTGAGGTGACGGTGTCATGGTCGGCAGGGGTCACCACCCGGGCAGCTGCGATCAGCACTGCCAGCGCCGCAGGGATTGACTTTTCGGGCAGCATCACGGACACAAGCAAGTCGACGGTGTCCGCGCAATCGTTTACGAACACGAACGCGTTGCAGATTTACCGAACGCTTGCCATCACAGAGCAGGCCCGCGTCATCCCTGGTTACGACCTTGGGACGTTTACACCGTCCCTCAACTTTGTGGGGCGTAACGTGCTGACCAGCGGGGGCCGTTTCAACGACGGCTCATCGGTTGCCTTGGTCAACAGTGATTGGCGGTACGAATCACTCGATTTTGCGGCGCTTGCCAACAACTACGCCCAAAAAGTCATTGTGGAGCCCGCTGGGTTGGCGGCACAGACGGCGGGCAGCGGCACTCGTGTGTACACGTTGCAGACTTATGACCAAACCACCGCGCAGGCTGCAAACCTTGCTACCTATGTTGACACGGTGTTGACGGGGCAGACAGCGGGCCCGGAACGTGTCGCAGTTGTAATGGAGGCTCAGGTCAGCCCGACGTTCCCGGCGGATGTCACCACGATTCTGTTGCGTTCCAACAGTTACACGGCGAACGTGTTGGGGCGCACTGTCCAGGCAGATCCAGCGTCGACGCGGGTGGCGTGGAGCTTGGCGCCTGGGGCTACCACGAACTGGCTGGTGTTGGACAATGCGACGCTGGGCAAGCTCAACGAGAACAAGTTAGGATTCTGAGTATGGCTATCAAGACGTTTTCGGTGGGTGAGGTTCTGACTGCGTCGGATACGAACACGTTTTTGGCGAACAGCGGCCTCGTGTACATCACCAGCACGACAGTGGGTTCCGGGGTGTCAAGCGTTGCGGTCACCAATGTCTTTTCCAGCACCTACGACAACTACCGCATTTTGTATAGCGGCGGCAACATGAGCGCCAGCAGTGCACTAAAAATGCAAATCGGAAACGCTACTACTGGGTATTACGGGGTATTTGTTTACGGTGTCAACACAGGCACAACCGTTTCGGCGGCAAACGACAACAACACATCGTCGTTTACTTACGTAGGCGGCAACTCAGACACAATTACCACGCATATGGCAGTTGACGTTATAAGTCCAAATCTCACACATCAGACAGCATTATCTGCACAAATGGTGCATTACGGCACAAACTTTGGAACTTACACAGGAGTTTTGGCTAACACCACGTCATACACAGGATTTACGCTGATTCCATTCAGCGGGACGATGACGGGCGGCACTATCACCGTGTACGGATACCGAAAGGCCTAGCAATGTCCGACCCCATCCTTGGCACATTCCACGACGCAGAAACAGGCGAAACCATCACCCGGGAACTAACCCCCGAAGAAATCGCCGCACTCCCCGCACCTACTGAGACCCCAGAATGATTACCTCCGCGCAATACGCCGTCACCGACACCCGCACCAAAATCGCGTCCTCCGCTGTCGGGCACCGCACCGTCCACGTCGCCCCCGTCGGCAACACAGCTGTGTACCTTGGCAACGCCACCGTCACCTCAACCACGGGCTACATTCTTGACAAAGCTGCGGGCCAGCACGACACCATCCTCGGCCCCGGCGACGAGCTGTACGTCGTATGCGCTTCCGGGCAAACCGAAACAGTCACCGTCCTCATCAGCGACAACTAAGCCATGACGCTGCAAAACCCCTCCAAAGCGCTGATTGCGTTGGTTGCCCTCATCTGTGTGACCGTCCTGATCTCGGTCGGTCAAATTGACTCAGACCAGGGGTTGCCCATCATCACGATGATTGTGGGCTACGCAGTCGGCAACGGTATCGCTGCCAAGAAGGGTGACCCGGTCGAACCGATTATCGGTCGCAAATAACGTCATGACAAAAAAGCGGGGGTACACAGGTACCAGCGACGGAGCCGCCGCGGGCCGTCGACCGGGCACCGAAAAGCTGAAAGAGCTGTTGAGACGCCGTTACGGGCTCGGGTGCCTCGGCACCTGGGTGGTGCGCGACAAGCGCGGCAAACCCGGTGACCTGTCCGTCCATGCCACAGGCCGCGCCCTTGACATCTACTACGAAAAGCGGGACACCGGGCGCTACGTCATGGAATGGTTGGTGCGCCACGCCGACCAGCTCGGGGTTGAGTTCATCGGGGATTACCAGTACGGCAACCACGGCAGGGGCTGGCGCTGCGATCGTGGTGCCTGGCAGGTGTACGCCAAACCGACCCTTGGCCCCGGGGGGCAATGGTTCCACCTTGAGATTGCCCCCAAAATGGCTGACGACCCTGTTACCTTGGAGCGTGTATTCAGGGCATTGCCCAAGTAATCCACAACCCAAAGGGGACAGCATGGGACTCATGGACGAACTGAAACTGGAGCATTGGGGGCCACCCAACAAGTGTTCGGTGCACAAACTGGCGAACACGATGCCACCGAAAGACCGGGACGAACTGCTCCAGGCCGTGAACGAGGGGGTGGTGCCCGCCACCGTCATCGAGCGCGTCCTCCTGAAGCGGGGGCTGATCTTGAAGGGTCACGCCATCCAGAGGCACCGCCGAAAGGATTGTGGCTGTGAGTGATTACGACATCGCCGCCGAGCTGGAAGAGGTCCGCCGCGCCCTGATTGCCACCCAACGGCAACTGGCGAAACACAAGGCCCGGACGGAGGAGCTGACCGCCGCCGCCTACGAAGGGGCGAAACAGGCCATGCTTGCCCTTGGAGGCGTCCCTAAGGTGCCTAGGAGCGCGTCTAAGCCCCGAAAAGGGGCGGAGGTGGCATTATGGCATCTGACCGACTGGCAGGGCTCAAAACGCACCACAACGTACAACAGCCAGGTGATGCGGGACCGGGTGCTTAGGTTCACCGACAAAGCCCACAAAATCACCGAGGTGCAGCGGGCCGACCACCCGGTGCAAAACTGCGTCATCATGTTCGGTGGGGACATGGTCGAGGGACTGTTCAACTTCCCCGGGCAAGCGTTCGAGATTGACGCAACCCTGTTTGAGCAGTACGTCACCGTCTCCCGCCTCATTGTTGATTGCGTGACCCAGGCATTGGGCATCTACGACAAAGTCACCGTAATAGCTGAATGGGGCAACCACGGACGCATCGGCTCAAAGCGGGACAACGTCCCCAGATCCGACAACGTAGACCGCATGTGCTACTACCTGGCAGCATCCCTGCTGGAAGGCAACCCCCGCGTCGACTTCAGGGTGTCCGGCGAAGACATCCAGCGGGTGGAAATAGGCAACTACCGTGCCCTGTTGATTCATGGGGACGAAATTGGGCGCAACGGCTTTGCCAGCCCAATGACGATTGTGAACCACGCCAACCGTTGGCGGTCCGGTGCCTACCCGTGGGAGTTCCGCGACGTGTACGTCGGGCACTATCACACCCACGCCGAATGGCCCATGGCGAACGGGGAAGGCAGCGTGTTCCAGACTGGGAGCACTGAGTCAGACAACCGTTACGCTGGGGTCATGTTGGCAGCTGCGTCGACACCGTCCCAACGACTCCATTTCGTGGACCCGGTGGCGGGCCGTGTCACCGCTGGATACAAGGTGTGGCTGGACTAATGGACGTCGTGAAAGTGCTGTGGGCCGACGCCCACGCCGGGGACGGCGGCTGGCAAGAGCTCGACGACTACCAGGACGACGGCGAAGTGCTCGTCCACACCGTCGGGTTCCGTGTAGATCCAGGGCAGCCGTCGTACAAGATTGGGCATATCACCGTGTGGCAAAGCCTGTCAGGGCGGGACGGCATCCACCCGTTCCATATCCCGGTTGACATGGTGCGCCACATTGTCATCTTGTGTTGCGTGGAATCTCTGTTAGATTCATAACTACGGCGCTGTTTCTCCCGCCGAGGCTCCCCCGGGCGGAACGGTTTCCCCCTTTCCAGGTCCGCCCGGGGTTGAGCCGCCATCCAACACAGACACGCGCATACCAGTTATCCTGACCGAAAGAAAGGGGTATCTATGACCGACAGCAATGTGTACGCTCTGCCGCTCTGTGAACTGTGCGGGATGGTGTATGGACGCGAACGAGATCTCTTGGCTGATTACGTTTCTCACGAGAACCGTGGCGAGGGGGGAAGCCGAGACGGACGTACTTGTGCATCTTGTACAGAAACTCTCCGCCGCGCTGAGAGCATCGCAAAGCACCCCAGCAACCGGGGGCTGACCGATTAGGCGTCGAGCGGTGCTGTTCGCAGTGACCGCCACAATCGCCGCATTGGGGCCTGTAAGCCCCGCAGACGCGAGCTGGAACCATCCGCTACCTAAGGACTGGTACGAGGGTTTGGCGCGTTGTGAGACGGGCCTGAACGTAAAGCACCGGACCCGCACTTATGTCACCGCGTTCGGGATGACCCGCCACGCGTTCAGCTTGTACGCCGACACGCACCCCAGCCGCGCCCACACCCTCACGTTCGCCCAACAAGCCCGGGTAGTGGACCGTCTGGCATGGTTCGGGCACACCGAAAACGGACGGAAACAGTGGCCCGTCGGACCGTGGGGGTGGGGATGCTTGAAAAACACCCCGAAACTGCGTATGGTCCTGTGCCGAAGCACCCACCCAAGGGTGCAGAAATGGAAACGGGGATGCTAAATGAATGACACACAGCTCGCTATAGTGCTCATAACCGCCGCATGGATTCTGTGGTGGGTAGGAAACCAGTACAAGTAAGGGGAAACCAATGCTGACCAACACACCGACAATTGCGAGCCTGGCTGCGCAACTGAAAATGCGGGGCGAAATGCTTGACGCGTTCGGACCGACCGCAGACGGCGAACTCATGCGCCTCGCCGGGGCCACACTCATCGAGTTCGAGCAGCTTATGGGCAAGCTTGTCCACCTGGAGGCCGAGGTCCGCCGCCTGGAGCGCGAAATCCACCATGGCTGAGGACGTTGTGACCCATGTGGTGGCTGATTACAAATGGGTAGTCAAGACGTATGCAACACAAATTCCGAGCATGTTGGAGGCAGCCGAGGAGATCAAACGTCTAAGGGCTGAAGTGACGCGCTGGAAAGAATTGGCCGCTGACTTGGCAATGCAGTGCGCTATCAACGAAATGGCGGGCGGCGATGCTTGAGAATTACGAGACAGTTGCCGAACGGCTCGCCCGCTGGCTGGACATGGAGCACCAGGGCCAGCCCCGCGTCATCACCCACCTGGTCAGCGAACCCGGCACCGACATTTGCGTCTTCCGCGCCGAACTGTGGATTGACGGCACCCTGATCTCGACCGGGTGGGCTGAGGAAGTGAGAGGGCAAGGCAATGTCAACAAAACGTCACATTTGGAGAACTGCGAGTCGAGTGCTCTCGGACGTGCGTTGGCTAATGCGGGTCTGGCTGGTTCGGATCCGTCTAAGCGTCCAAGCCGGGAAGAGATGTCTAAGGTGCAACGAGCTGCGCCTATGGGGTCTGACCCACGGCCGTTGCAAGGTGCCGCCACCGACAAACAAATCGGGTTGCTCAAGAGCCTTTACAAGGGTGCCGGAAAGGTTCCGCCCGCGAACATCAACGAGCTGTCAAAGGCTGAGGCATCCCGACTAATCGAGGACATGAAGAACCATGCCACCTCCGATGAGGAACCGTTCTGATGGCTAATGAGCTTGACAAGAACTTGCGTGAATGGGCGGACGCCATGATGAACTACCACGGCCCGACAGTGCCCCCGGTGCATCACGACGACTGCCGCCTGTATGTCTGCCACCGTCATTGCGAGGTGCTGTGGACCGAAATCATGCAACAGGTCGGTGAAAGCCTGCGCTGGGTGGTTGACGACATGAACGCAGGCAACGCCAACCCGGAGCACGTCATCAGGGAGGGCCGCGATGACTGAGCGCATCCCCGACGCGTCCGAGAAGATGTTCCAGGAGAAGGTCATCAAGCTTGCCAAGACCGCGGGCTGGCTTGTGTTCCACACCCCCCCATATTCACCCAGGCACGGCGTGTGGAGATCCGCAGGCAAAGGCTTCCCAGACCTGTGCCTCACCCACCCGGTAAAGCGGCGCACCATCTTTGCCGAGCTCAAGACCGCCAAGGGCACCATGTCTAAAGAGCAGGAGGATTGGGGTGTGGCCCTGATCGCGTCCGGTGCCGAGTGGTACCTGTGGAGGCCTGCCGACATAGACACAATCACGGAGCTCTTATGGTGACCGCTTGGGTTGCGTTCCTGTCAAGCGTTGCCATTGTCATCATCGCTTTGCGCTGGGGCTGAAATGCGTTTTGCGTACGCTGACCCGCCTTACTACAAGCAGGGAAAACGCTTGTACGGCGATCACCCTGAAGCGGGGGTGTGGGATGACAAACAAGGACACTTTGACCTTGTTGACCGTTTGCACAGTGAATACCCGGATGGGTGGGCATTGTCATGCAACCCAGCAGACCTCGTATGGTTGTTGCCATCTTGTGGCGATGTGCGCGTGTGCGCGTGGGTCAAGACGTTTCATCAAATACGTCCAAAATGTTCTGTGCAGTACGCGTGGGAGCCGTTGATACTTGCCGGAGGAAGAACAGTGCCGAACCGCATTCCAATGGTCCGTGACTGGCTGAGCTGCGCGAGGTCAATGCGTAAAGGAACAATCGGGGCAAAACCTGCTGCGTTTCACGTCTGGATGCTTGACCTGCTTGGGTATAACCCAGCGACTGATACCATCGCAGACCTCTTCCCAGGCAGCAACGGCTTAGCCGAAGTGCTGACCACCTACGAAGCCCACAACTAATCCACGCATGTGACGTTCCCCGGTTGCACGGGGCGGGTCTTACACTCGGGAACGAGGGTAGAGCCCCACGCCCAAAAGGCAGGGGTGCAGCGTATGAACGACACAAACACGAATGGCGACCGTCCCACACGAGTGAACATCCGGCGGCCTTGGAGACAAACCTAAACAGCGGGGGGACTGCGACCCACAGACCCGTCACGGATACCGAGGCGCGAGCCCCCCGGGGGGCGACGCGCAATGGGGGGATGCCACTAAGGTGACACAGGAGCCAACATGACCGACGATCGCGACACACACGCCTACAGGCAAGCCAGAACCGAACTACTCGCAGACAACCCGGTATGCCACTGGTGCCGCCGCGCACCCGCCACCGAAGCCGACCACCTAGTACCCGTCATGAACGGAGGCACCTGGCAAGACGGCCTAGTCCCCTCATGCAAACCCTGCAACGCTCGACGAGGCGCCAACGCAATCAACAAACAACGCGCCCTACAACAACACGCCCGAAACGCCCATCTCAACGCATCAGCCGAAATTAGGGCAGATTTTTTAGAATCAGAAACTTTATTGCCA
>Ga0208546_1000782_pt1 | contig 10763 bp, 4 predicted proteins | sample DEB19_08_DNA_4_FD_184528 | JGI IMG/M metagenome (GOLD analysis project Ga0208546, IMG submission 184528) | Aqueous microbial communities from the Delaware River and Bay under freshwater to marine salinity gradient to study organic matter... | ecosystem: Environmental > Aquatic > Marine > Coastal ...
AAGAAGCTGGAGACGGAAGGGCGCATCGTGGACAAGGGCACCATCCGGTTGTCCAAGGGAACTGCAATTAGCGGGGAACCGATCCACTGCTTGTGGTTCAAAATCGACGACGACTTTATCGACACCGCCCCTTACGAGAACGCTGAAAAGGCAGATGCAGATTGAGGGTGTAACCTACCAACTTAACTGGCGGAGGTTCAAAAAGGGGACCTCCGTCTTCTTCCCGTGCCTCGACTATGACCGCGCTGAAGCACAACTAATGGTGGTCGTAAATCGCTTGAGGGTCAAGGTATTGACGAAGCGGACCATCGAAGACGGCATTAGGGGTTTACGAGTGTGGCGAATGTAAGTATGTAGGGCACACTAGTGTTGATGGATGCTCCTCCGCTGGTAGGAAAGTTTGCTCCTTTCCGATGTACCTAGACCCCCGTAGTCTCCAGCTACGGGGGTCTTTTACTGCTCCTTCTTTACGGAGTTATAGACGTAGTTGAACGCGCTGTAGAGTTCGTTCTTCTCGGCGCGGTACTGGTCAAGTACGAGCTTTTCATCCTCTTTGGAGAACTCGCCGGGGTTTTCCCGCATGTACGTCAGCACTTCACGTTGCTCTTTGTTAACCTTGTCCAGTTGCTTATCCACGATCTTATAGGCGTCAATAATTCGTGGGTCTGTATCTAAGAAATACTTCGCCCCTTGTTCCGCCTGCTGTTCAGGCGTGAGTTTGTTCAGCCGGTTCATAATTTGCCGAACGGTGCTGGAGTTTTCGAAGTATTTAGTTTGTGGGGCGTATTCGGAACCGGACCCCACAAAGCTCTTGGCGAGCGGAACGTCTGAGGTGTTTTCCGCATCTCGAAGACCAGCAATTTGCTTAGCAAGCTGGTAAGGACCACCGAGCCAACCTTCGACCACTTGACGGTAGATTTCCGGTTGTAGGTCAAGACCTACCTTACTGCGCACCGCTTCGGAGCCGCCAGTAGCTTCGTTGATGGAACGCGCCAGCCATTTCCAGCCTTCACCCGTAGTTGGGCGACCAAGTTCAGAGCCCGGAGCGTTATCGAACTGAGACTCTTGGTAGATGGGCGACCCGAAGAAGTTCCGGTTGAGGATGCTCTCCATGATGGGCTTACCCACCAACGGTGTAAGTGCCACTGCTGCCGAAGGCAAATCAGCCTGTGGGACACGAACAGGAGACATAAGGCTGATTACCCCAGCAATAAACTCGCCGGTAACGTCGCCGGGCGAAGCGTTCCCCATCATAATGTCACCGATGCGGTTCCCGACAAACTTGAAGAAGCCCACCATTGGGTCGATTGGCAGCTTAACGTAGTCGTCCGCGCCTTCCCCGTAGTAGAGGATGGTACGGCCCATACGCATGGTAGCGTTCTGGTCTAGGTAGTTTTCCTGCCCGTCATCGTCATCGTCGCCGCTCGTGGCGGCATTCCACATGGACTCAAGGACGCCATAGGTAACCAGTGCGCCAAGAACCTTAGCTCCACCCTTACTGGTGAAAATACGCTTGGTCTTGCGCGCAGCTTCGACACCAGCACCGAAGAACGGGAAGATCAGGTCAAGCTGACGTGCCTTTTCACCGCGCCGGGTCAGGTTCAGTGACGAGTCCAAAGCGAGGCGCGCTGCGTCCGCAGGCTGGATGCCGTAGTCAGTAGCAGCCCGATAGGTTGCAAAGCGTGCGCTCAAATCCATCATGTCGGCAAGAGCGTCGATCCACTTGTTCAGCCCTTCGAGGATTACGGAACCACGCTCCTTGGCAGAGAGGTTCTCTACACCCTTCATCCTCCGGATAGCGCGATCCGCTGTCGTGGCACGTTCCTGTGCATCCATAAATCGCGTTTGAAGTGGAGCACCGCCGTTCCGGACCATCTCATCAAGCTGCCGACCTACTTCGGTGTCTATCGACTTGCCAGTGAACGCAAACTTAGCAATCGCGCTCCATGTGCCCGTGAACGGGAGCCCATAGAAAAAGGTCCGGGCAGCCAAGTTCTTCTTGTAGGCCGGAGAACCCTTGAGGTTCTGGTGGTACATGGCCGTTGCAATCGCAGACGAGAAGTCGCGGAACGGAGCCACAGTCAGCAGATAGATCGGGTTCTTGTACGTCACCATCCCCTTGAGGAAGTTATTGACGTTAGCAACAACTTGCGCTGCCCCTTCCATATCCTTGGGGTCCATGTTCATGAACATACGGCGCAGAGCCTGCGCGCCCGGAGCATCGGTGAACTCGATGTAATACGGGACGCCGTTGTCCTTCACGACCATGTACTTGTCGCGGTTGGCGTAATATTCCTTTTCCATGCTGGCTACGGGCTCGTACTTGGTACCGCCCATATCGCGCCCAACAGGAACCCGCTTCGGATTGTTTTCCGTATAGACGTTGAAAATACCCTCAAATGCAGCCGGGTTTTTCTTCCAGAGACGCAAGATGGGGAGCCGAGCCTTATTAAGGACACGGCGGCGCACACGGCGCTCAGAGTCATAGATAAGGTTAGCCGTGGGGGAGAATGGCATTGAACCACGACCCCAAGCCCTTCTGTTCTCGTTTACGCTTCCAGATGGCGCAGCAGCACGAAGTGCGTTCATGGCTTCTTCGCGGCGCTGCGGGCTATGCGCATCTTCGTCGATATCAGCAGTCAGCATATCGCCGTCAGCAGCCCAACCTTTTAGCGGTACGTAGCTCTTATAAGTGTTCAGCAGCCGGTCCACATCCGCTTGTGAACGCAGGCCAGCTTTCACATCTTCCTGAAGATTGAACCGAACAAGCTCTTGGACTTTCTTTTGCGCGAGCCGATACTTGGGCATCAGCCCTTCATTCTCAATCTGCTTCAGCCCCTCTTGGGCCTGTGCAGTCGTCACGCTGGAGCCGCCTTCCGGGAACTCCGGATTGATCTTGGCAATCTCACGGTTGCGCTCAGCAGCGTGGTCCATCAACTGGAAGAAGTCGAAGTCCCCCAAATTTATCTTAAGGTTCCCAAGCGTCTCAATCAGCGGGTCAATTTTATTCCGCTCAAGCAGCCGTTCTTGCCCGGCCTGCATGGTTGTGGCGCTCTCAAGGACTGGCGCAGTCTGAAGCTCAGACGGAAGCTCTGTCCCAAGGACGCTCTTGGCCCAATTATCTAAATATTCTGCCTGCCCGAAGCGATCTGCGTATTTAACCAGCGCCTCCGGGGCAACGCCCATCTGGGTGGCTGTTGCTAGTGTATCAGGCTTTTCATCTGGGCTGACTGTAGCATCAGGAGCAACAGGCTCACTGACTCCCACTGGTCCGCGCTCAACTCCTCCAAGTTCTGGGGCAGCGGCTCCGGTAGGTACGGGTCCTCGATCAGTCGGAACGCGTGTTCCAACTCCTTCATCGACAGATGTTGTAGGTTCTCCAATGGGTCCACTGGTCACCTCCTCTGGTGCAGCTTCTACCGGTGCGCCCTCAACTGGCGCGGCTTCTTCAACTTGTGGCAGGTTGTCCCGTGCCTCTTGAACCATGCGCTTGGCTTCGATTAGCGCGCCTTCATAAATAGGCTTGCCTTCCTCATCGACTGTCGGGGTGCCGTCTTCATTTAACACCGGGCGCATCAATGGCTCTGCTATGTCCGGACCATATTCCGTCCCAGCCGCAAGCTCGTCTTCCAGTTTGCTAATATACTCTTCGGTCCGTGAAAGGCTCTCAGGAGTTGCCGTTGTAAGATCACTCGAAAGAAGCCGACCAAGGCCCTTAATTGCTGTGCTGCCACGCTCAGAAAGCTCAGGTCCACCCGCTTCTGTCAGACGATCCGTGACCGTTTTCTGAAAAGCAAAGATATCAGCGCGCTCGCCCGTGGGTGCAGCCTGTTCTACCGCAGCTTCTTCGGTTACTTCAGCTTCCGGTTGGGTCGCACGTCGTGCTGCGATGCCTCCTGAGATACCGCCCAAGCCACCACCGAGGACCAGTGCACCAATGGCTGCCTGCCCGTATTCATCACGAGCCTCTTCGTCGGATAGAGAAAGACCCGCCTGCCAGCGTTCAAGAGCCTGCTGCCCAATTTCTTGCGGCACTTCAAATGCCACGCCCTTACCGACGCCCTTGGCTACACCACCGACAAACTCAATGGTGCCTTTTTCCGCCGCGTCAGCGAGGACTTGTCCCGCCCGCTCGGTAGCTTTTCCGCCTGCTTTGTCCAGCAACGGACGCATAAACGGAAACGCCTTGGCGATTGGTGCGAATACCTTACCACCAACCAAGTCAAGCGCGGTCTGTCCGGTAGCTGCTGTGAGTGCTTTACCGACGGATACTGCTTGGGGCTTCTCGCCCCTGCCTGCCGCTGCTTCCTGCTCCTGCGCTTGGCGCAAAAGGTTCTGAATAGTGTACTGGCTACCAGATACCGCGCTCGCTGCGGCAAGACCACCAACAGGAGTTGTGAGAGGCGTAGCTGCAAGACCAGCGGCGATGGGTGCTACAAGCTGACCGGCAGAACCACCAACAAGCTGCTTCAGTGCTTCCCAGTTATCGCCCTCGCCAAAACCTACCTGCTTAAACTTGGACTCACCTGCCTTAAGGAATGCGCGCCGGTTAGCCTCAGTGGGGTTGGCAGCATAAGCTGCTGCTTCATCACCAAGACCAAGGGTTTGTGCGCCTTCTAGGAAAGAACCAATGAGGCCCGCTTTTTCCTTTTCGGGTCGAAGTCCCTCGGGGAGCATGTTAGCAGGCACAGGTCTAGGACCGGCTGGAGCCGCCCGAAGACCTTTTGGAAGGAGGTTAGCTGGAACTGGAGTCGCCATGGATACCTTCCTAGCTTATGGATAGACCCACTGACCACCCTGAAATACAATAGTGCGTCCCTGCGTGTCCTTGGCCGTTTGACCTTCAGAAAAACCGCCTGCGCCACCACGGCCCTCATTAACGGCTGCCCGAGCGTTTGCAGCAGCGTCCCCAGCGCCAGTAGTTACCGGACGTCTAGCTTCGTATACACGCTTGGCTGCTTCGTGTTGCGGAGTACCCGGGGCATATTCAAGCAAGTACCGGGTGACCCGATCATTAATATCTTCACCCTTTTCAGCGGCAGCTTTGATTTCTGCGTTAAGACGACGTTCTGCAATAGCAACTTGCTTTTCATCCAACGCCAATTTCTGTTCGAACTGCTGAGCCTCGATACCTGTTTTGTACAGGTTCATGCCAAGCTCAAGAGCTTCAAGACGACGCTTGCGATCACGGATGCCAAGATCAGCCAGACCTTGGAGCGCACGATCCTTAAGTTCCTTACGCTCTTTCTTGTCCGCCTGCATACCGGGCAGCGTTGCCTTGGCAGCTTCGCCAATAGCTTGGAGAAGGCTTGGAGCCTTGGAGCTTGCCATATTTGCACCAAGTGTAGCCAACGCCTCCCACATGGAGTCCTTGCGCTGCTTTTCGTAGTACTCGTCCGAACCCATTTCTTGGAAGCGTTGGCGCAGCATTTCTTCCCCTGAGAGTTCTTCCTCAGAGGGTTTCGTGTACCGCTCAGCAACACGCACATAATCTTCAAGCGCCCCAGCTTGCCCTTGAGGGTTGCTCAAATCGCGCTCACGAAGGGGAGGTTCCTCACCCTTCATCACCTTGGAAATATAAGAGCGCGTTTCAGCCGGTAGCTTCTTGGGGTCAGCACCGCTCTTCAACCACTTATCAACGTTACCCGGGCCCCAGTTATAGGCTGCAAGTGCAAGCGTCTGGTCGCCATAGCGACGGTACATGGCATCGAGATACTCACGTCCTGTTTCGCGGTTGGCTTCTTCCTCGCTCATACCTGCCTTGATGCGCTCTTCCATCGACTTCACACCGAAGCCCGGATCACGCATAGTACCCGGCATCAACTGCATAACACCACGAGCGCCCTTGGGGCTTACAGCCGACTGCTTGCCGCCGCTTTCCCAGTACTCGACAGCGTCATAGAGGTTGGACATCCCGCCACGCGCAAACGCCACTAAGCCGCCGCCAGAGTAAGAACCATCGCGGGCTTCATCAAACATACCGTCAGGGATGGGAAGCTCGTCCAAACCGCTGTTCTTCATGTAGACAGGTACAAAGCCGCCTGCCGCCATAGCCGGAGCTTCTTCCATTGGGGCTTCCATCGGAGGCGCGCCAATACCTGCTTCAGGTGCCATGGGGGGCATAGCTGGAGCCGTCGCACCCAGACCGCCTGCTGTAGCGAGGGGAGCTTGTGCAGGCGCACCCCCCATGACCTTTTGAGCAACCGTAGCTTGAGGAGCCATTTCCTGCATTTGAGCAGAACGCATACGGTCAATGAACATACCAGCAAGCACGCCCGCAGTCGGGTCCACGATGCCCATCTGCATGGCTTGCGCAATCTTCTGCTTATTACCGCCGTAGTCCTTGGCGATGTCTTCCGGGGACTGAATGCGATATGGCTTCGTTTCCATGACTTATCCCTTATCAGCGGCCCATGTTGTACGCGCCAAGCGCAGTGAGCCCCGCACCCGTAATCTGGGACATAAGCGACGGGGACTGCCCATAAGTCGTGTAAGACTTGTTGGATTCGATTGGTACCCCACGCATGATGTTGCTGTAGTTACCCAGTTGCTGCCAGTTATAGTCCCGCTGCTGCAAGAAGTTTGCATAGTCATTATCGAGACGCTGCTGCTCAAGAGCTTGCTGCTGCGCCGCCGCCTGAGACTGGGCACCGAGACGCGAAAGGTCAAGGTTCTGCTGAAGCTGACCAAGGTTACCCAAAGTCTGCCCTGCCTGCGCTGCTTGGCTAAACGCATTGATTTGGTTAGACGCGCCAAACTGCTTTGACTGCTCCGCAAGGCGCTGCGCTTCAAGAGTTGCCTGCTGGTTAGCCAGCATCCCCTGCATACCCGTCTGGGTACCAAGTGATTGGATACCAAGCGCCGCGTTGAGGTTTTGGATAGCCGCTGCCTGCCGGGCTTGTTCCTCAGTGTTAAATTGCCCCTGTGCCTGCTGGAATGCCGCCTGAGAGCCTGCCGCTTGGATTTGGCCTAGTTGCTGGCCGAGGTTCCGTTCGCGCTCAAGACCAGCCAAAAGCTGACGAGAACCGCCATAAGTACCCTGACGCGCTGCGCCCAAGTCCTGAGCAAGTTGCGCTTGCTTTGCGTCACGGATGGCTTCCTGCTTCTGGATGTCCACCACGCCCTGCATGTACGGAGACATGTATTGGTTTGCGGTGCCCGCTGCTGTGAATGAACCCGGACCTTCCATGCGGTATTGCATGAGTTGGGGAAGACCAACCTGCTGGGCACGGAACTGAGTAGGAGCGTAATCAGCCGCTTTGAGAAGACCACGACCCGCAGCTTCAGCGAGGCCCGAACCAGTCGCAACCTGACCGGGAGCCTGCAAACCAGCATATTGCTGCTGGAGTTCCAACTGCGCAGGAGTAAAATCCGCAACGCGTTCGAACGGATAACCCTCATATTTCCGCTTAGACTCTGCCTGAGCGCGGTTCATCAAATCCTGAAAATACGGTTGCGCATACGCCGGTAGGTTCGACGTAGTCTGAACTATTTCCTGTCTTTGAACGTCAGCCATAACAAGCTCCAATTACAACGCGCCAAGACCCTTGCGCAACTTAGTATCTGTACCACGACCCGCTTTTTTGCGTGCCTTATGGGCTTTATCCATAAGAGCATAGAGCTTCTTGGCACCACCCAATTTCTTAACCGCAGCCGCAGGGAAGATCACTTCGTCACGGGCAACGCGTGCTTCTTGGGTGCCACCGATGTTAGCCCGGATGGAGTCGCTGACGCCGTCACCCGGCCCCTTAACGGGACGCCCACCCAAGCGAGCCAGCAACTCCTGCCCAGCCGAACTGCTCCCGTTGCCTAGTTCAGAAACAGTGCGGGCATCTACAACAAAAGCCCCGTCATCCATATAGATGCCGCCACGAGCAAAGCTATTGCCGGGTCCGGGGACAGGCATCTCAAACTGCCCAGTCACAGGATTAAATACCGCACCTGTAAAGTTAGGGTTAGTATAGGTCTGGCCGTTTGCCGGGTTGTAATAGTACCCGCCAGTATCTGTTCCCGCCGCTGCATTTGACGTCGTAGTCGTAGCTGCCGCTGCACGGCGGCGTTCTTCAGCCTGCTTTGCAAGTTCCAAGGCATAGGCACGATTGCGCTCAGACGGCGACTGCCCCGGCGCATAGCCTAGCGACGTGGACTTAAGCGGCCCCGGGCTTGTCCGGTAAGATCGGATGTACTCTTCGAGCTTGTTAGTCTGCTCGGTGCCGCCAGTGTACGGATTGACCTTCTCGGTCACAAAGTCTTCGACCTTGGTGAACTGCGGGGTGTACCGATCCTTCAGTGTGTAGACGCCATAGCTATCAGGCGTAGCACCGGGGGGCAACCCCGGAACCTTTGTGGTCGGTGTGCCCGGAGGCGTGCCAGTTACGGTGTTTGTCGTGTTAGTTGTGGGACGGTCATCTCTCCGCACATCATTAGGATTTCTTACGGGTTCGTTTGTCGTAGGTTTAGGTGCCTCAGTTGTGTACCAGCGGCGGTCATCACCCAACCGCATGTACGTATCGCCAAATCGCTGAACGGTTCCCGGCTTCGTAGAAGTCGCAGTTGCCCCAGCAAACTGGGAACGCCGCCCGGTATTGGGATCAATAATCCCTTCCGACATAGCCTTATACGCATTGGCGTCACCAGCGAAGTCGAGCATGGATTCGCGGCGATCTAGCGGTTTAGCCGACGTGCCTCCTGAAATTTGCTGAAGATATTTAAACTTATCTTCAAAGCTCATCTGCGGACCACCACGTGCTGCAGCGTTAGCCTTATCTACCAGTTCTTTATCGACCTGATAAACTGCCGAACCAAATTTACCTGTCGTGGTTACCGAAACTGTTTCGGTCCTCGGCACAGAGGTTTCTCGCGGCTTATCATCAGCACTGCCGCCTTCAGCAAAGCCAGTCAGACCCTGCGAGGCGTAAGATTGCGGCTGAGTAGCACCGGGTAGGCCACGAAGTTGACCTGAGGCAGTCAGATAGCCGCCAAAGTCGGGTTCATCGAAATACATAATTTCGCCACGACCGTCGGGGCCAGTAAGGCGCGGAGCCAGCGTACGCTGGGTTGGCATGTAGGGACCTTCATTGATCCACGTGTCTTGGGTGGGCGGACCTTTACCACTACCCTGCTGGATGACTTTATCCACGTTGCCGAGTGTGTTCACGAGGCCCGTTGTAGCCAGCATGGGTGCTGCCTTGCCAATGACACCCCCGGGAAGTCCTGCTCGCGCTGCGGTTGAGAACCGAGTCATAAGTCCCGGATTGGCTACGTTTTTAGCTGCGGCAAACGCTTGGGTGGGAAGCCCCGCAGCAGATACCGCTCCCCGCGCACCTGAAGCAATCGTGTTCAAGTTATTGGGAAGTGAAGACAAACCTTGCGGTGCCAAGCTGGCAACTTGCTGGCCGCCCGGCAACATAGCGACATCACCCGCCGCAGCCTTGGCCGCTTCCGTAGCCGTTTGTTTGGCAGCCGAAGCCACACCAGCACCCAAACCACGAGCAAGCGAAGCACCACCATAGGCGCTAAGGCCAGCCATGAGGCCCTTCTTCAAGCTACCAGTAAGCAGAGTAGAACCACCACCCACGATGCCAGCCGCAGCTACAGCGTTAAGGCCCGGGACAAACATCAAACCAGCGCCAGCAAGCGCAGGCAGCAGCTTCTTAAAGACTTTACCCAAAAGGCCAGCTTCAGGCAGACCCGTGTTGGGGTTGATCGTCATGGTCGTGCCGGTCTGCATCGCCAACCCTTGGAGGCTGTTTACTTCGTCCGGAGTCATGTGAACGAGCATGGAATCTTCGCCACGACCTTGGGCTTGGAGTTCCCGCGCCATCGGATTTACGTTACGGGAAAGGCCGCTCAGCGCAGGCAAACCACCAGCACCCGGGGTCGGGTTAAAGTTATATACCCCACCTGCGGGCATATACGGAGTGGGGTTAGTGGGCTGAACGTTAAGTTCCTGCATGACTTAAATCCTTGAGCTCTAGGATATACTTACACTGACATTACCGATTTGTCCAAATCCAATTGCAGGAAGAGGAGCAACGCGTGTGACGGGCGGGAACTGAGCAGAAATATGCTGCACCGTAAGAATAACTGAGGGCGTTGAAGGGATCGCAGGGGTGACACCAGCCGAGAAAGCTACAGCCGGAAGCGCCTCAATTGACACGCTCGTGCTTGTCGGGTGCCACATCACCTCGACGTAATCGCCATCAGCAGTGATATCAATCATGAAGGGCGTAACAGCGATCAGATAAGAGGCTGTGCCTGAAGATTTACGCGCAGGAATGGTAAACCGGCTGTTAGACGCCGTGACGTTGGTGCCCTTATAGCGTAGCCAGATATCTATATCCTGCTGGTCATTCGTCGTATTTTTGAGTGAGACGCTATAGGTAAGTAGATAAACACCCTTCTTTGAGAAGGTGATCCGTGAGTTGCTAACGATGGTAATGCCATCGGGGTATGTCGAGCCATTGAGCGTAATTGCATAGGCTTGATCGAGCGCCGCAGCCGTCTGGTTCTGGTCGCTCGTAAACTGCTCATAGGGAAGCTGAAGGAAACGCCCATCGCCATAATAGGTGCCGCCATAGACGTTTGCTGTCGTTATGGTTTCAATCAGTGCGGTATGCACATGGAGCGCGTCTGTATCCGTGTACTGAGAGTCGATACGCCCTGCATTAAGCAAATCGACTTGTCCGTTAACCGCAGTCAGGTTGGTCGTGGTTGCGTTAGTAGAGGTAAGATTAGTGATCGTCCCTGTAGTCGCAGTCAGG
>Ga0208546_1000788_pt1 | contig 10686 bp, 11 predicted proteins | sample DEB19_08_DNA_4_FD_184528 | JGI IMG/M metagenome (GOLD analysis project Ga0208546, IMG submission 184528) | Aqueous microbial communities from the Delaware River and Bay under freshwater to marine salinity gradient to study organic matter... | ecosystem: Environmental > Aquatic > Marine > Coastal...
TTCAGATAGCAGCGCACCCTTATGTGCTGCGGCATCTATTCCATAAGCGCCACCACTTGCTACAACCCATTCTCGATCCGCAAAATTAGCCGCAAGTTCGGCAGCTACTTTTGAGCCGTAAGGAGTGGGATTACGAGTACCGACAATCGCAACAATTCTTCTTTCAAGTAATTGAAAGTCCCCCCTATATGTCAAACCTATTGGCGGAGCTGGTAATTCATCGAATTGCTTGCCAGGTACAAGAAAATTAATTTTGTGTGCTGCTAACTTTTCTAAGACTTGATGGCCATTGCTCTTAAGTATTGATTTAACATCTTCTTTATACTCACCTTCTTTGCAAAGTTCTAAAACCTTGAAAGCGCCTTTTTCAAATACTTCTCTTGACCAAAATGTCATACCTGCTTCTACCGATGCGAATATCTGCGCTCTTGCCACAATTTCTTCATCTGAAAAATTATTCAATTCCTTCTCGCAATCTGTAACTTTCTGTTACTTCACTTAAAGTTGGGCACTCGATTCCTTTTAGATCAGCAATAGTCCAACTTGTTCGGATAATTTTGTGTAGACCTCTAGCCGTGATTCGCTCTTTGTCTAACTCATCATGCAAGAAATTCATTGCGGCTTTGACTGGTTGATATTGCTGCCTAAGCGCTTTCGGGGGAATCTCTGAATTAAGCCTCCAATCCTCATTCTTAAATCTATTTGCAGCTTTAGCCCTTGCTGCAATCACTCGATTACGTATTTGATGGCTAGATTCATTTTCTCTCTCTAATAACTCAACGCGGCCTATATTTTCAACGGAGACTCTCAAATCAATTCGATCTAAGAGTGGTCCAGAGAGTTTTTGTAAATATCGGCGAACTTGAATCGAAGTGCAACTGCATCCATAACCTTTTCCGGTAAATCTTCCGCATGGACATGGATTAGCAGCCAATACCAATATAAATTTAGCCGGAAAAGTTAAATTGCCATTAGCTCGAGAGATTGTAATTGCACCTGATTCCAATGGTTGTCGCAAAGAATCTAAAACTCCGGTGCCACATTCTGGTGCTTCATCTATAAACAAGACTCCGCGATGGGCTAGAGAACATACCCCTGGCTTTATTACATGCGCTCCACCTCCGACCATTGCAATTCTGGTTGTGCTGTGATGCGGTGAGATAAAAGGTGCGATTGTTGAGAGTGGTTCGCGATTGCTATTTGTGATGGAGTGAATTGCACTAACTTCTAAAGTCTCATCTTTAGTAAGCGGCGGTAAAATACTTGGTAATCTCTCGGCAATCATTGTCTTGCCAACTCCGGGTGGCCCAATCATTAAAAAATTGTGTCCTCCTGCTGCGGAAATCTCTGCTGCTCTTCTGGCAGGTAACTGCCCTGCAACATCCGCAAAATCTAAAAATTTTTCAGAGCTTTCAATTTCTAAATCAAAATATCTTTGTTCTACAAATTCGCCAGTTTGCAACCATTGAACTACCTCACCTATTTTTTCGAAAGCATAAATTTGCATCTCCGGTAGTAACCTTGCTTCAGCGGCATTTGCAAATGGAATTACTGCTTTACGTACTCCATTTCGAAAAGCACATATTAGAGAAGGTAAAATTCCCCGAGTTTCCCTTAATTTTCCATCTAGAGAGAGTTCGCCAACGAAGAGTAGTTCGTCGATATTGTTGACTATTGCTTGAGCCCCCAGAATTCCCATTGCGATTGGTAAATCAAAGCCACTTCCGGTTTTTGGTAACCAAGCTGGCAATAGTGCGATAGTTAATTTTTTATTTGGCCAAGGTAAATTTGAATTAGCAAGCGCCGCTCTAATTCGATCACGCGACTCATTTAGTGCAGCATCTGGCAGACCCAATAATGTAAATCCCGGCAGTCCATCTGCAATATCTACTTCTACAGTAATAACTTCACCATTTAGGCCAGAGAGAGCGATAGCTTTTGTCGTCGCAAGGCTCATAGGACCCCTGCTCGATAATCAATAGTAGGTCGAAGCGTCCTGCTTAAAGTAACTGCGGCCACATCAACTTGATAATCTGCACCAAAATAATTATTTGTTACCAGCCAAGCCAGTGATAATTTTTGAAGACGATGGGCTTTATTTCTATCAATTGCCTCAAGTGGGTGCCCAAAGGCCAAAGAACTTCTAGTCTTTACCTCTACGAAATGAACTTTTCCAGCAGGGCTTTTTGCAATTAAATCTAACTCTCCGCCTTTAGTTCTCCAATTGCGACCCAGTATTGTAAAGCCAAGTTTGATTAAATATTCGGCAGTGGCAATTTCACCAATTTTGCCTATTGTCTGTTTTTGATTCATACATGAAAGTTAATTTCATGTAATTGTGGAGCGTTTTTTTAATCCACATCCTCAGCAAGAGCTCTTGCAATATTTGCGTAAGACTTCCTGTGGATATCCAATACTCCTAATTTAGCGATAGCTTGAGTGTGGGCTGTAGTTATATATCCTTTATGTTTTGCTAAACCATAACCAGGATATTGCTCGTCCAAATGAATCATTATTCGATCACGAGTAACTTTTGCAATAACTGAAGCAGCACTTATCGAAGGTGCCACCTGGTCGCCTTTCCAAATGGCTAAACTCGGAGTGATCATTCCTTCAATCGCATACCCATCGGTTAAAACATAATTCGGAGCAACTTCTAGTTTCTGCACTGCTCGCCTCATACCATCCAAATTTGCAGCATGCACACCACGCGAATCGATTTCTTCAGGTGATACCTGGATGATTGATATAGATAATGCCTCATTGTGAATAATTGGGAAAAGCGCTTCGCGTTCTTTTTCAGTCAATTCTTTAGAGTCTCTCAAAGATAACAAGTGCGGTGAGTTAATATCTTTTAAAATCACACTTGCAATTACTAGTGGCCCTGCGCAAGCTCCACGCCCTGCTTCATCCACTCCAGCAATCGGAGATAGACCGGCATCAATTAAAGATTGTTCAATTAAGTGCATTAACGCGCTCGATTAACTTCGCGTTCTTAAATGGCCAAATTACCGCAACAACTCTACCGACGACATCAGCTTCAGGTACAAAACCATTATTAACGTCATCTTGGTGATAACGAGAATCTGCCGAAGCGCCACGATGATCGCCCATCACCCAAAGTTTTTTCTCTGGGACTGTTACATTAAATTTCATATCGCTTGGAACATTGCCCGCAAAAATATATTTTTCATCGGTTGGTTGGCCATTTACAAGGATTTTTCCATCTTTTGAACAACATTGAATGTTGTCGCCACCGATTCCGATTACTCTTTTTACCAAGAATTGTTTAGTAGGGTTTGGAAGAATTCCGACTGCAACCAGAGCATCTTTTGCCATCACAATATATTTGTTTCCGACTTGCTTATCCCATGTTGGTAGCCAATTTGCGGGATCTTTAAATACCACTACATCTCCGCGGTGAATTTCACGGCTCAAGAAAGGTACTTTATTTACTGCTACTCGGTCCTTTATCTGCAATGTATTTTCCATTGAGCCAGAAGGAATATAGAAAAATTGAACGATAAATGTCTTGATAATTAGGGAGACGATTACCGCGACTACAAGTAGTGCAGGGATTTCGCGAAGGAAAGACCCCTTGCGAAACAATTACTTAGCTTCTTCTGCTGTTTCTTCTGCTGTTTCAGCAGCTGTATCCACAACTTCTGAAGTCGCAACTTCAGCTGGAACCTCTGCCACAGCAATGTTTTCGTTTGCTTCGGTCACTTCGGCTGCAGCAACTTCAGCAACAACTTCAGGTGCTAGATCAGGAGTAGAAGTGATTCCGTCACCGTAACCTTCAACGCCATCACGCTTTTCTCTAATCTTTGCAGCCTTACCACGTAGATCACGTAGGTAGTAAAGCTTGGCGCGACGTACATCGCCCTTCTTAAGAAGTTCAATCTTTTCAATAACTGGAGTGTGTACTGGGAAAGTACGTTCTACACCAACGCCATAAGAAACTTTGCGGATGGTGAAAGTTTCGCGAACGCCATCGCCTTGGCGACGGATTACGATGCCCTGGAAAACCTGAAGACGTGACTTGTTGCCTTCGATAACGCGTACGTGAATCTTTAATTCATCGCCAGCGCGAAATTGTGGGATATCTTTGCGAAGGCTCGCTGCGTCTACTGCATCTAATACGTTCATTCTTATTTACTCCTGTTGATGGGCTCGCGGTCTGGTTGGGATCCGCAGGCGCAGGGGTTAATCCTGCCATAAGCGTGAATTACGCCCAAATCGAGAGTTAGCCCAGCAGATGGCCGCTTAATATCCCGTGTAAATGTGCTCCTGCGGCGATAGTGAGCTCACCATGAACTGTGACTTTAGCGCCAGCTTCAAAGGCGATTAACTCAGCCGCAGCGCGATCCCATTCTTTTAATCCCATTTCATAGTATCCATCAACAATTCCTGCCGCTACATGACAGATATCAACTGCCGCAGATCCATTTCGTCGATAATCTCGAATTTTCAGAACCAAATCATTAAATTGAAGAATCTGTGCTTTTCGAAGTTCTTGGCTGTACGCAAAGCCTGTTGCAATAAGTGCTCTATCTAATTCGATCGGATCATTACATTTTAATTGGCGACCATTTAAAAAAGAGCCGCCTCCGCGGGTTGCCGTAAATAGTGAATTAATGGTTGGCGAGTAAACAACACCTACTGCCGTTCCCTCTTGATCCTTGATCGCAATACTTACAGACCAACCTGCCATGTTGTATAGATAATTTACAGTGCCATCTATTGGATCTATGACCCAGGTGTAACCAGATTTGCTTGGGTGATTGGCTCCCTCTTCGCCAATGATTCCATCATCAGGACGAGCGGCAATAATCTCTTGAACAATCAACTTTTCAGATGCGCGATCCATTTGAGTGACGATATCTATATCAGAACTCTTGGTATCTATTGATAGATGTGAGGGGCGCTCTTGCAACAGAGAACCTGCTTTTTTTGCAATAGAAATTGCCAACTCTAAAAGCTCTTCCATGCGCTTGATGCTACTAGGCTTTTGACCATGTTCGCCAACTATAAAAGCATCTTTGCCATAGCAGGCGCAATTAGATTTTCACTTGCAGGCTTTATTGCAAGAATGCATTTATCGATGGATCGCCTTGCATTACTTTTTATCGTTGTTCATGAGACAGGTTCATATGGTCTAGCTGGATTAATGGTGGCGACTGCATCATTAGTTATCACAATCGCCCAGCCTTACTGGGCCCGAGCTGCTGACACTTATGGGCAAGGCAAGATTCTTTACATAAATACTGCGCTTAGATTCATCTCGTTTACGATATTTATCGCATTAGTTCAATTCAATTTTCCAATTTGGACTTGGTTTGTGGCAATCATTGTTGCCGAGACCAACACAATCAATTCTGGAAGTTTAGTCAGAAGACGTTGGATTCAAATTTTGCCTGATCCAAAATTAAAGACAACAGCATATTCATTTGAAGCGCTAGTTGATGAAATCATCTTCGTTTTTGGACCATTGTTAGCTACAGCGCTATCTACCTATATCTCACCAGTATCCGGATTAATTGCTTCTATGTTATTCGTTGTCGTTGGGCAACCTGCACTGGCAAGGTTAAAAGATACTGAACCAACTATTAGTAGAGGTAATGGTCAGAAGAGTTCGCCAAAAATACTTAAACGAAAAAGCGCACAAGCCATAATTTTGCCAGTCTTCTTTGTTGGTGGTTATTTCGGCTCTGTAGGAATCTTGGTTGTAGCTTTTACCAACAAAGCTGACCGACCAGAACTCTCTGGTTTACTGTTAGCAATATGGGCTCTAGGTAGCGGATTGGCTGCCCTTTTAAATGGAATCGTCGGAACACATATTTCACATGCAAAGATTTTTCTCTACTCCTTATTTTTTATGTTCTTGATGTCATTAGGTTTTTTAATTGCAAATTCCATTCCACTACTTGCAATTATTCTTTTCTTAAATGGTTTAGGAATTTCACCAGTACTTGTCCATGCATATGCCACAATGGAAAAGGAAGTTTCAGAAGAGGAATTAACAGAAGCTATGACTTGGGTAACCACAGGAACCCCTACAGGAGGCGCGATTGGAAGCGCATTGGCGGGTCAGGTAATTGATAATTTTGGTGTGAAACTTGGTTTCACCATTCCAATTGCTACTTTATTTTTAGCAAATCTGGCGCTGCTTCCTTACTTTCGTGAATGGGTTCGGCTACGCTCCCGCTCATGAGTGAACTACGTGTGACTGGCAGAAGCGAAGATGGCACTCATCTTCTTCTGACAGATCATGAAGATAATGAATTCTCTCTTCGAATTTCTGATAATTTAAAAGCTACTATCAATCAACCAAGGTTGGCTTCTGTTCCAACTGATGCACCTGAAGCAACAATCACTATAAAAGATCTGCAAAAGAGACTACGTTCTGGCGAACTCATCGAAGACTTAGCACGTGAAACTGGTTGGTCTTATGAAAAAGTTGAACGTTTTGCTGGACCAATTCTTCAGGAGCGCTCTTACATTTTGTCTCTAGCTAATGAATTAGTGATTAAAAATGCTGGTTCACGTGATGCCCAAACATTTATAGAAGTAGTCACAAAACGTTTATCTGCAAATGGAGTTTCTTCAGATGAACTTGATTGGAATGCACATCGACGAGATGACGGTCGTTGGGTAATTCGACTTTCATATCCGAATCGCGATGGCCGAGGTGATGCAGTTTGGTTCTTTGATGTTGCAAAGCGCTTAATCATCTCTGAAGACGAGGGCGCTTCATGGATTATGGGTGAAACTCCTGTTACAACAAGTAATCGAATTTCTGAACCCGAAATCAATCACGGCTTGGTTTATTCAAATCAAACCCCGACTGTACAGATTAATACTGCTCCAACTCCTCGTTTATCAGTCATCAGAGAGAACGAAGATGCTGAAGATGGAGTTAAAAAGAGAGCATCAGTTCCATCTTGGGACGAAATTATGTTCGGAACCAAGAAGAACGAATCAGACGACCAATAATTGCAAGGGGACGTTTGTCTCTGTTTGTGTAAGTCCTCCGTGATGACCAACCATTGCACCTTCCAATTTTTCACGTGCAGAATCAATCAAAATTGCATCAGTTTTAACTATTGCAATTAAATCCCCAATGCGATCTGCAAAATTATCTGGCATTGGTTTTCCAAATAACCCACGATTAATTGCTTCTTGTTTGGTGTAAATATCAGCCATACTTCCAATTTCGCTTCGCCATAAATCTGCTATTTCTGAATTGATTTCTGGGCGAGCTAAATAGATATGGCGTGCACGTGGCTCGCCAGCAATAGTTGAAACTTCTGTCGCCAATAAATTATCGCGCCCAATCACAATCTTCTCTCCCACATTTAGCATGCCGTGGTCACCTGTAATCCAAATACGAGTACCTTTCGGAAGCTTGTTTCGAAGTTGCCCAACTAAGTTATCAATCATTCGCAATGCTTCTAACCATTTTTCTGAACCATAGCCAGCAACATGCCCTGCTACATCTAAATCATTTACATACAAATAAACAAATGATGGTGTTTGATTTAGGGCTAATGCTGTCTCTGAAACTAAATCTGGATAAAGATTTGCGCCTCGATATTTAGCCCCTCTAAAAACTGCTCTAGTAAAGCCAGTTCCTTCATAGCGCTTGGCAGCAACATGGCTCACATTAATTCCGTTGCGGGCACCAATTTCAAAGAAAGTCTCTTTTGGTTGCCAGTTTTCTGGATCTACTCTCTCATCCCACTTCAAAGCATTTAAAACGCGACCATCAGAGTTGGGAACTCTAACTGTGTAACCTAACATTCCATGTTCGTTTGGCATTGAGCCTGTAAGTAGGGTCGCAAGCGAAGTAGAAGTTGTGGATGGAAATGCAGTGGTCACATCTCCAAAACTTTTCCCAGACATAATATTTGGCATGACATCTTCATAATCATCCATCGCATGAGATCCGAATCCATCGACTAGAAAAAGCACTTCTCTACCTGTCGGAGAAACACCTAAGCGTGATTCGTATTTTGAAAGTGAAGAAATCCCGAAACTACCAAAAATCGCTGGGGTAATCTCGCTTAATTTCATGGATTTATTCTTTCACTAAAAAGGCTCTAAACTTTCAATATGAAGTTCTCTCCCGAAGTGGAAAAAGCTCTCAAGAAGAATCAGCCAATAGTTGCGCTGGAATCCACAATCATTAGCCATGGCTTACCGCGCCCTATCAATCTAGAGGTGGCGCGTGAAGTTGAGGAAATTGTTAGGGCAAATGGTGCAACGCCTGCAACTATCGCTTTACTAGATGGCACTGCCCATATTGGTCTAACTGATGAGCAATTAGAGGCGATTGCTAATCGTGATGATGTAATCAAAGCTTCGACAAGAGATTTGGCTATTGCTCAAGCCAAAAAATTATCAGCTGCTACAACAGTTGCAGCTACATCTCATTTGGCTGCAAAAGCTGGAATTAAAGTTTTTGCTACCGGAGGTTTAGGTGGAGTTCATCGCGGCGCCAATGAATCTTTTGATGAATCTGCAGATTTAACAGCGCTTGCACAGCTAGATATGACTGTAGTTTGTGCTGGAGTCAAATCTATCTTGGATGTTGCTGCAACACTTGAAAGATTAGAAACCTACGCGATCGGTGTGGTTGGTTTCAAAACCAAACATTTCCCAGGATTCTATTTAACAGAGTCTGGCTTTGATCTTGAATACCAAGTCGATACCCCAGAAGAAGTTGCTGCGATCATGAAATCGCGTTATGAGATGGGAACTCAACATAATTCTTTGATAGTTGCAAATCCAGTAGTCAATCAGATGGACAAAGTACTTCACGACCGTTTGCTTGAAAACGGACTTAAAGCAGCCGCTGCAAACAATATTCATGGAAAAGAGACCACTCCATTCTTGCTCGAGTATTTTCATACTGAATCCAAGGGTGAATCACTTAGAGTGAATATTGAGATTATTAAGAGCAACAGTGCATTAGCAGCACAGATAGCAGCTGCTTGGTAATAATATGAAAAAAATACTTTGTATTGGCGATGTTGCTCTAGATGTAATTGCTCAACTTAAGGAGCAAATTAATTACGGAAACGACACTGCTAGCCGAATTTCTACCCACCCAGGTGGGCAAGCTGCAAACGTAGCTTGTTGGATTACTCGCACAAATAATCAAGCTCATTTAGTTGCAAGAGTTGGCAATGACCCGGTTGGTTTTGCATTGGTAAGCGATTTAGATAAATACGGAGTGCAGCACCAAGGATTGATGCGCTCTGGCAGACCTTCAGGTGTAGTCGTCATCTTGGTAGATTCAAATGGAGAGCGCACCATGTTTCCCGACAATGGTGCAAATGCTGACCTTGAAACAAGCGACTTACCGCCGCTTGATGATTTCGATGGAGTTTTTGTCTCAGGTTATGCTCTTTTAGATTTTCGATCACGTGAAAATGTCTTGAAAATGATAAATAAAATTCGTCTATCCAAAACACCAGTTTTTCTAGATCCAACAACAACAGGTGCGATGAAAGCTGTCCCTAAATCAGAAGTACTTGAATGGGTTGGCATGATGGACGGAATTTTGTTGAATAATGAAGAAGCACGCTACTTAGGTGATTCTGATGATTTAGAAAACGCTGAAGAGAATTTGCTTAAACGAACACCACTAGTTGTCATCAAATTAGGTTCCCGAGGGGCTACCGCTGTCTATAAAGATACTTTCGCAAAAGTTCCCGCTGTAACAACAAATGTGGTTGATACCACTGGTGCTGGAGATTCTTTTGCAGCTGGTTTTATTCCAAAATGGCTTGAGACCAACGATTTAGAGCAAGCGCTTAATGCTGGTGCAGCTTTAGCTGCAAAATGTGTTTCAACCGTTGGCGCGCGCCCTCCCTTAAATTAAATATTAATTTGGCAGAATTTCGCCCTATGGCTGCCAAATCAACTAAGACAACCAAGGGCAAAGCAACAGGTCCTAAGCCAGGAGAACATCCTGGCAAAATTGTTGACATCGATGTCTCATCAGAGATGTCCGAATCATTTTTGGAATATGCGTATTCAGTTATTTATTCACGTGCACTTCCAGATGCAAGAGATGGTTTAAAACCTGTACACCGAAGAATTCTTCATCAGATGTCAGAGATGGGTCTTCGACCAGAGCGCGGTCACGTTAAGAGTGCTCGTGTAGTCGGTGAAGTGATGGGTAAATTGCACCCGCATGGCGATGTCGCCATTTACGATGCACTTGTTCGCATGGCGCAGAACTTCTCGATGCGATTGCCTTTGATTGATGGCCACGGAAATTTTGGATCTTTAGATGCCGGTCCTGCTGCTATGCGTTACACAGAAGCTCGTCTTGCTACTCCAGCGATGGCGATGGTGGCAGAGGCAGATGAGAACACCGTGGATTTTGGTCCTAATTATGATGGGCAGTTAGCTGAACCACTTGTGCTACCAGCTGCCTTTCCAAACTTACTTGTAAATGGCGCAACTGGTATCGCTGTTGGTATGGCCACCAACATGGCTCCACATAATTTAACTGAAGTCGTTGCAGCCACTAAGTATTTGATCGAAAATCCAAAAGCCACCACTAAGCAGTTAATGAAATTTATTCCGGGACCTGACTTTCCAACTGGTGGTCAACTTGTAGATATTGAAGGGATCACTGATGCCTACGAATCAGGCAAGGGCGCTTTCAAA
>Ga0208546_1000790_pt1 | contig 10673 bp, 15 predicted proteins | sample DEB19_08_DNA_4_FD_184528 | JGI IMG/M metagenome (GOLD analysis project Ga0208546, IMG submission 184528) | Aqueous microbial communities from the Delaware River and Bay under freshwater to marine salinity gradient to study organic matter... | ecosystem: Environmental > Aquatic > Marine > Coastal...
TTCGGCTGGGGCAATCGGGTGGCAAATGCACGCTGGACCACACGGAGTTACCCGTGCGGCCCAGCTTTTCGGCCACTTGGTCGGCAATCATGCCAGCCAGGCGGCCAAGTAACTCGTCCAGATCAGAGGGAATCGCCATAGCGCGCAATCTGGTCGTACAAGTCGGCTGCCTGGTCGATCAGCACATACAGATTCGTCCTGATTTGATCGTCGGTCCAACCGTCCTCTTTGAGTTCTGCCATTCGCATATCGACTGACTGGACAACTCGTTCCAGTGCATCCATGGCACGCCGAAATTCAACTTCGTTTCGAATCATTGTATCCTCCAACAATCGGCCAGCTATGATTACTTGGGGCACACGTTTACCAAGCAGGATCGTTTTCGGATTGCTTGAACTTGGCCCACGTCCGGGCCAGTTTTGCGTCAAACAACGTGTATTCCCAATAAGGCTTGCCGTTAGCGTTGCACTTGGGGGTTGGGGACATTCGGTCTCTGGAGCCAACGTACTGTAGGTACGCCGCCAATTCCTGTAGAAAGTCTACCGGGCATTCGGACATTTTCTTGCCGACCATTGATTCCCCCTTCCAGCTACGTGGTTGAATCTTGATTTGCTTGTCCGCCCATTCCTCGTCCAATTTTACGAACGGAAAAACTTCGTTCACTGCCGCCTTGATCGATGCATCCATGGCCGCCTTCTCGAGCTTTGAGATGCGCGCCTCTAGTTCGTTGATCTTGTCCATATGCTCGGTCATGACTACGCCTTTCGTTTCACTTGTCGTGGATACGTCGTTGTATTGTCGTAATAGCAATCAGATATATCGTCATCGGATGCGCCGCGACCCCTGGCCAGCTTGACCAGCTTGCCAACGTTGGCCGCACGCTTGGTTGTGGAATACATGCGAACAACTGTACCGTCTGGCATATCAATGCCATGCTGATCCACATAGTCGTTGACCAGCGGCTTGATGCGATCAATCGCGATGCGCGCTTGCTCGTATGCAGACCACACTTGGGACATTTCTCCACTATCGTTGATGGATCCGGCCTTTAGCAATGCGCCTCCCTGAGCCGGACAGGACCAATACGCAGGGCAGAATCGACATTGCGGGCCAGTGGCGACCGATACGTTTGGCATCCTGGAAGCGGCATCCAGGATATCCGTCCGTAGCTTGCTTAAAACTTCGATGGTCTCGACGAAATCCCACGTCGAGAATTGCGTGCTGGAGACGCTATGGGTGCCGTCCTCGTGGATGTACACATATTCTGCAACCACGGTCGATGCATCCGTCATCATGTGCACTGCCGTTGCGGCGAACCGCAACTGCATCTTGTGGTACGGATCCCCTAGATTGGAGCCGGTCTTGTAGTCACGAACCACATACGTCCCAGATCGAAGACATACAACATCCACTGTGCCAACAAATTCGCGGTCTGTACGATCTGCGTACTCACGTTGTCCACCGCGCATCCGGCGACATGTTTCGCTACAAATATCAATCGCATACGGTACCTCGGCTGTAATTTCAGTTAGACCAGCAAACAGTGCATCCACGTCGATCATCGAACACCAGTCGACGTACTGGGTCGGGACCAACGCCAATGCAGCTTGGCGATCCATTCCCTTGGCGATAGCTTCAAGGTAATTGTGCGCGGCATTGCCGCGGACGGCGGGTTCGCCGGATGGGCGAATCTCGTGCGGTAAAACCACACTTGCGGGGCACGCGATTGCATCGTCCAGCCGACTGGCGGTTGGCATCAACGCTAGTTTGGCCATACGACCTCGTGCAACCTCGGGGACTCCACCAGGGATTGTTCGTATTCTTGTACGGCTGACTCCAGAGCTAAAAACTCAGGACCGCAATCTCCGCGATCCCACATCTCGTCCAGCGTGGCGATAGCGTCTTGATATTGGGCCTCGTCGGTTATTTTGGGGGCACTCATTTGCCACCCGCTTTTAGAAACGTGTGCTTCTCGCGATATGCGCCGATCACGGCGTCATCCGGCACGTCTAGCGACTTGATCTTGGTTCTGGCCGTATTCAGCTCTCCCAGCGTAGTTGCCTGTTTAATCAGCTCCAACGCAGTCGCGATACGTTCCTCGACGGATGGCGGCGGGGTGGCCGGCTTGGGGGTCGGTTGCGCCGGTGGTGGATTGGGCGCCTGGCTCGCAATCTGACTCGCATGTTTGGACGCAGGCTTGGGGGTCGGTTGAAATTGTCGATCATCCCTCGTATCGACCGATTCCTCTTCGCGAGGCAGTAGCAGCAATCCCCTGAGGTAGTACCCCAGGTTGTAGGTCAACGCGGTCGCCTCGGCTTTATCCTGAGGACGGCCCTTTTCCGGCAATACGCTGGTTTCAGTTGTTGCCGTTACACTGGCGCCACTTTCGTGGACCAGCATGTAAGTCACCTGTACTTTGGATTTCACCCCCTCCAGATCGCTTACAGGAACAACTACCCAATTGACGGGCATAACCGCCAATCCTGCCTCCCCTAGAGCAAGACGAGATTCCTCAATCAATGCCTCGGCTGAGGCGTATTTGTAACCATGGAACGAGTTTTTTGACGCCTTGGCTACGGCTTGTGCGTGTCGTTGTGCGGCGACCAATGCAGCCGCCATGGTCGGAAATTTTGGAACGTGTTCGGGCATGGGACGCATAATGATTCGCGTCCGATGAAATGCAAGCCACCGATGCCATTTGGTGCGTATCGGTGCGTATTCACACGCCTATTTCTAATCGCCTTGAAGCACTTGCAGGTTCACGACGTTAAACATCCCGCCGATCTGCTTGATTTGTGCCTGGCCCATGGCTTGGTTCGATGCGCGAAACAGTAATTCAATCTGGGAGATGGTCACCGGATGCCATTTCATTTTTGCGCCGATAGCTCGCACAACTGGAATTTGTTCGACGGCGGGAGCCGTCGCCAACGAATACTTGTCCAACAGTGTTTCGATGTCCGTTTTCAGCCACGACAATACCTTATTTGCAAACAATGTCCCGCACTTACCGTACTCGACGGCAGTATATGCAGTGGACTGCGAAACACCCAGTTGAGCCGCCAACTGGTATGTGCTCCAGTCGCGCTTTTCGCACTCTTCTCGCAGGACCAATTGGATGGCTTTTTTGACGTTTTCCGGCAATTGGCTGGTTGTTCCGTACTGTAGCATTGTGACCTCCGATGTATGATAACGTAGGGATACATAATCGTTGAGCGAAAATCAAGTGCTTGTAGCCGATGCAGTAATCGGGCCAAATACTAGAAGAAATATTGCAGAAACCCACATAGCGCGTGGTAATCGGTCCGCTATGATTGGTTTATGAGCGCAACCAATCGCGGATCGATTCGACAGGAAACGGATTTTTACGCCACGCCCGAATGGTGTGTGCAAAAACTGATGAACAATTTACCACCACTGGACCGTGTGTTGGATCCGGCCGCAGGCAACGGAGCCATCCTGGAGGCAATCCGCACCAGGTACCCGGATGTCAACCAGCGAGGATTTGAAATCGTCGCGGAGATGGCGCGCAAAGACACCGAGTTTATCGCAACTCGCGACGCCCTAGGGCCGGGTGATTGGAACGCTCCGGCATACATCATCATGAATCCCCCTTTTCGTGATGCGCAAAAGTTTGTCGAACGATCTCTTCTGGAGGTAGGCCACAACGGTACAGTGTGTGCCTTGTTGCGGTTGAACTGGTTAGCGGGCCAGTCGCGACGAGAGTTTCACCGGCAAAACCCTGCGGACGTGTACGTTTTGGCGCGTCGCCCGTCGTTTACGGGTGGAGGTACTGACGCGACAGAATACGCCTGGTTTGTCTGGGGTGCAAATCGTGGCAACAGGTGGTTCATGCTATGAAAGATAACCATCTACAGGCGATGATTTACGCGCCGGAACGTATAAATAAATTGGTGTCTGAACTATCGAAATTGGTCCAGTCAGCACATCCGGTGGTCGCAGCATCAGCCACCGAGACTTCCAAGTTGTGGTCTACCGTTTCATCGTCAGAATCAACGGTCGAATTGTTGGGCGACGGTCCATCCGAGGGGTTCGAGGAAAACTACAAGAAAACAGTTGCGGCAAACGAGATACACGCACTGTTGGGCCAACTTACGTGGCGAGATCGGATCTCCGAAAAGATCATGTGGGTATATGCAGCGGCAGATCCTGGATTGTTGCGACTGCGGTTGGTCGCGCTGGCGGCATTGCTGATCCAATGGGCCGCCGAAATCGAGTTTCGCGAAATGTCCAAACGAAAGGGAGAATCGTGATGGTCGTTGGTCAGATCCTGTATCAGCTAAGCAACGGTCGCAAAGGTGTTGTTGACTCAGTGGACGAAGGAAAATTTTCGGTGTTGTGGGAGGGCGGATTCCGGGTGACTGGATACGACTCCAGCCACATGTTTTTGTTCAAGTTGGGGACAATTGATTTCGCGTCACTTGGCGAATCGGTCGGACAATTGGTATCCGAAAAACAATCAGCGTACGGCGATTCATTTAGTCGCGCACACGAGATCCTCAGGGTGCTGTATCCCGATGGGATCTCGGTTGCTCAATACAAGGACATGCTGGCGTTGACGCGAATCATCGACAAGATGTTCCGGATCGCAAACGCCAAGGATGCATTCGGCGAGTCCCCTTACCGGGATATTGCTGGATATGGCCTATTGGGTATGTCGGGTGACCCTAAGCCATGACACTGCAATTTGTGTTTGCGGCGTTAACGATTGTCGCCATCGGTCACATTGTGTGGCTGATGGTTGGCACCCGGCATGTTCACAAATTGGCAACCGGAATGATTGCTACCGGCGCAGTGATGTACATCGCTCCGTCGCTTGGAATGCAGCCGCTGGTCGCCATCCTGGCCGGCAACATATGCGTACCTTTGCTGTATTTACTCGAGGTGAAACGTGAAAATTGTTCGCGCGTGGCAAACAAAAAACACGATTAGCGCACTGTATTTCGACGACAAGGGTACATTACGACTGAAGATGGCCACTGGGAAACCGGTGGCCTTTTTTGATGACGTTGTCCCCAAGGATCGTTTCCTGGATCAAAGGGTCGTTGGGCTGGAAAAGACAGGCCGTTATTGGCGAGCTACGTTTTCCAGCGGGCACTGGGACAAGGGACGACGAGAGTTCGTTGATCACCGCGAGCAATTCTGCCGGGAGATGGTCTCCCAGGGGTTTGCGACATACGAGGGAGACGTGTCGGTTCTGAAACGATGGATGATTGACAACAACATCCAGATCCAGCGTCCCCGTCGAGTGTACTTGGACATCGAAACCGATAGCAGGGTGCCATTCGTCGACGCCATTGCGGGCCACGCGCGCGTGTTGTGTTGGGCGCTGGTGGGACCGTCCGGTGAGCACGTTTCTGGCGTCTTGAAAGAGGATTCGGACGAAGCCGAATACCAGTTGCTGGAAAGCCTGGTGCATCACTTGGAAGAGTACGATCAGATCGTCGGCTGGAACTCGGACATGTTCGATAAGCCCGTCATCCTAGCGAGGATCGACCACTTGAAGGTACCGGTCAAAGACATTCGTCGATGGCTTTGGCTGGATCAGCTTCAGGCATACAAGCGGTACAACATCTCGAGCGCGGAATCTGGCGAGGACAAGGTTTCGTTCAAGTTGGATCACGTCGCAACGATGTTGCTGGGCGAAGGCAAGCACGATGTGGATGCATCGCAATCCTATAGGTACTGGCAGGATCCAACTCTAAGGAGCACACTTGTCAAATACTGCGTACAAGATACCGACTTGCTACGCCGTATCGAGGAAAAAACAGGTTACCTGGAGCTGCATCAAACTGTGTGCGAAGCGTGCGGAGTGCAACCCGATTCAGCCAGCCTGAAGCCGACCGTATTCGTCGATATGTTTATGTTGCGGCTTGGCCAAGCGAACGGCATCCGGTTCCCGACCAAGTTCTATGCGGACGAGCTTGAGAGTACCAAGTACACCGGGGCGTTCGTCATGCAGCCCACCGAAACTGGCATTATCGAGAACGTACACGTGTGCGATTTTGCATCGCTGTACCCATCGGTGATGATCGCGTGGAATCTCAGTCCAGATGCGAAGTCACCTACGGGAACATGCACCAGCCCAGGCACGGGGTTGCGTACGGACGCAACCAAACCGGGCGTTATCTGTACTGCACTACAGGCGCTATTGGATTTGCGTGCGCACTGGAACAACGTACGTGCGTCTGTTGCACCCGGAACCCCCGAATCCAAGGACGCCGAACGGCGAACCAACGCATACAAGATGGTCGCCAATTCGTTCTACGGGGTCGTTGGGACCCCATACAGTCGGTACTATGATCGAGACGTTGTAGAGTCCACCACGCTGAACGGACAATGGCTGCTGAAACAAACCGTTCTATTTGCGCGCCAGGTGATGCCTGCGTCCAAGACGATCTACGGGGACACGGACTCGCTATTTGTGACCGGAGTCTCCGTTGAGGAATTTGATGCGTTTGTCAAACGCTGCAACGACGAGTTGTATCCACGCCTGACAGCCGAGGCGGGGTGTTCGATCAACAAAATCAAGCTAGCCTATGAGAAGGCATTTTCGAGGTTGGTGTTCACTGCTGCCAAGCGGTATGTCGGAAAATACTTGCACTACAAGGGCAAGCCAGCCCGCCCAGACTCGAAGCCCGAAATCAAGGGGCTGGAGATCAAACGAGGGGACACCTCGCGCCTGGCCCGCAAACTACAGGGCGACATCATCCAGCTATTTGGAGACGGCCACTCGCAGGCAGACAAATACGTCGAGTTGGTCAAAACATTCCGAGATCACGTACTGACGGATGAACTGCCGCTAGAAGTCATCCAGATCACCAAGGGCATTTCCAGGCCACTGGAGGAATACAAGTCATCCGGCAATGCACCTGTGCACGTCCAGATCGCACGTTCTCAATTGGCCAAGGGCTTGCAGATAACAGCCGGCACAAAGATCAACTACGTCGTGATCGACGGTTCCTGTAGTCCGTTAGTGGCCATAGACGCCGCGGAATTTACTGGCGAGTTTGATCGTCATTACTTGTGGGAGACCATGGTGTGGCCGCCTAATTTGAGGCTATTGGCGGCGATGTTTCCCCGTTTCGACTGGAACTATTTTGATCACAGCCGGCCGTCGAAAAAATGGAACCCATCCCAGGGTGACTTGTTTGGACCAATTGCCAAATGAGCACACTGCAAGCGGCATTGGAATACGCGGCGGCTGGTCTGGCGGTAATCCCGTTATGGCCCCATAGCAAACGACCTATGACCAGGCGCGGTGTGCACGACGCCACGCACGACCCGGCCACGATCAAGTCGTGGTTTGCCGAATGCGCAACTGCAAATCTAGGGATTGCTACCGGCTCCATTAGTGGAATCTGGGTACTAGATGTGGACCCGAGAAACGGAGGTTGGTCGACATTGGCCGATCTGGAGTTTACGCACGGTCCGCTCGAGGCGGCATGCGTGCAATCTACGGCCCAAGGCGGAGAGCATTACGTTTTCCGCGCCGAGGATAATCATCGGCTAAAGGCTAAACTAGGGGACGGGATCGATCTATTGGGAGAGGGGCGGTATTTCGTCGCTTCTCCCAGTGTAACACCCGCCGGCACCTACAGATGGTTGATGGGTCATCCGAGCGACACTGGTCCGGCACCGGAGTGGCTAAACGGATTGGTCGCACGTCCGGAGGAATTGCCAGCCACGCCCGCAATGCCCCCACGGCAACCGTCCGCAATGGATATTGCACGCATCCAACGTTACCTCGAGGCGATCCCGGGAGCAATCGCAGGCCAGGGGGGCCATGCACACACGTTTCTGGTGGCGTGCAAACTGGTACACGGGTGGGGGTTGGACGACGACCTGGCCATCCAGGTGATGTCGGAATGGAACTCCAAATGTCAGCCGCCGTGGTCGAGGTGGGAGCTGGCCCGCAAAATCAAATCCGCCAGGAACACAGGCAAATACAGGCGCTCACTATGAGGGAAAATATGGAACAACCTACGATATATGCGAAAATAATAGCCGACTCGATAAATCCATCCGGTCAACGTCTAACGACTATGGAGGTGCGTTACCCCAGATTCATCCATTCTGAGTTCATGACTCATCGTGTGTTTTCGCGTAATGCTGCATCCAGTCGAGCAATTCCCACCCGAAAGTTGGTCGACCAGGTGCGCAATAATCCCATGGAACCGATTGCGTGGGGGCGTAATCGCAGCGGAATGTCTGCCGACACGGAGCTGGACGACGAGATGGTCACCACGATTCGGCGCGAATGGCACGAGCTGGCCAGGCACACGGCAGACGTGGCCGAACGTTGGGCGGCGATGGGTTTACACAAACAAGTTGTAAATCGCGTTCTTGAGCCATTTTTGCCGATCACTGTGATCGTCACGGCAACCGAATGGAGCAACTTTTTTATCCAACGCATTTCTCTGAACGCGCAACCAGAAATCGAAAAACTGGCGACCGAAATGAAATCGGCACTGGCACAAAGCAATCCACGCCCATTGGTTGCCGCAAATTGGCATACGCCATATGTGACCCCTGCCGAGATGGACCTACCGATTTTGCAGAAGTGCAAAATATCCGTGGCGCGGTGCGCTCGGGTTTCGTACCTTAATCATCAAGGTGTGCGTGACCTAGATGCAGATGTGAAACTGTATGAACGTCTATTAAGTGATGGGCATCACAGTCCGTTTGAACACGTGGCGACCCCCGTTATTGGCAGGGTCGCCAACTTTGACGGGTGGGGCAGCTTTCGAGCTTTGGTGTTGGGCCATTAACCTAGGAGTAGTTCATGAAAAAGCACTACTGGGCGGTAAAGTCAATCATGGGCTACTGGCTATGGGAGTCCACAACGCGCGAGGAAATGGGATTACCTGGGATCGATTGGACAATGTGCAAACCTAGTCGCAAGGTGTTTTGCGCTTCGCGAAGTGTCGCTCGCAAGTTTTTGCGCTACGTCAATGCCGCAACCGTCGCCGAAGCAACCCTGGTTAGGATCAAGAGGAAACGATGAACGAGTTAACGGCCATGTGTGACACCATTTGTAGGCTGTATGCCGCAGACACCGGCAATCCGGGCAAGATCAGTGCGTCGTATTACCCGGAAACCAAGACATGGGTCTTTGGGGTCGGCCGCTACTCGGCTAACGGGGACACCCCGACTGCCGCTGCATCCGGAGTCATTGTGCAGCTAACGGAATCGGTCAGATCGAAGCGGCAATATCACACCCGCGAAATCGCCTCTCTAGACGAGGTGCTTGGACTTTGATGGCCTAGTTTTTTCCTGGAACAAGTAATCATTGAAATCCGGTTGTCGTCGTGGCAGCCGGATTTTTTCGTCTGAATACATCAACACTGGAGCGATAATGGACGTTTTTGCTGACAATCACTTGGGACTCGAGATTTTCAAGTTCAAGTATGCCGCGTATGCCACCGAAACATGGGAGGAACGTGCCAAGTGTGTAGCCGACGCAGTGATCTTGCCGGTTCTCGGAGTTCATACCCTGGGCATTTTGCGTGACGCACATAATCATGTGGCCCAGATGATTGCAACGCACCAGTTTCTGCCAGGTGGACGATACTTGTATTACGCAGGTCGTTCCTACAAGGCGTATAACAATTGCTATCTGCTAAGAGCGCTGGAAGATACGCGCGAGGATTGGGCCGATCTAAGCTGGAAAGCGGAACGGTGCCTTAGCACGGGGGGCGGAATCGGCGTGGATTACAGCGTGTACCGCCCACGCGGCGCGCGGCTGAATCGAACGGGCGGAGTTGCATCCGGTCCCATCTCCAAGATGCGTATGATCAACGAGATTGGTCGCGAAGTCATGCAAGGCGGCTCTAGGCGTTCTGCGATCTATGCGTCGCTGAACTGGCAACACCCCGACGCCGGTGACTTTTTGAAGGCCAAAGATTGGCGAGACATGCGCGTGCCCGGTACAGACCGCACGGTTGCCGATCTGAAACAAGCCGACTTCAACTGGCCGGCACCGTTGGACATGACCAACATTAGTTTGAACTACGACGACGCCTGGCTGGCGAATCGTATGCATCCAACGTTTGTCGAAAACGTACGCCAAGCGCTGAAGACGGGCGAGCCAGGGTTCTCGTTCAATTTTGGTGCAAAGCAAAATGAAACGCTTAGGAATGCATGCACCGAAGTGTCCAGCGAGGACGACAGTGACGTGTGCAACCTGGGAAGTATCAACCTGGGCCGAGTAGAAACGTTGGCCCAGTTTGCCGACGCGGTGCGAGCTGCCACGATCTTTTTGTTGTGTGGAACAATGGTTGCGGATTTGCCGTACGCCAAGGTCGACGAGGTCCGACGCAAGAACCGCCGTCTTGGGCTTGGGTTGATGGGGGTGCACGAATGGCTGATACAGCGCGGATACCGTTACGAAATGAACAACGAGTTGCGGCAATGGCTACAAGTCTATCAAGACGTATCACGACAAACAGCGGACGAAGTGGCGGACGCACTGGGAATCTCCAGGCCGGTTGCGTGTCGTGCGATTGCTCCGACGGGGACCATTGGAATCTTGGCCGGTACGACGACGGGTATCGAACCGCTGTATGCAGTCGCCTATAAGCGGCGGTACCTAAAGAACGGCAAGGACTGGATGTACCAGCTTGTGGTCGACTCAACTGCCAAAAGGGTGATCG
>Ga0208546_1000793_pt1 | contig 10634 bp, 11 predicted proteins | sample DEB19_08_DNA_4_FD_184528 | JGI IMG/M metagenome (GOLD analysis project Ga0208546, IMG submission 184528) | Aqueous microbial communities from the Delaware River and Bay under freshwater to marine salinity gradient to study organic matter... | ecosystem: Environmental > Aquatic > Marine > Coastal...
GGTGAAAGAGGAGTTCAAAAAAACCGAACAACTGCTTGAAGTGTTGGCCGATAGAATCATACAAACAATCATTTCGAATTTTCATCAAATCATTCAAATTGAAATTTCGATCAAGAAACTGAATCCTCCGATTCCTTCTTTTCAAGGAACGGTTGGCATTAAAAAATTAAAAAAAATAAAATAACAATTATGCAAGCAAGATTTTTTGTTCTCATCTATCTTTTTTTAAACGTTCAACTGTTCGCACAAGAATCGGTTCAAACTAAATACGACCCGAATGAATTGTTTAATCCACTTTTTTATAAAGAATATGGAAACTCATTGCGCACAGGAAATGGAGAACCTGGAACTGCTTACTGGCAAAACCGAGCAGATTATTCAATCAAAGCAGAATTAAATGATGTAACCAATGAAGTAAAAGGTTCTGTAACGATTACTTATACCAATAACAGTCCGCATCAACACAATTTTTTGTGGTTTCAGCTTGATCAGAATCTATTCAATCCCAATTCCCGTGGCTATTCGAAATTGCCTGTCAACGGCAGAAGCAGATATACCGGTGTGAGCAGTGAAATCAATGGTGGGTATAAAATCGAATCTGTTAAAGTAATAAATATGGTGGCAGGAAAAGCAAATGAAGTTTCAGTTCAGCCTGATATTACTGATACCAGAATGCGAATTGATTTGCCAAAAACATTGAAAACAGGTGGAGATAAGGTGAGTGTAAAAGTTGACTTTTCTTTTATTGTGCCTGAATATGGTGCTGACAGAACTGGTATTCTGAAAAATGATGATGGAAACATTTTTGCTATTGCACAATGGTATCCCCGTATTTGTGTTTTTGATGATATACAAGGTTGGAATACACTACCATACCTGGGTGCAAGTGAATTTTATCTGGAATATGGAAATTTTGATGTTTCAATCACCGCTCCCGCAAATCATATTGTGGTTGCATCTGGTGAGCTGATAAATCCATCAGATGTGATGACTGCAGAACAATTTAAATTATATCAGTATGCGCATATATCTGATTCAACCATTACCATTCGTGGAAGTCAGGATATAGAAAACCCAGCCAGTCGTCCCAATAAAAAAACACTTACTTGGAAATACACGATTACAAATGCAAGAGACTTTGCTTGGGCAAGCTCAAAGTCTTTTATTTGGGATGCAGCAAAGATTAATTTACCGAGTGGTAAAACTGCACTCGCACAATCAGTGTATCCTCGCAGCTCTGATGGCAAAAATGCTTGGGCAAGGAGTACTGAATATGCGAAAGCCTCAATAGAGAATTATTCAAAACGATGGTTTGAATATCCCTATCCAATTGCAACAAATGTTGCAAGCAATGTTGGAGGCATGGAATATCCAGGAATTGTTTTTTGTGGGGCAAATGCCAAAACGGAAGGTCTCTGGGGCGTCACTGACCATGAATTAGGACATACCTGGTTTCCAATGATTGTAGGTAGCAATGAGAGAAAATATGGATGGATGGATGAAGGTTTCAACACCTTCATTAATTCAATCGCTGATGATGATTTCAACAATGGCGAATACAAATCACCTCCTTCAAACATGCATGAAATGGCTAAATACATGTTTAACGACCGGACAGAGTCCATCATGAAAACTCCAGATGCTTTGAAGGAATACAATATCGGACTCTCCTTATACATGAAGCCCGGATATGCTTTGAATCTTTTACGCGATCAGATTGTAGGCCAACAAAGATTTGATGCAGCATTTAGAAAATATATAAGAGATTGGGCGTATAAGCATCCGTCACCATGGGATTTTTTTCGTTCAATTGAAAGTAGTGTAGGTGAGGACTTGGGTTGGTTTTGGAAGGGGATGATTTTGGAAAATTGGAAATTGGATCAATCTATCGGCAAAGTTGAGGTTCAACCCGGCGGTATTAAAAGTGGATACATTGTTACAGTAAACAATCTTGAAAAAATGGCCATGCCTGTTGTGATTGAATATGAAACAGTATCTGGAATTAAAGGCAGGGTTAACCTTCCCGTTGAAGTATGGCAAAATGCTTGGAGTGTAAAAGCAAGGATTCCAGTTCAAGAAGAATTGAAAAGGGTAGACATTGATCCCGATAAAATCTACCCAGACATAAATGAGCAGAATAATAACTGGTTGAATACCAGCCGTTAATGAAGAAAAAAATCAAAAAAACAAGATAATTTATCAAAATCTTGTAATTTTGCAACCTCCAAGAGAAATCTTGGAATTATTCCCATACGGTTCCATAAGTTCTTCGTCTGTTCGAAGACACCAGAAGGGGTAACATTAAATATTCAGACATGCCAAAAGTTAAAACCCACTCAAGGGCTAAAAAAACTTTTAAAATTACCGGTAGCGGTAAGATCACTTTCAGAAAGCCCACCCGTGGCCACTTGCTAACGAAAAAATCTACAAAAAGAAAGAGAGCTCTTCGTGTTGAAGGACAGGTTCATCATTCAAACCTTGACTTCGTTAAGCGCTTGCTCCGTCTTAAATAGAATTTTTTCATTTTAAACAACTTTAAAGAATTAACATATGCCACGTTCAAAAAATGCCGTTGCCTCTAGAGCACGCAGAAAAAGAATACTCAAACAAGCCAAAGGATTCTTTGGTAAAAGAAAAAATGTATATACAGTTGCAAAGAACGTTCTTGAAAAAGGATTGACTTATAGCTATGTTGGTCGTAAATTGAAGAAAAGAGATTACCGCAGACTTTGGATTGTGCGTATCAATGCTGCAGTAAGAGAAGAAGGACTAACCTATTCAGAATTCATCAACAAATTGAAGGTGAAAGGAATTGAATTGGATCGCAAAGTTCTTGCTGACATGGCAATGAATAACGCAGAGTCTTTCAAAAAGCTTGTTCAGTCAGTTAAATAAACCTGATCCCCATTTGCTTAAGAGATGAGCAATACCTATACTGATCTTGTCAAACAGACCTTTTACTTTCCTCAGGAAGGGTTTGATACCAAAGATGGTAACTTATATTTCAATGACTTGGATCTCAAAGCTTTGATTGATAAATACGGCACACCTCTTAAGCTTACTTATTTACCTAAGATTGGCTCTCAGATCAACAAGGCCAAATCCTTGTTCGCCAAAGCCATCAAAAAGCATAAATACGAGGGTAAATATCATTATTGCTATTGCACAAAAAGTTCTCATTTCTCCTTTGTTGTTGAAGAAGCGCTACAGCATGATGTACATTTAGAAACATCATATGCTTATGATATCGAGATCATCAATCAGCTCTACAAAAAGAGAAAAATCACAAAAGACACTTTTATTATTTGTAATGGCTTTAAACAAAAACATTACACCTCACGCATTGCAAAATTGATCAATACTGGTTTCAAAAATGTTATACCCATTTTGGATAACAAAGAAGAGCTTGAACGTTATAAAAAAGCCGTCAAGGAACCATTTAAACTTGGTATTCGGGTTGCGGCTGAAGAAGAGCCTAATTTTCCTTTTTACACTTCCAGGCTAGGATTTCGCGCAAAAGATATTCTTGAATTTTATGTTGATCAAATTGAAGGATATGAAGAAAAGTTTCAGCTCAAAATGCTGCATATCTTTTTAAACAAAGGAATCAAAGACGACATTTACTATTGGAGTGAATTGAATAAAGTAATCAATCTATACTGCCAACTGAAAAAGATTTGTCCTGAATTGGATTCGATAAACATTGGTGGTGGTTTTCCGATTAAACATTCACTGGGCTTTGAGTACGATTATGAATTCATGATCAACGAGATCATCTCTAATATCAAAAAGGCATGTAAAAAAGCACGTGTTCCAATGCCGAATATCTTCACCGAGTTTGGCAGTTTCACTGTTGGTGAAAGCATGGCGCATATATATTCTGTATTGGCGGAGAAAACCCAGAATGATCGAGAGATTTGGTATATGATTGACTCATCTTTCATCACCACACTTCCTGATACATGGGGTATAGGTGAGAAATTTCTCCTGCTACCTATCAACAAGTGGAACAATGAATACCAGCGTGTGGTACTGGGTGGAATTACATGTGATAGTCATGATTATTACGATTCTGAGGAACACATCAATGAAGTATTTCTGCCTAAAACAAATGGAGAAAAGCCAAAAGAACCACTTTATCTTGGTTTCTTTCATACCGGAGCATATCAGGATCAAATCAGCGGATATGGCGGTATCAAACATTGTATGATCCCATCACCACAGCACATTATTATTGGCAGAGATAAGAATGGAAAGCTGGTGGATTGGGTGTATGCGAAAGAGCAAACTGCGCAAAGCATGCTGAAAATTCTAGGGTACATTTAACAGCTCTCCTAGAATATTTTCATTTTATATTTCTTGTTGACTTTTGGATTGTTGAAATATTTTTCTGCATCTTCTTGCGTATACCTTGGATCAAATTCAACCAATGGGAGGTCTATCAATTGAAGCTGAGATTGCTTCAATTCATCTTTCAGTTTTTTAGTTTTGGTTAAGATTTCTATGTCTTTTTCACCAACCAGTCCATATTCAGTAAGCATAAACTCCAATCGCTTAATTGTTCCTCGAATTTGCGTTGCCACATTCTGTTCCTGAACTTTATTCGGAGAAACAGCTTCTTTTACTGGAACCAATGTAAGTCCGAGTGAAGGCAGAACCTTTCCAAAATTCTTTGCTCCGGTACTTTGAGCAGAAGTTGAAAGTATTGTACCGAGCATAGCTGTGGATGAACTTCCGACATCAAAGTAGGTTCTGTTTTTCTTTGTTTGTTCAATTTCATTGCTCAGAATGAAGAACGCAAGCTTTAAGTCTTTGATATATTTATTCATCTCATCAGCTATCAGCTTGTATTCCAACATCTTTTGCGGATAGTTTACACCAGGCTTGATATAGAGTCTTACCGAGGCAGTATCATTATTTCGATGTGAATCTGTTCCTATAAACTGAAGTACTAAGACTTTCTGTTTAGCAGTATCACCTTCGCGAATAAAATCATAGGGAACAGTCCACTGAAACTCATCATTGCATGTCTTTACTGGTTTGAAATTCGTAATAGGAAGGTTTGCATTGATGGTAATCTGTTCCATGGGGAAGCTTCCTTCCTCGCACTGAATTCTAAAACGGATGGTGTCGCCTTCTTCCAGTTGAACGAAATTGCCAACGGTCGGTTTTAGACGGGTGATGTTGATTTCAGTACTGAAAAACAATAGGTTAAAACTGGTATCAATTCTATCTGCAGCGTTCCTGAGGTTTTGAACACCAAATTCTACTTTATAAGGGATGTCAAATTTAAGTCGCCCGCTCTTGAACAGATTTTTGTCTGCCTTGAAATACAGGATCCCACTGTTTTTATCAATTTTAAGTCCAATAGGAGCTGATTTCAAATACCAGAAGTACTGGTCTATCGGTTTGTTGATCTTAAAATCATAGGTGAGAATAGAGTCGGCCTGCAGAGAGAAAAAGGGACTCAAATTCATGATTCTAAGTGGGCTGTCAACCTCTTGCCTTGGAATAGCTAGGTTAGAAATGGTATCCTTAGATGGGAGGGTGGTGTCTTTGGATATTTCCTGCGCAAAAGAGAACTTGAAAGCGACCAATGCGATGATTACTAACTTGATTCTCAACGTCAATAATGTTTAGACAAATGTAATTGAAAACATGCTAAATGTGTAAATTTGCAATCAAATCTTAACATTATGTACCCAGCACAAATAGTAATTCCCATGAAAGAGGAATTAACAGAAAATGGCTTTGATGAGTTGTTATCTCCTTCAGATGTAGATCAGGCTGTTTCTAATGAAGGCACCACACTTGTGGTCATCAATTCAGTATGCGGATGTTCTGCAGGAAGCGCAAGACCAGGTGTATTGATGTCTGTTCATAATTCTGAAAAAAAGCCAGATCATCTTACCACTACTTTCGCAGGATTTGATATCGATGCAGTAAAAAGATTGAGGGAACACCTCTTGCCTTATCCTCCATCGTCTCCTGCTGTTGCTTTGTTCAAAGATGGGAAATTGGTGCACATGATCGAACGTCATCAAATCGAGGGCCGTCCGGCACAAATGATTGCACAAAATCTAATGGCTGCATACGAAGAGTATTGTAACTAAGATGTATCCAAACCTATATTTTTTTATCAAGCAGGTATTTGGTGTTGAGCCTTTCGGCTTTACCAAATACCTGAATTCTTTTGGGATTCTTGTAGCAATCGCTTTTTTTGTTGCTGCTTATTTTCTAAGGAAAGAACTCATTAGAAAAGAAAAGTTGAATTTGTTGTCGCCATATGATGAAACCATCATAGTTGGTAAGCCAGCATCTTTTTCAGATTTATTGACCAATGCACTGTTTGGATTTTTGGTGGGCTATAAAATCCTTGGAATTTTCTTAAACAAGATTGAAGGAAATCCACAGGAGTATATCTTTTCATCACAAGGAAGCATTACAGGCGGTTTACTGCTTGCTGCCATTTTTTCTACACTTCGTTATGTAGAGAAGAGAAAACAAGTTCTTGCAACACCTGAAAAAAGAATCATTAAAATCTGGCCTCATGATCGCGTTGGCGATATTACAGTTTATGCAGCCATTGCTGGTTTCATTGGAGCGAAAATTTTTGATAACCTTGAAAATTGGGATAGATTTATTTTGGACCCAATAGGGAACCTTCTTTCTCCGAGTGGACTTACTTTTTATGGTGGACTGATTCTTGCAACGGTAGTGATATTAATATATGCTAAAAGCAAAAGAATTAATATTCGTCATTTGATTGATGCTGCTGCGCCTGCCTTGATGATCGCATATGCAGTTGGAAGAATGGGTTGCCATATTGCAGGAGATGGAGATTGGGGGATTTTCAACAGCGCGTATAAAGTAAATGACCAAAATAAAATAGTTGAAGCAGCATCGTGGGAATATCACCAAGTATTGATGGACAATCAGGAGTTTACCAAAGTGCTGGTTGCTGAGTACGGTGGATTGGATAAAATTCCACATAAATCATTCAAAGGGTTATCAATACTCCCCAATTGGTTTTGGGCATATAATTATCCTCACAATGTCAACGAGCAGGGGATACCAATGAAAAATTGTGAAGGCCAATTCTGTTATCAAATGTCCCCGCCGGTTTTTCCAACGACCCTTTACGAAATAATTGCAAGTTTGATCTTGTTTGTCATCTTGTGGATGGTTAGAAAAAAATTAAACGCACCTGGACAATTATTTGGACTTTACTTAATGATGAATGGGGTAGAAAGATTTCTGGTTGAAAAAATTCGCGTAAATACCACCTACAACATCCTCGGTTATCATCCCACACAGGCAGAACTCATATCAACATTGCTTTTCTTTGTAGGAGCATGGTTGTGGATAGATGCCTCAAGAAAATACAACATTAAAGCCGCTTAAATCCAACATATGCCATCATTCGATATCGTAAGTAAGGTTGATGCTCAATTGCTCGACAACGCAGTGAATGTAACCAAGAAGGAAATCACCAATCGGTTTGACTTCAAGGACACAGTCGTAAATATTGATTTAAATAAAAAAGATTTTAAAATTTCCCTGGAAGCTGCAGATGATATGAAAATGCGTCAGCTCATTGAGGTGCTGATCAATAGGGCAAATAAACAAGGAATTCCACCTATCGCATTCGATCAATCCAAAGAATCTTATCAAAGCGGTAAAACCGTAAAACAGGAAATTCAGGTTAAAAACGGACTCAAACAAGAAGATGCCAAAAAGATAACTAAACTTGTTAAGGACTCCGGCTTGAAGGTTCAGACGCAAATAATGGACGACATCATAAGGGTCAGCGGAAAGAAGATCGATGACCTTCAGGCTGTCATATCAGCCTGTAAATCAGCTAATTTGGAGTTCCCGCTTCAGTTTGAGAACATGCGTAATTAGGCTGATCTTCTTGGTATTTCACCCATAAAAGCTTACTTTTGCACCCTTATTAAAATGTCATGGCAAAAACCATGCAGCCTAAAAATCAATAATATGAAACAAGGTATCCATCCAGACGAATACAGATTCGTAGTTTTCAAAGACATGAGTAATGGTACAACTTTCCTTACTCGTTCAACAGCTCCATCTAAAGAAACCATCAAATGGGAAGACGGCAATGAGTACCCATTGATTAAGCTTGAAATTTCCAACACTTCACATCCGTTTTTCACCGGACAAAATGTATTGGTTGATACAGCTGGTCGTATTGATAAATTCAAGAAAAAATACGCTAAGAAATAATGTAAACCCTCCTCATGGAGGGTTTTTCTTTTACAATTCATTTTAACTTTACTCATGCGGATTTTTTTGGATGATTCCGGTCTACATGATTCATTCTATCCACTCACAACTTTAAGGAGCTTTAAAGAACTGAGAACGGGTGTATTTTCTTTTCAAGATCGATGGTATAAAATTGCGGCAAAGCAACAGATAACCATCGAATGGGTTAATAATAAAGAGAATGCAGATCTCATCATCCCCGCAAATAAAGTTCCAGTTACATCTTTAGATATAAATGCTCTTTTTGAAAGCAAATTTTCAGCGCAAAATGATTTGATTACAGTAAGTCATTTAACTGATCTCATAAAAACAAATGCATCCTTCATTGCCAGTGATTTGAACTTGATTGACAAAACTTATTTTCTTCATCATCATCAATATGCTCAACACATTGGCGATCATCCATTGATCATCCATGAAAAAGCAATCATTGAGCATTGTTTTATAAATACAAATGATGGCCCGGTTATCATTGATGCAAATGCACATATCATGTCGGGTGCAATGCTGCGCGGACCGATATATATTGGCGAACATTCAGTTGTTAAAATGGGTGCTCAATTGTATGGAGGCAGTAACATTGGGCATCATTGTGTGGTAGGGGGAGAAATAAAAAATACAATATTCAATTCATATTCCAACAAAGCGCATCATGGATATATAGGGGACAGCTATATTGGATCATGGTGTAATTTGGGAGCAGGAACCACAGGTTCAAATGTTAAAAATACCGCAGGTTCCATTCGCATATGGGACAATGCTCAACAACAATTCATTAAAGGCCCAATGAAAATGGGTGTTTATATGGGGGATCATGTTAAGACTGCCATCAATACACAATTTAGTAGCGGTACAGTTGTTTCATCATTTGTAAATCTGTACTCACAATTTTCAAAACTTGCACCTAAGTTTGTTCCAATGTTTTTATGGGGCATAGACGAGAATAAATTTTACACATTGGATAACTTGCTTGATGAAATAAATCGTTGGATGATGATGAAGGGTCATCATCTTACTGATCTAGATAAAGAAACTATTACTTCAATCTATAAACTACATATTCAATGAGAAAACAAATTGCAGCAGCGAATTGGAAAATGAATAAAACTTTCCAAGATGGAAAAGAGTTGTTAGAAACAATTGTAAATGGAATTGGAAATCTTTCTTCCGACCAGCAAGTAATATTTGCTGTTCCCTTTCCATATTTAATGGAATCAAATAAATCGATCAATAACAAACCTAATGTTTTTATATCTGCACAAAATTGTCATCATAAAACCGCTGGTGCATTCACAGGAGAGGTTTCTGTAGACATGCTCGATTCTATTGGAATTAAATATTGTGTAGTGGGACACAGCGAAAGAAGGGAATATTTTCATGAGTCAAATGCGGAACTGGCTGAAAAAGTAAATCTCTGTCTTTCAAAATCGATCACTCCGATATTTTGTTGCGGAGAACCTTTGAATATTCGTGAAGAAGGTATCCAGAATTCATTTGTTGAAAAACAATTGAATGATTCCCTTTTTCATTTGGATGCGGAAGCTGTTCAAAAAGTTGTGATAGCGTATGAGCCAATTTGGGCGATCGGAACAGGAAAAACAGCAACTTCAGACCAGGCTCAAGAAATGCATGCCCATTTGAGAACAGTGCTGGCTCAAAAGTTTGGGAAGCAGGTTGCTGATCATGTATCTATTCTATATGGGGGAAGTGTAAAAGGAGCTAATGCGAAAGAAATTTTTTCACAGCCTGATGTGGATGGCGGGTTGGTTGGAGGAGCTTCGTTGATTTCAGCAGAATTCCTGCAAATCATCAGTGCATTAAAGTGAATCAGCCTTTGAGCTTTTCAACGAGCTGAATATACTCTTTCATGGATTCATCAGTTGACTTCCCTGTGAGGCTTAGCCATGCTTCGTGTTTTGCCTTTTTTACAAAATCAAAAGGATTTTCAGGTGCCTCTTTGAGATTGTCTCCTTCAGTTGCCTGCTTGTATAGGGCATATAATTGAAGAAGGGTATCATTGCTTGGTCTTACTGATAGTGATTCAGAATCTTTAACCGCTTTTTCGAATAATTCCTTGGTCTCCATAGAGCTGCTAAAATACAATAATTGATTAACTTTGCACCCTCATTGATTCGGGTTTTCCCCCCCAATTGCTGATATTTTTCATGAAACACATTAGAAACTTTTGCATCATCGCACATATAGACCATGGTAAATCTACTCTGGCAGATCGTTTATTGCAATCTACCAATACCATCAGTGAAAGAGAAATGATGGATCAAGTATTGGATGACATGGATCTGGAAAGAGAAAAAGGCATCACAATTAAAAGTCATGCCATTCAGATC
>Ga0208546_1000796_pt1 | contig 10596 bp, 8 predicted proteins | sample DEB19_08_DNA_4_FD_184528 | JGI IMG/M metagenome (GOLD analysis project Ga0208546, IMG submission 184528) | Aqueous microbial communities from the Delaware River and Bay under freshwater to marine salinity gradient to study organic matter... | ecosystem: Environmental > Aquatic > Marine > Coastal ...
ACTCGTCGGCAACACGCAGGTGCACGAGGCGTTCAGGTCCAGCTACCGCAAGCTCGGCCGACTGCTAGGGGTCGCCACCGAGGAGCGTGAGTGCCGTTGAGCTCTGTCGTCACGATCTTCCGCAACCGCCTGCGTGCCGGGGCTGCCGATGCCTACGGCCCGGTGGCGACGCAGATGACGGAACTGGCGCGCACCATGCCCGGCTTCGTCGACTCGAAGACGTTCACCGCACCCGACGGGGAGCGGGTCACGGTCGTGACCTTTGCCGACCGGGAATCACACAACGCATGGCGTGACCACCCGCGCCACCGCGCCGCACAGCAGCGCGGCATCGAAGAGTTCTACGAGACGTACGTCATCCAGGTGGCGGACACCACCTACGAGCACTCGTTCACTCGGTAGGGACAGACTCCATCGAGTCGGAGAGGCCGGCGCGCGTGCGCAGCGGCCATTCGGGCAGCCAGAAGCCGATCGCGATCGCGCAGAGCATGACGAGGGCACACCCCAGGTAGATGCGTCCGACGCCCGTGGCGACACTCTCGATGACGGCCTGTCGCGACACGGCGGGCAGCTTCGCGATCTCCTTCGGCGAACGGATGAGGCTTGATGCCTTCGCAGCCTCGATGCCTGTCTTCCTCGGGATCTCGCTCCGGATGGTGCTGTTCAGGATCGTGCCGAAGATGGCGAGACCCACCGAGCCACCGAACGAACGGAAGAACATCATGGTGGCTGTCGTGACGCCCATGTCCTGGTACTCCACCGCGTTCTGGCCGGCGATGGACGTCGTGCTGAAGACCGAGGCGGTGCCGAAGCCCATGAGGACCATCGGGATGATGAGAGTGCCGTAGGACGTCGTGCCCGACACGGTGGACACCACGTAGAGACCGATGACCGACATGACACATCCGATGATGGGGAAGGGCTTGTATCGGCCCGTCTTCGAGATCAACCGTCCGACACCGAACGTGGCCGCGGTGACACCGAACATCTGCGGGATCGTGCGCAAGCCCGAGCTCGTGGGGGAGAGGAGGAGAGAATCCTGGAAATAGAGGTTCAGGAACGAGCCGGCACCGTACGAGACGACGCCCGCGCACATGCCGAGCATCGACGCGCGGAAGACGACCTTGTTGGAGAACAAGCGCAGCGGGATCATCGGCTCTGCCGCGTGCTGCTCCACCTTGATGAAGAAAGCAAGGCCGATGACGGCGACCGTGAAGAGAATCAGCACCGGCTCCGCCGTCCATCCGGAGCGCCCCTCCTCGAGGGCGATCATCATCGAGCCGATGGTGAGGGAGAGGAGACCTGCCCCGGCGAAATCGAGCTTCGCCTCGCGGCGCGTGAAGGGAAGCCGGAGCGCGAAGTGGGTGACCGTGCCGATGATCAGGATGAACGGCACGTTGAAGTAGAAGATCCACGGCCACGAGTAGTTGTCGATGATCCAGCCGCCGACGACGGGACCAAGCAGTGCCGAGCCGACGAACGCAAGAGTGAAGTACCCGATGTACCGGCCACGGTCACGCGGCGGGATGATGTCGCCGATCACTGCGAAGGCGAGTGCCTGGATGCCGCCGCCACCGAGGCCCTGGAACGCGCGCGCCGCGATGAGCTGGCCCATGGACTGTGCGGCGCCGCACAGGAACGACCCCACGAGGAACGTGAACATGGTCGCCTGGAACACGCGGCGTCGCCCGTAGAGGTCGGACAACTTGCCGAGCAACGGCGTGCCTATCGCGGAAGTGACGATGTAGGCCGTGCCGACCCAGGCGAAACTCTCGAACGCATTGAACTGGCCCGTGATGGTGGGGAGAGCCGTCGCGATGATCGACGTCTCGAGGGACGCGAGCATCGTCGCCATGGAGAGTGCCCCGAGCACCAGGAACAGGCGCATCCGTGTGAACCCGGGGACCTGGGATTCTGTTGCCATGTCGCCACCGTACCCCTACTTGTAGTCCCCAAATATGACTGGAAGGACCACGAGACCTGTCGCTTGAGTTGATGGGGCACGGTGCACGGTGATACGCAAGAGGCATGTGCCGCCGAGTGTCATGCGAAATCTGCGAGAAGCCCACCTATGTCGGGTGCGGGGAGCACATCGAGCAGGTGCTCGGTGATGTCCCCGTGAACGAGCGGTGCCAGGGCCACGACGACGAGAACAAGTCCGTCCTGAGTTCCGTCCTGAACCGTTGAGTCCTCGCTGACCCCGGTCGGCGGACATTCCCGTGCACGAACCCATCCGCGTCAACGCCGACGGCATCCCGCGGTGCTGGTGGTGCGGTGACGACCCTCTGTACGTCGATTACCACGACAACGAGTGGGGACGACCCGTCACGGACGCCGACCGCTTGTTCGAGAAGATCTGTCTCGAGGGCTTCCAGTCCGGGCTCGCATGGATCACGGTGCTGCGCAAGCGCGAGAACTTCCGCGACGCGTTCCGGGGTTTCACGATCGATGCCGTGTCCGGGATGGACGAACGCGAAGTGGAGACACTCCTGACGAACGCGGGCATCATCCGTCACCGCGGGAAGATCGAGGCAACGCTCAACAATGCCCTTCGCGCTCGCGAAATGCGCGACGCGGGCATCGACCTGGTGTCACACGTCTGGTCGTTCGCACCACGCACGCAGCTCGGCCGCGAGACAACCGAATGGCCGGTCACGACGTCGCCGTCCGCCATCGCGCTCTCGAAGGACCTGAAGAAGCGCGGCTGGAAGTTCGTCGGTCCCACAACCGTGTACTCGTTCATGCAGTCGATGGGGCTCGTCAACGACCACTTCGGCACGTGCCACGTGATCGATGACTGCGAGACCGAACGGAAGGCCGCGCTCACCCGCGTGGGTTGAGCATGTCCTCGGCGTTCTGGCGCACCTGCCAGTCGCGGTCGTCCAGCGCCGCGCGTAGAACCTCGTCGACACGCGGGTCGTCGAACGGGGCGAGTGCGAGAACGGCACGCCGTCGGACAGTCGGCTTGTCAGAGCATGCAGCGATGATGGCGTCGAGTCCGCGTTGGTCACCGAGCGAACCGAGTGCCGCAGCGGCAGCCTCCCGCACGAGCGCCTCGGGGTGCGACGTGGCGGCCCTGATCAGCGCCTCGATTTCCTCGTCACGCGGGTTGGTGCGCTCTCCGATGCACCACGCGCTCATCTCCGCCACGAACACGTCGGCATCGTCGAGCAACGGCACGACGTCGACATCACTGTGGGTCGCGGCAAGTTCCGCGGCGGTGCGGCGGACCTCGGGATCGTCGTCACCGATGGCGGAAGCAAGGTCGGCAGGCATTAGTTCGCCCATGCGCGCCAGCGCACGGAGAGCACTCGAGCGGAAGGCGGGGTCGGCAGAGCCGAGTCCGGTTCGTGCGGTGGCGGAATCATTGGTGAATCCCGCGGCGATGATGTCGAACCTGGTGGCCACGTGGATCAGGAGCGCAGCAGGCCCGAGACCAGGCTGAGGGCAATCGCAAGGGCGAATCCCGCGAGGCACGCGATGATCGCACCGAGAACGACGGAACCCCCGGCGAGCATCCCGAGAGACCGCTTCCACTGGTTGCGGTCCGGTTCCCTGTAGAGCGGCGTGGGCTTCTGGTCCACCCGCACCACCGCGGGACGCTTCGGCGTGGCAGGCTTCATGCGCGACACGGTTCCGAGCGCCACAAGCGCGAGGGCCACCACCCACAGGGCACGCACGGCGGTCCCGGTGGTGGATGTGGCGAGAACAGTCAGTGACATCAACATGACAGACAACAGCGTACCCCTCCCTCCACCCGAGATTCCCTTGCCGGCGGATGACGCGTCGCGCCGGCTGGTGATTGCCGTACCGCTCGTCACGATCTCGTGGTTGGTGATGCTGCTGATCCTCGTCATGGCGACGGTGCGCATCTCGCGCTGGGAACTGGCACCCGGTGAGGCCATGCCGGTCTCGCCGCGCATCAGTTTCGCGAAGGCCGAGGGCTCCGCGGACAGCCCCCCCGCGCGGTACCCCGCCGAGAACGGCATCCGTTTCGTCACGGCCTTCGGCGGACAATTGTCCATTCTCGACTCGGTTCTCGGGTGGCTCGATCCGCATGTGCAGGTCGACACGTACGAGGAGCACTTCGGTCAGCAGACACCCACGTCCTCGCGGCACGTCGGGTTCCAGTCCATGTACGGCGCGAAGCAGGTGGCCGAGTACGTGGCAATGAAGAGACTCGGGCTGGACGCACAGTTCGTCGAGGGAATCGTCGCCGTGAACGAACTCGTCTGTGCCGATGCCCCCGCGCCGAAGTCGGCCTGCAAGGTGCTCGAGGTGGGGGACACAATCGTGAAACTCGACGGGACCCCCACTCCCACGCTCACCGCGCTTGCTGAAGCAATGAAGGGCCGTGCCGTGGGGGACGAGGTGACACTCACGGTCGTGTCGTACGGCGACGAGCCCGACTCGGTTTCGGCCCAGAAGAAGCGCACCGTTCGGTTGATGGCGAACCCCGATGACACGGCGAAGCCGATCATCGGGTTCATCCCGGCCGACACTCGCACGGTGAAGCTGCCGTTCGAGGTGAAGATCTCCACCACGGACATCGGTGGTCCCTCGGCCGGGCTCGCGTTCACTCTCGGTCTCCTCGATGACCTCACACCCGGCAACCTCATGGGCAAGGGTCGAGTGACCGCCACCGGCACGATGTCGCCTGACGAGACCGTGGGAGCAATTGGCGCGCTGCGCCAGAAGGCGATCGCCGTCCGCGACGCGGGCGCGACTCTCTTCTTGGTGCCCGCTGGCCAGTCAGAGGACGAGCTCTCAGCAGCACGTGCCGCCGCAGGGTCCGGGGTGAAAATCGTTCAAGTAGCCACTCTCGGGGAGGCTCTCCACGTCCTCGCCCAGAACGGTGGGGACCCCCTGCCGACCAAGTAGGACAAGGGCCGGTGGGCGGCCGCCCGTGCGGATTGCCACCATTTGAGTTATCCACAGCCCTACTCTTGACGCCCAATGGCTATTTCCTTCTCTCGACCCGACCCCTCGTCGCCGTCCGCGGTGGGCGCAGCGTCGTTCCCGGTCTCCCGTCGGGGGTATGACCAGGGCGAGGTTCGCGATTTCCTGCGCATGGTGGCGGCCGAATTGGCCCGCCTGCAGGAGCGCGAGCGCTTCCTGGAGAGCGAACTGCGTGCCATGCAGACCCGCGGCATGTCCGGCCCCGGACGACTGGACGAAGAGACCGTCACCACCCTCCTCGGCGAGGAAGCCGCCCGCGTTCTTTCCACTGCCCGTGATGCAAGCACGCAGATCCGCGAGCGTGCCGAGGAGTCCGCGACGCGACTCGTGAAGGATGCTGCAGACGACGCAACCCGCATCCGTGAATCGGCAATCCTCGAGGCGCAGCGCATCCACGATGACGCGCAGTCCGATGCCAACGCAGAAGTCGAGATGGCCAAGCAACAGGGCCGCGACATGGTGAACGAGGCGCGTGAGTACCGCGAGAAGGTGCTCTCCGAACTCTCGCGACGTCGCGACGCCGCACGTGCCCAGATCGAGCAGTTGCTGCACGGGCGCGACCGCCTCATGAATGCCTTCGAGCGTGCGCGTATCGCATCCGAGAGCGTTCTTGACGAACTGCACGATGCCCACGACGAGCCGGAAACACTGGTCAATCTGGCACCCACCACCGGCCCGATCCCCATCGTCAACCCGCACCACCCGTCGGTCACGGCGTACGACCAGGAAGTCCAGACCGAGGTGATTGCAGCGGTGCAGCACGCCGAGGAAATCGTGAGGACCGGCGGCGCAGTCATCGACATGTCGCTCGAGGAGATCTTCGAACCGACCGCGGAGGAACTCGCGATTGTCGACGCGGAAGAAGCCGTTGACGTCGTCGAGACCGAGGTCATTGATGACGTCGATGCGGTCGACGTTGTTGAGGTTGTCGAGGTTGCGGAAGAGGAATCTGTTGACTCCCCCGAAGCCGAGGTTGTCGAACCCGAGGAGGAGCACACAGCCACGAACGTCGTGTCACTCTTCGGACGCCGCAACTCACCGGTTCCCGAGATCGCCCCGGAAGTGTCGGAGGATGAGCCGGCCCCTGCCGTCGTTGACCATCCCGTGAACGACAAGCCGAAGAAGGACGCGAAGGCCGACCATTCGGTGGACGACATCTTCGCCAAGCTCCGTGCCGGCAGCACCCAGACCGTTGCCACGGCCACCACCGAGAAGGCCGACAAGCCGAAGACGGCGGAGCCAAAGGCAACAAAGTCAAAGAAGACGGACAAGCCTGTGCCGGCAAAGGCCAAGGCGCCGAAGGCGATCGAGGCGGTCGTCGACCCGGCCCGTTTTGCGGCCCGAAACGAGGCAATCGCACCGACAGTGCCGAACGTCGCCCGCAAGTTCAAGCGCGTTCTCGCCGACGAGCAGAACAACGTCCTCGAGCACCTGCGCGGAAAGCGTTCCTCGCTGGAGATGGACGCGATCATCGGCACGGCCGACGAGCAGGCACAGCGTTACGCGGCGGCAATCGCCGAGGACTCGATGGCGGCGGCGGGAGCCGGCGCGAAATCCATGAAGGATGCTCGTGGAACCTCGAAGAGGGTCACGCAGAAGGTCGTGAACGCGGCAGCAGTCAAGGCAATCGCCGAGGGTCTCGTTGCGATGTTCCGCGAGGACACCCGCATCGCGATCGGCGAGGCCGAGGGCGACAGGGGCATCCTCGCCAGCCTCATGCGTGACATCTACCGCAAGTGGAAGATGACCGGGATCGACGAGCACGTCGACGACGTGGTGTGTGCCGCGTTCAACATCGGTGCTTTTGTCTCTCTCGAGCCCACCGCGGACATCGTGTGGATGGTCGACGGTGATTCGCCGTGCTGCGGTGACTGCGCGGACAACTCGCTGGCCGGTTCGGTGACGAAGGGCCAGGATTTCCCCACCGGTCATGCGCACCCGATGGCCCACGCCGGCTGTCGCTGCCTCATCGGTCCCGCAACGCACTAGCGTTCGCGGGCGTGAGCAACCCCAATGACGTTCCCCCCCGTCGTCCAGGACCGCCCAACTTCCCGAAGTTGACGTTCAGGCGCCCGAGCAAGGGCCGTCTCCTCGTCTCGTCGATCATCGCGGTCGTCCTTGTGCTGCTGTTCAGCGCGCGCGGTCTCTCGTCGTTCTTCGTGAACCTGCTGTGGTTCGACAGTGTCGGTCGCTCCGATGTCTACTGGGGGATCCTGCGCAGCAAGGTGGAACTCGCCGTCATTTTCACTGTCGGTTGTGCCGTGTTCCTGTGGGTCAACCTCATGCTGGCCGACCGACTTGCCCCGTTGACGCTCCCGAACACCCCCGAGGACCTCGCGGTCATGAAGTTCCGCGAGGTGACAGCGCGTCACCGCGGCAAGTTGCGCACCGCGGTCGCGTTGCTGATCGGCCTGATGCTCGGGCTGCCGGCATCGGGGCAGTGGGAGCAATGGATGATGTTCCGCAACCGCCAGGCTTTCTCTGTCGGGGACCCGCAGTTCAAGGCGAATGTGGGGTTCTACGTCTTCCGCCTGCCGTTCGCACAGTTCGTCGTCAGCTGGGCGTTCGGTGCGTTGGTCCTCGTCACGTTGATCTCCATCGGCTTCCACTTCGTGAACGGGAGCATCCGTCCGCAGGATCGCGTGCAGCGCGTGACCCCGCAGGCGAAGGTGCACATCTCCGTGCTCATCGCCGGCGGGACGTTGCTGCGCGCCGCCAACTACTGGCTGTCGCGCTACGAACTCACCGGCTCACAGCGTGGTGTCGTCCGTGGCGCGCTGTACACCGACGTGAACGCACAGTTGCCGGCCACGAACCTGATGATCCTCGTCTCGTTCGCGGTCACCCTGCTGCTGCTGTGGAACGTCCGCCAGCGCGGGTGGCGACTGCCGGTCCTCGGCGTCGGTCTCTGGGTCGTTGTTGCGATCGTCGCGGGCAGTGTGTACCCGGCGCTCGTGCAGCGGTTCGTGGTGCAGCCGAACGTGAGCACGCGCGAGCTTCCGTACATTCAGAGGAACATCGAGGCCACCAAGGCTGCGATGGGACTGGACAAGGTGGAGCGCGTCTCCGTCGGGTACTCGAACATCTCGGCGTCCGATGTGCAGGCCGACGATGCGCCGTTGCGCGACGTCCGCCAGCTGGACCCCACCCAGATGCGCGACCGTTTCTCGCTGGATCAGGGCCTCACGTCGTTCTACGGAGTCAATGATCTCGACGTCGACAGGTACTCCATTGACGGCCGCACGCAGCAGGTCCTCGTGGCGGCTCGCGAGCTGAATCCCGCCGGCCTGCCGAACAAGACGTGGGTGTCGCAGCACCTCATCTACACGCACGGTTGCGGTGTCATCGCCGCTCCGGCGAGCGTGGCCACCAGTGACGGCCGCCCCAGCTACATCGACCTCGGCGTGAAGCGCCCGCAGATCTATTTCGGCGACGGTCTGGACGGCTACGCGGTCGTGAAGACGAACCAGAAGGAACAGGCGTGCGCCGGTGCCACGGAGACGTCGTTCTCCGCGGATTCGGGCATCAAGGTGAACAGCACCATGCGCAAGATCGCACTCGCCGTCAACTTCGGGGAGTTCAACCTGTTCGGCTCGCGCCTCGTCGACAACAACTCGCGCTTCCTGTGGGTGCGCGATGTTCGTGCACGCGTGCAGAAGATCGCCCCGTTCCTGCACTACGACGGTGACCCGTATCCGGTGGTCGTCAACGGCGACATCAAGTGGGTCATCGACGCCTTCACCACCACCGACAAGTACCCCTACGCGGAGATGGCGAACACGTCGCAGTTGACGGAGGGGAGCGGGCTCAACCACCCGTTCAACTACGTGCGCAACAGCGTGAAGGCCGTCGTGGACGCCTACACCGGCGAGACCACCTTCTACATCATGGACTCGAAGGACCCCATCGCGAAGATGTGGAAGAAGGCCTTCCCGGACCTGTTCAGGAAGGGATCGGAAGTCGACCCGCAACTGGCGGCGCACTTCCGCTACCCGGAGGATCTCTTCCGCGTGCAGACCAACCTTTTCGGTCGCTACCAGTTCGACGATGCCACGTTGTTCTTCAATCGCGATGCCGCGTGGAGCATCGCCCAGGCCCCGGCGACCTCCCCCGAGTCGGTGACGTCGTCAGCGTCGTTCGGGACCACGGGTGGTGTGACCCCGGGTGTCGACTCGATCAATGCCGCGGACCCCACCGAGGACCGGTTCACCCCGTACTACACCATCTTCCACGCGCCGAACGACGACACGGACGTCGGTGAGTTCTCCATGCTGCGACCGTTCGTGCCGTTCTCGTCCGACGACAGCCGCAAGGAACTGCGCAGCTTCATGGTGGTGTCGAGCGACCCGAAGACGTACGGGAAGATGAAGGTGTACGAAATGTCCACGCCGTTGCCGCCGGGCCCGGCAACGATCGCCTCGGAGTTCGAGAGCGAACCGACCATCTCGCAGGTCATCACGCCGCTCGACCAACGTGGTTCACGCGTCACCTTCGGCGACCTGCAGATCGTCTCGGTGTCGAAGGGTCTCATCTACCTGCGGCCGATGTTCGTTCTTCCCGACGGCAACGACTCCAAGCAGGTCTTCGTCCGCAAGGTTCTTGCGTCGTACAACGGCCGTGCCGTGATCGGCGACAGCCTGACCGACGTGATAGGCAAGCTGTTCCCCGGGTTCAACGCAGACCTTGGCGACCGTGTGGGCGGTACGACGGTGACTTCGCCACCGAGCACTGACGCCACCGGATCCACGGTGACGACACAGCCGACCTCCGCCGAGACCCCGGCGCAGATGCTTGCACGGGCCGAGCAGTTGTTCGCCGATGCAGATGCGGCTCTCTCGCAGAACCCACCGGACTTCGCGACCTACCAGACGAAGCAGGCCGAGGCGCGGGCGCTGGTGAAGAAGGCCCTGCAGTCGATCAACGACTGAGCGAGCGGGAAGTGACGCGGCCGGTCAGCGGCTGCGGCGCAACTGGTCGGCGAGTGCCGCGAGGTCCTGCCTGAACGCGATCTCGTAGCGGGCCTGTTCCTGGGCGAGCTTCGTCTGCGTGGTGCGCAGTGCATCGAGGACCTCGGCTGATGCGCCGTCGCCGGTGTTCTGGCTGAGCTTCTCGATCTCGTTGCCCATCTCGTGCAGTTGGTGGGACAACTCGTTGCCCATGCTCACGAGGCGCTGTTCGATGAGGTTCAGACGGTCGGCGGTGGCGCTGTTCGCGGCCTTCTCCGCCTCGAGGGCGGCGCCGTACTTCGCCACCAGTTCCTCGAGCATCGCCAGCCGTTCCGACGAGACCCGGGCTTCCTCGCGATTCACCTCGAGTGCCTGCGCCGAGAACGCCATGAGGTCGTCAATCGCCGAGAGGACCGGGTCCGGAGTCTGGTTCTTTCGTCGGAGGAAGGCCATGGTGAGCGATGTCGGGGTTGTGGCTGCGGGGCAGTGCTTGTACCGTAGTTGCTCGACTACAACGACGCGGGGTGGAGCAGCCCGGTAGCTCGTCGGGCTCATAACCCGAAGGTCACAGGTTCAAATCCTGTCCCCGCCACCAATCCGAAGGCCCGACCGACACGGTCGGGCCTTCGCCGTTCAGGGGACCCTGCGGCAGTTGTTATGGTCTCGCCATGAAGAAAATTCGGTTCGCAGT
>Ga0208546_1000799_pt1 | contig 10587 bp, 13 predicted proteins | sample DEB19_08_DNA_4_FD_184528 | JGI IMG/M metagenome (GOLD analysis project Ga0208546, IMG submission 184528) | Aqueous microbial communities from the Delaware River and Bay under freshwater to marine salinity gradient to study organic matter... | ecosystem: Environmental > Aquatic > Marine > Coastal...
TTTCCAATGGTGTGGTAAACGCCACCCGCGTTGACGGTACGCAGCGCACCTTCACGGAAACCATCCTGAAGGATGTTATCGCCCAGGTGTGGACCGAAGGCGGTACGCCGAAGATTCTGATGGTTGGCCCGTTCAACAAGCAGACCGTCAGCGGCTTCGCTGGCATTGCCGAAATCCGCTACAATCAGGCCACTCCGAAGCCGACTGTGATCATTGGCGCCGCCGATGTTTATGTGTCTGACTTTGGCGCGGTGTCTGTGGTGCCGAACCGCTTCCAGCGTGAGCGCGATGCTTTCGTGCTTGACCCGGAATACGCGGCTACGGCGATCCTTCGCCCGATCCAGACGATGGACCTGGCGAAGACCGGCGACGCTGAAAAGCGCATGATGCTTTGCGAATACGGCCTCATGGTTCGCCAGGAAGCCGCGCATGGTATCGCTGCTGACTTGACGACTTCGTAATGGCAACGGGGCTGGCGGGCGACTGCCAGCCCCACCTTAAAGGTGGCTTATGGCTGACAAGGTTTTCAACATTGATCCGGTGAGTGGGATTACTTCTTACTGGCATTATGATGAGGGCACAGATACGGCGCTGATTGAGAAGCGCCAGGATGTGTCTGGTATTATTGAAGCCAATAAGGCGCAGTTTAATGAAGATCACGGGCGCTATGGCGAATGGAACAAGGTGGCTTCCATCCCCATGGCGGTCTTTTATGATTTGAAGATGAAGGGCATCGTGGATGACCCGGTAGCCATGAAGAAGTGGCTGAATGATCCAGATAATCGGTTCTTCCGTACTAGGCCGGGACGCGTTTGATGCCCGCCATTGTTTCTGTCTGTGTCCCTTGCCGTGATGTGGTGGATAGCGGGTTTGCCTTCGATCTCGCCCGGTGCGTTGCGGCCCATACGGCGGCAACCAAGGACCGGGTGCTACTGTTCCAGAACCAAGGGACGTTGATTGTAAACCAACGTCAAGAACTAGCCCAGGCTTCCTTGGACGCTGGCGCCACTCATGTTCTTTTTGTGGATGCTGATATGAGGTTCCCCAAGGACAGCATTCGGCAACTATTGGCGCGGGATGAGGATATTGTCGCCGCCAATTACAGTACGCGTAAACTCCCGCTTCAGCCGGTGGCTTTCCGTGATGATTTGACCAGTGAACGGGTGTTTACGGAAGAGTGGTGTACTGGGCTGGAAGAGGTATCCGCCATTGGTATGGGGCTAATGCTGATTAAGGCTGAAGTTTTCCGCAAGATGGCGAAGCCTTGGTTTCACATACACTATCAAAATGGTGTATATAGTGGCGAAGACATCTGGTTTTGCCGGTCAGCCAGGGAAACAGGGTTTAAGGTGATGTTGGACCACGATATTAGCCATCAGGTGCGCCATATCGGGGCTTTCGAGTTTTCCTGCGCCCATGCGGCTGCTTCTAGGGGTGAATAGATATGGCGATCTCTAGCTATTCCACCCTGCAATCCTCCATAGGTGATTGGCTTAATAGGTCAGACCTGACGGCGGTTATCCCTGATTTCATCACTTTGGCGGAGGCCCAGTTCAACCGGAACATCCGCCACAGGAAGATGGTGGAGCGGGCTACGGCTACGCTGGATAGCGAATATAGCGCGGTCCCGGCTGATTGGCTGGAAAGCATCCGTTACCAAATCAACACCAATCCTATTACGGTGATGGAGTTCGTTTCCCCAGACCAGGCGGCGATGCTGAAGGGGGCTAATAGTTCTGGTGGCAAGCCAATCTATTACACACAGATTGGCCAGCAGTTTCAGGTTATCCCGGTGCCGGATAGCGGCTCCGCATATACTGGCGAATTAACCTATTACGCCAAGATTCCGGCTTTGACGGTATCCAATACCAGTAATTGGTTGCTGGTTGATTCGCCTGATTTATATTTATACGGCTCTCTCTTGCAGGCTGCGCCATATCTTCAGGATGATCAGCGCATCACCACATGGGCGGCTTTGTACACAACCGCAATTAACGATTTGAAGGTATCGGATGAGCGAAGCCGTATGGCTACATCTGCCCTTCGGATGCGAGCGAGGAGTTTCGGCTAATGACCACTAACGCCTTCACCAATTATCTTGAAAACAAGATAATGGCTTATGTATTTTCGGGAACTGCGTTCTCCTCGCCTTCTGGCTCTCTTTATCTCGGGCTGTTTACCGCTGCCCCTGGTGAGGGTGGTGGTGGGACTGAGGTATCAGGGAATAACTATTCCCGGAAACAAGTAACCCTAACGACTGCTGGAAATGCTTCCACCAATGGTTCAGCCATTGAGTTTGATGCCGCGACGGGCACTTGGGGCACCATAACTTACGCGGCGATTTTCGACGCTTTAACTTCCGGCAATATGTTGGCTTATGCAGAACTGACTACTTCGCGCACAATCACAAGTGGCGACGTTTTGCGTATTCCTGCTGGCGATCTTGATATAACGCTGGATTGAGGTTCGATAGATGGCATTCGTAATCGCAGATAGGGTTAAAGAAACCACTACCACCACGGGAACTGGTAATATAACTCTCGCGGGCGCGGTTACGGGCTTTCGCGCGTTTTCGTCTGTTTTGTCTTCTAACGATACAACCTATTACACTATCTCAGCCCAGGGTGGGGCTAATTGGGAAGTTGGTATCGCCACCTTCACTAGCCCATCCACCTTGGCGCGTACCACTGTTTTGTCGTCTAGCAATTCTGGCAACGCGGTAGATTTTACTGCCGGGACAAAGGATGTATTCATCACTTTGCCAGCAGCCAGAACGGTTCAATCCGTCGATGGTGGTATTACTGGTTTAACGCCTTCAACCGCTTCTTATGGTGCCATTAGTTTGGGTGGTACTTTGGTTGCGGCTAATGGTGGCACAGGCCAATCTTCTTACACCATTGGCGATTTGCTTTATGCGAGCGGTTCCACGGCGCTTTCTAAATTGGCTGGTGTTGCGACGGGTAACGCGCTTATTTCTGGTGGGGTTGGTACGGCGCCATCTTATGGTAAGATTGGTCTGACAACTCATGTTTCTGGAACGCTTCCTGTTGGAAATGGCGGTACTGGGAGCGCCACTACATTTACAACAGGTTCTGTTGTTTTTGCTGGTGCTTCAGGTGTTTACACTCAGGATAATGCAAATCTATTCTGGGATGACACAAACAACAGGTTGGGCATTGGTACGGCTACACCAAGCACGGCTTTGGATGTGAATGGCGTAGTAAGAGACAGTAAGGGCGATGTTCGCACCATTGTCCAGAATGCCCAAACTAGTGCTTATGTTTTGGTGGTTGGTGACGCAGGAAAACATATCTCGATCACCACTGGCGGCGTGACTGTAAACTCTGGCATTTTCAGTGCTGGTGATGCAATCAGTATTTACAACAATAGCGCCAGCAATCAGACCATTACGCAGGGTTCTAGCGTCACCATGTATCTTGGCGGTACAGCTACCACTGGTAACCGCACCTTGGCGCAGCGGGGGATTTGCACAATTCTTTGCGTCGCATCGAATACGTTTGTTATTTCCGGCGCGGGCGTTACCTGATGACTATTCAGCAGATGTTCTTTGCCGTTGCGGCGGGGGCTAATCCCCCCCCAACGGTTGAATATCTTGTGGTTGCTGGAGGTGGCGGTGGTGGCGGTAATCGCGGTGGCGGTGGGGGCGCTGGTGGCTATAGAACGGCTTCTGGATTTTCGGTAACTGCTGGTTCCGCAATTACCGTTACAGTTGGTGCTGGCGGGGCTGGTGGCCCAAGTGGCCAAAGTTCAACACCAGCGACTAAAGGAAGTAATTCTGTTTTTTCTACAATTACTGCAACTGGAGGGGGGGGAGGTGGTAGAGATTCTGCTGGTGCTGCTGGTGGTTCTGGCGGTGGTGGCGGTTCTAATGTTGTTGGTGCTGGCGGTTCAGGTAATCAGGGGGGGTATTCTCCATCAGAAGGGAATAATGGTGGTGGCTCTGTAGATAACAATCCTAATTATCCTGGTGGTGGTGGGGGCGGGGCGGGTGCGGTTGGCGGTACTCCAGCAAATGGCAGTTCGGTGGGTAATGGGGGTAATGGTTCATCATCTTCCATTTCGGGTTCTTCTGTGACTTATGCGGGAGGTGGTGGTGGTAATTCTTACAGCACTTCCCCTGGTGGTACTGGTGGTACTGGTGGGGGTGGTAATGGTGGTAATAACACCAATTCTGGGATTACTGCTGGCGGCACCAATACTGGCGGCGGTGGGGGTGGGGCAAATGATGGTTATTCTGGTCGCGCAGGCGGCTCCGGCATTGTAATTATCCGTTACGCCGATACCTATTCTGATGCGGTTTCCACAGCAGGTTCCCCAACCTTCACCACAAGTGGTGGTTACAAAATTTACAAATGGACCGGCTCCGGTTCCATTACATTCTAGGAAGGAGGTGTAACTATGTTCGGTGCATTTTCCTTCGCTGAAGCCCCGTTTTCTAGTCTGGCGGGTAACTATTTCACGGCATCTTTAAATTTTGAAGCGGCTTCGGACTTTACATTAAATACGCAAAAAGTAACGCCAACAGCGGCGCAGTTTGACGGTGTTTCTAATTTTACCTTGGATTCCAATAAGTTAGTTAGTTCATCTTTATCTATTGAAGGGGTATCTGTCGCCACGATTAGTGCGGAAAGGCTTAAAACCGCTGTTGTGGCAATAGAAGGTATTTCTGAATTTACCATTTCTGCCAACAGAGTAAGGTTTGGGCTTGTCCCTATTTCTGCTTCATCAGACTTCACCATAAATGGTGTTTTTAAGTGGTCACAGGTGCCGGATGGCACAGAAACATGGAACCAAATAGCTGATTCTGCTACAACTTGGACGCCGATCCAAACGGTAGCTGAAAGCTGGACGAGGGTGCAATAATGGCTGACACTACCACCACTAATTTAGGTCTTACCAAACCAGAGGTAGGGGCTTCGGCTGATACTTGGGGCACCAAGTTGAATGGTGATTTAGACACCATTGATGGCTTGTTTTCTGGTGGCGGTGGCGGGGCTTTAGCTGTCGCAAATGGCGGTACTGGGATAAAAACTATTACCGGCATTGTGAAGGGGGCTGGAACATCTGCTTTTGCCGCCGCTACGGCTGGCACGGATTATCTGGCGCCCCCAAGTGGTACCGCGATCTTGAAGGCTAATTCTGGTGGTGCTTTAGCTAACGCCACTGCTGGGACGGACTATGTGGCGCCGGGGACGGCTACTACCTTCACGGCGGCGCAAACCTTTAATGGTAGTTCTAGCGTTCTCGCTACTGTTCTGGCGAATGCGGTTGAAACAACCACCATTTCGGCTACGGCGGCTACTGGTACTATCAATTACAATATTACCACTCAGTCGGTGCTTTATTACACCAGCAACGCTAGCGCCAATTGGACGCTGAACCTTCGGGCTTCAAGTGGTACTTCTCTCAATACGGCCATGTCTATTGGCCAGGCGATTACCGTAGCCTTCATGGTAACTATTGGTTCATCTGGCTATTACAACAATGTGGTGCAAGTTGATGGCTCTACGGTAACGCCAAAATGGCAAGGCGGGGTCGCCCCGGCTACTGGAAACGCCAACAGCATCGATATTTACACTTACACCATCATTAAGACTGCCAATGCTACCTTTACGGTATTGGCTAGCCAAAGCCGTTTCGCGTGAGGTTCTAGATGCCAACCGCGATAACAGCAGGCGCAATGACGGGTAGGGCTTTCGGGCTGTTTACCGGAAATATCGTAACGCCATCTTTTGAGTATCTTATTGTTGCGGGTGGCGGTGCTGGTGGATGCGGCACATCTCGCCCAGGGGGTGGCGGTGCTGGCGGTATGAGAACCGGCACTTTTTCTTCTGTCCTTTATAATAATACCTACACGGTAACGGTTGGCGCTGGTGGCGCCACAGGTAATTCTGGGGATGATATAGCCCCCACTAGTGGTTCTAATTCATCTATTACTTCAGTGGTAACTTCTACAGGGGGCGGGGTTGGCGGGTATTCAACCAGGAATGTAACAGTAAAGGATGGCGCTTCAGGCGGCTCTGGTGGTGGTGGTTTAGGTAATAATGGTGGTGGCGCTGGTGGTGCTGGGGTTGCTGGCCAAGGTAACAATGGCGGTTCTGGGTTTGATAGTGGGTCTTCCTCTGGTGGCGGTGGTGGTGGTGCTGCTGCTGTTGGGGGAAATGCTAGTGGCTCAACAGCGGGTAACGGGGGCGCTGGTTCCGAAAGTTCTATAACAGGGACTTCAACTTCTTACGCCGGTGGTGGTGGTGGTAATGGTGCTGCTGGTGGCACAGGCGGAACTGGTGGCGGTGGATCACAAGGTTTTTCTGGGACAGCGAATACAGGGGGTGGTGGGGGTGCCGGGGGCGCTAGTGCTTCCGGTGGTTCCGGTATTGTTGTCCTGCGCTATTCTGATAGTTACCCAGCCGCCAGGACTACCACAGGTTCACCAGATATAACCGTATCTGGGGGGTATCGAGTTTACAAATGGACCGGTTCCGGTTCGATTACATTCTGAGGTAAGCGATGGCACATTTTGCACAGCTTGATGAAAACAACTTAGTTCTTCAGGTGATTGTTGTCCACAACAATGAACTCAAGGACGAAAATGGCGTTGAAACAGAAAGCAAGGGTATTGCTTTCTGTCAGATGTTGTTCCCTGGAACCACTTGGGTTCAAACCAGTTACAACGCCAATATGCGGAAAAATTATGCTGGTGTTGGGTACACTTACGACGCTTTGCGGGATGCTTTTATTCCGCCTTCGCCTTTTCCATCTTGGGTTTTGAACGAAGAAACCTGTCGATGGGAAGCGCCGGTTCCTTATCCTGATGACGGAAAGATTTACGCCTGGGATGAGGATTCTGGTATATGGGTTGAAGTTACTCTGTAGTTTTTGGGGTGATGTGCTATGGCAGAACCATATTCTGACGCCGCAAAAACAGTAGGGGATATTGTATCCCTTACAACGGTGGTTGGAACGCTGATGCAGATTCTGCCTTCTATTGCTGCGATATTTACTATCGTCTGGACGATGATTCGGATTTACGAAACAAAGACTGTCCAAAACTTTATTAGGCGCTGGAGGTAAGGTTATGTATGTACCTCTCAAGGTGCCACCTGGCGTTTACAAGAATGGCACTCAATACCAATCATCTGGACGGTGGTACGACGCCAATCTGGTACGCTGGTATGAAGGTACGCTTCGCCCGATTGGTGGTTGGAATAAGAAAGAGTATCCTTCCGGCGGAACCACTTACACGGATATTCAAGTAACTGGTGTAATGCGCGGCTCCCATGCCTGGCGTTCTAATGATGCCAAGGCTTGGTTGAGCGCTGGCGGTGCTAAGAAGTTATACGCCATTGAGGCTTCTGTAGCCCCGCATAATATCACGCCATTCCGCGAAACTGGTAGTTTATCGAACGCCTTCAGCACCACCAACGGTTCCGCTGTTGTTACGGTCGCTGATACGACGCATGGCGTGAATACTGGTGATACGGTAGTATTTTCTAATGGAACGGCTATTGGCGTCAGCGGGATAACGCTATCAGGTTCTTATCTTGCCACTAAAATAAACAACAACTCTTATTCTGTAATAGCGTCTTCTAACGCCACAGCGACGGTATCCAATGGCGGTTCTGCTGATTTCTCATACGAAATCACGGTTGGTTATGTGGATAGTACCGCGCAGATTGGATATGGTACTTGGGTTTATGGTTATGGCACTTATGGTACGCCACGCCCCCAAACATCCGCCACTGGTGTAATTCCAGCATCCACTTGGGCCTTGGATAACTGGGGCGAATATCTACTGGCTTGCCGATCTGATGAAGGCAAGATTTACCAATGGGAGTTGAATACGGCCAATAGGGCCGCTTTGTTGACTAACGCCCCCACTGGCAATTCTTCCATCATCGTGACTGCCGAGCGCTTTCTATTTGCGCTTGGCCCTGGTGGAAACCCGCGCAAGGTTCAATGGTCTGACCAAGAAGCTAATACTGTTTGGACGCCAGCAGCCACGAACCAGGCTGGTGATTTCGAGTTGGCTACTTCCGGTAAGTTGTTGTGTGGCGAGCGTACTCGCTACGGAACACTATTGCTTACTTCGGTTGACGCTCACTTAGCGATCTACCAAGGACCGCCATATATTTATGGCTTTGAGCGTGTTGGCTTTGGTTGCGGCGCCATAAGCGCGCAGGCTTCTGTCAGCCTTGATATTGGTGCTGCCTGGATGTCTGAGGGCACATTCTACTTGTTTGATGGCGCCATCAAGCCATTGCAGTGTGAAGTGTCTGACTATGTGTTTTCTGACTTCAACTATGGTCAGCAAGCCAAGGTTTATGGTGTCCTAAATATCGAATACTTCGAGGTCACTTGGTTTTATCCGTCTAGTGCTTCTTCGGAATGCAACAGGTACGTCACCTGGAATTACCGTGAGAACACTTGGACTATTGGAACCTTGGCGCGTACCACGGGCGTTTCTGCTGGTGTGTTCCAGTACCCGATTATGTTTGATCCCTCTGGGTATGTGTATGATCATGAGGTCGGTTACAATTATGATGGTGCCACGCCATACGCGGAGACAGGGCCGATAGAGTTCGGTAATGGCGACAGGATAATGGTGGCGCGTCAGATTGTGCCGGATGAGAAAAACCAGGGCGAGGTTTCTGTTTCATTCAAAACCCGGTTTGCGCCAGAAGGGGTAGAAAGCACCTTCGGTCCTTATACCATTTCATCCCAGTATGTGGATGCGCGGTTTAGTGGTCGCCAGGTCAGCTTCAAGGTGCAGGGAGTTGAATTGGGTGATTGGCGAGTCGGTAACTTCCGTTTAGAAGCGGTGCCAGGAAGTAAACGATGAGGCTTCCACCATCCCCCGAAAGTTATACTCGTGATGCAGACCAGACCATGAGGTCTATGCTTCAGCAAGCAAATGATCAAAACCACAAGAGGTTGAGAGATGTGGAGATTTCGCCGGGCCGGTTAATAATCAAATCGCCCAACGGAACGCGGTGGAGCATTGAAGTGGATAACTCCGGCAACGTATCGGCCACATCGCTATGAACCAATTTGATGCAGAGTTCGAGCGGTGTTCTAAGTGGTTGCAGGATGCTTTGGATTACGCTGGGAATAGCCATGAGCTTTCTGATGTAAAGCAAGGTATTCAGGAGGGTCGGTTCACATTTTGGCCAGCGCCTGATGGCGCCATTGTGACCGAGATTATAGAATATCCTGCTTTTCGGGTTCTCCATGCTTGGTTGGTTGGTGGCGAATTAGCCCAGATTGTCGATATGATCCCATCATTGGATGCTTTTGGGCGTTCTTTGGGGTGTTCTAAATTAACAGGATGCGGGCGCCAAGGGTGGGTTCGTGCTTTGAAAGAACATGGTTTCAAGGGTATAATGACCACGGTTTCTAAGGAGATTTCGCCATGAGTAAGGGCGGCGGCAAGCAGACCACCACTCAGGTCCAATCTGTTGATCCTGAGTTCAAGGAACGCGCCCTTGATGTGTATTCCCGCGCCCAGGCAGCGGCAGAGCAGGGATATACCCCTTACACTGGCGGGCAGGCTTATGAGGATTATGCCCGCCGCACTGTGGCTGGGCTGACCCCGACACAGGAAGCGGCGGCATATAATATTTATCGGGCTTCTACGCAGGCCCAAGAGCCTATTAACCAAGCCATGCGGATTACCCAGGGTGCCAGGCCTATGTTTGGCTCTGCTGAAGAGGCGTTTTACCGCCCTGACTTTGGTGAAGCCCAAGGTCTTGTTCGTGGTACTTCTGCCGTACCGGCTGTATCAGAAGCCCAGGCAGTTACGCGGGGCGCCTTGCGCCCCTCTGAATACGCTGAAGCCCAGCAATATGCCCGCATGGGGGCTGGTTATCAGCCGGGCACCATTGCTGGTGGTATGGGGGCTTACACCAATCCTTATGAAAGCCAAGTGGTTGAAACGGCGCTTGGGGATATTGAGCGCAGTCGTCAGTTGGCGGTTCAGCAAGGGGCGGCGCAAGCCACTAGGGCGCGGGCTTATGGTGGTTCCCGCCAGGCTTTGACTGAGGCGGAAACCAACCGGGCGGCTATGGAACAAGCGGCCCGTACCTCTGCCCAGTTGCGGGCGCAAGGTTTTGAGACAGCGGGCCGTATGGCGGCGCAAGATGTTGGTTTCGGGCTGCAAGGCGCCCAGCAGCGGCTATCCGCTGCCCAGCAACTTGGAGCGCTTACGCAAGCGGCGCAGGGCGGCCAGCTTGCGGGCGCCGGCCAGATTGGTCAGCTTGGTATTGCTGGAACGCAATCTGAAGTTGGTCGCGCTAATGCCTTGGCTGGTTATCAGCAGGCGCAAGCGCAATTGGCGCTTCAGGAAGCCCAGCAGAGGGCGGCTATGGCGCAGGCTACTTCAGCGGCTGATCTGGCGCGTGGTGGTCAATTGGCGCAACTTGGGCTTAGTGGGCAGCAGGCGGCTACCACTGGCGCGCAAGCAGCGTTCAATGCCCAGGAAGCGATTCGCCAAGTTCAGCAACAGCGCATGACGGCGGCAGAAGAAGAGTTTACGCGGCAGCAAGCTGAACCGTACCGCGATCTTCAAAC
>Ga0208546_1000801_pt1 | contig 10578 bp, 7 predicted proteins | sample DEB19_08_DNA_4_FD_184528 | JGI IMG/M metagenome (GOLD analysis project Ga0208546, IMG submission 184528) | Aqueous microbial communities from the Delaware River and Bay under freshwater to marine salinity gradient to study organic matter... | ecosystem: Environmental > Aquatic > Marine > Coastal ...
TTACACGATTTTCAGGTGCCATTGGCGAAGCATAGTCTCGTAAAGTTTGCTTGGTGCAAACGACCTCGGAAATGTGAGGGTCTGTGACGGCTCTGTAAGGTATCCCCTACGCTTATCTCTACTCCTCGGCGGCGCCTGTGTTGCTGCGGATCGTCTCCACCACGTTGCCGTCGGCGAGCGTGGTGACGTCGCCGAGGGCGCGCCCTTCGGCGATGTCGCGGAGGAGGCGGCGCATGATCTTCCCCGAACGCGTCTTGGGGAGGTCGGGGACGAAGAGGAGGAACTTCGGCCGGGCAATCGCGCCGATCTGCTTCGCCACATGGGAGCGAAGCTCGGAGGCGAAGGCCTCGGAGGCCTCGACCCCCTTCTTCAGAATGACAAAGGCGAAGATCGCCTGGCCGGTGAGCGGATCGTTCTTGCCAACAACCGCCGCCTCGGCAACGTCGTGATGGTCAACGAGCGCCGACTCCACCTCAATGGTGCTGATGCGGTGTGCGGAAACGTTCATCACATCGTCCACACGACCGAGCAGCCAGTAGTAGCCCTCCTCGTCGCGGCGCGCGCCATCACCCGCAAAGTACGAACCCGGGAATCGGCTCCAGTAGGTCTCCTTGAAGCGCGCTGGATCACCCCAAATGCCGCGCAGCATGGAGGGCCACGGTGTGGTCAGGGTGAGGAAGCCACCTGAGCCGAGTGGGACGCTTGCACCGCTGGCATCCACTACATCGGCGCCAACGCCCGGCATCGCAAAGGTTGCCGAGCCTGGCTTGGTGGTGGTGACGCCAGGGAGTGGGCTGATCATGATTGAGCCGGTCTCCGTCTGCCACCAGGTGTCCACCACTGGGGTGCGTCCGCCGCCGATGACGTTGCGATACCAGATCCACGCCTCTGGGTTGATCGGCTCGCCAACGGAGCCGAGGAGTCGGAGTGAGCTGAGGTCGTGCTTCTTCGGATGCTCCTCGCCTTGGCGCATGAAGGCGCGGATCGCTGTTGGTGCGCAGTAGAGAATGTTCACCTTCAACTCTTCAATAATCTCCCACCAGCGATCCCATGCTGGCGTGTCTGGTGTCCCCTCGTACATCACCTGCGTTGCGCCGTTCGCGAGCGGACCGTAGACGATGTAGGTGTGGCCGGTGATCCAGCCAACATCCGCTGCGCACCAGTAGACATCGTCTGGCTTGATGTCAAAGACGGCGCGATGTGTGAACGATGCGCCGAGCAGATAGCCAGCACTCGTGTGCATGATCCCCTTCGGCTTCGCCGTGGTGCCGCTCGTGTAGAGCAGGAAGAGGAGCTGTTCGGCGGGCATCGGATCGGCGGGGCAGTCGGCCGACTGCGCAGGGACGAGATCCTGCCACCAGTGATCGCGGCCAGACTTCATCGCCGTCTCGCCCGGCGTCCCTGGCTGGCGGCGGCGATAGACGAGTGACGCGGTGATCGATGGCGACTTCTCCATCGCCTCGTCGGCGATCGTCTTCAGTTCAAAGAAGCTCCCCTTCCGGTAGCCACCGTCGGCGGTGATCAGCACCTTCGCCTCAGCGTCGTTGATGCGATCGGCGAGTGCGCTCGCAGGGAATCCGGAGAAGACCACGCTGTGCGCCGCACCAAGGCGCGCGCAGGCGAGCATCGCGATCGCCACTTCAGGGACCATCGGCATGTAGATTGCTACGCGATCGCCCTGGCCAACGCCGAGCGACTTCAGCGCGTTCGCCGCCTGCTGTACCTCGCGGTGCAGGTCGTTGTAGGTGAGGGTGCGGCGATCACCCGGCTCACCAACCCAGTGAATGGCAACCTTCTCGCCGAGCCCCGCCGCCACATGGCGGTCAACGCAGTTTTCCGCAACGTTCAGCGTGCCGTCGGCGAACCACTCGGCGAACGGGAGATTCCACTCCAACGTCTTGGTGAAGGGGGTGCGCCAGGTGAGTCGCTCTCGCGCCTGCTTCGCCCAGAAGGCAACGGGGTCGGCGGAGGCTTCGGCGTAGATCGTGGCGTTGACGTTGGCTCTCGCGGCCGTGGCGGCATCGGGCGGGAAGGAGAGGCCTGCCGCCTGGAAGGTTTCAATCGCGTCCTGTTGCGCGTCGTGCTGATCGTCAGCCATGCGCCCCCCCAGTTAGCTGACGAACTCGTCGTCGCTGACCTCGTGCTCCTGCTCGTCGTCATCCTCATCCTTAAGGACTGGAACGATCCCCGTCCGGCGCTGTGCGGCGCCGCTCCAGCCGAGCTTGTGGCTGATGCCACGCGCAGCGTCACGCGCGGCGGTGATCAGGTCGGGAAGCTGTGTTGCGTTCACGCGCGCCGATGCGCCCCAGACAACGACGGTGGCGATGACTGAGCCGCGCGCGTCGCAGACAGGAACTGCGGCGGCGGAGAGTCGCTCATCCCACTCGCCGATCGCAACGGCATAACCGCGACGGCGCACAAGTGCCAACTCTTCAAGGAGTGCGCGTGGGTCGGTGATAGTGCGCGACGTGTACTGCACCAGACCACGTCGGGCAATGGCAAGTACGGTGCGCTCTGGGAGTGATGCGAGCAGCACCTTGCCGGCGGCGATCGCATGCATTGCAACCGGTCGACCAGTGATGTCTGGCATCGGCGTCAGGTTCGGTCCATCAATCTGGCAGATGGCAACGGAGGCGCCAACGCCGTCAAAGACTTCAAGGCTGACCGTCTCGTGTGATCGCTTCGCAAGCTGCTCAAGCTCTGACTGCGCAATAGTGCGCAGGTCAAGGGTGCGCTCCGCTGATTGCGCAAGGCGGATGATGCCAACGCCAAGTCGGAAGTGCCCCGTCTCGCGATCCTGCTCCACAAGGCCGCGTCGCTCCAGCGTGGAGAGGAGTCGGCTCACGGTGGACTTATGCAAGTCGAGTGCGTGGGAGAGGTCGGTGACGGAGGCGGCGCCATCGGCGTCGCCGAGGCTGACAAGGAGGGCGGCGGCGCGATCCACTGATCGGACGGCGGCGTCATCGCCGCCAGGGACGAGTGCGGCGCTTTCGCGGAAGGCGCGATCCGAAGCGGTGCCCGGGTCGAACTCGACCTCAGGGCCGCTCGTGATGATCTCCTCAGCCTTCACGTCCACCTCCATCTGGGGCCACCTGGCCGGTACCTAGGGTCAAACTCTCGGGTCGCAACCGCGGAGGGGGATCATCAGCCCGCCAGGGGGGATCCGTCAACACGGACCCCCTGGGGGGTCCGCCCCGCCCCTGAGGCACCCCTCCCCCCCTGCGGCGCGTACGATGGGCGGGACGGCGCCCAGGGAGCTGGCGCACGAGGGAGATCATAGGAGGGCGCATGGGAGTTCCACAGGGACGACGGGCCCTCATCGTGGGGAGCGGTTTCGGCGGTCTCTCCACCGCGATTCGCCTCCTCTCCGACGGCTGGCAGGTCACCATCCTCGAAGCCCGCGGCGAGATCGGCGGGCGCGCCTCACGCATCCGTGAGGGGGGCTACACCTTTGACACCGGCCCATCACTGATCACCATGCCCTGGCTCTTTGAGGAGGTCTTCGCCGCCGCTGGCGAGAAGATGTCCGATCACGTCACGCTGCGCCAGCTGCAGCCGGGCTACCGCATCTTCTGGACCGGCGAGGATCGTCACTTTGATTTTGGTAGCGACCAAGAGGCGCTCCGTGACGAGATGCGCAAGTTCTCAGCGGCAGACGCCGCGCAGCTTGATTCGTTCATCGCAGCATCGGGTGATATTCATCGTAAGGGCATTCTGATCTCTGGTCGACAGAACTTCTTGAAGCTCGCCGACTTCGTCAAGCTCCTCCCCACCATGGCAAAGCTTGACGCGATCCGTTTCCTTGAAGGCTGGGTTGCCAAGTTCTTCAAGGAGCCACATGTGCAGCAGGCGTTCGGGTTCCACTCGCTCTTCATTGGTGGCGATCCTGCGCGCGTCCCTGCAATCTATTCAGCACTCGCCTATCTGCAGATCGCTGACGGCATCTGGTACGCCGAGGGCGGCGTCTACAGCATCATTGAGGCGTTCGGAAAGATCGTCAAAAAGATGGGCGGCAGTATTGCACTCAACAGCAAAGTTGATCAGATCTTGCATCGTGGTGGACGCGCCGTTGGTGTGCGGACCGCTGACGGAACGATCCACGATGCAGATCTTGTGATCTACAACGGTGATGTGACGGCGCGCGACGCGCTCCTTCCAGATCTTCCAGACATCTTCCCGTGGCGCCTCCGACCACTGCGCACCACGATGTCGGCGCACATGATGTATCTCGGCACAAACAGAAAGTTTGAGAAGTTGCTGCATCACACCCTTGTTGTGGGCGACGATTACCACGGCTTCATCAAGGATGTGACACGCGATCGACGCATGCCACGCAGCAACGCCGTCTACATCCATGCACCGTCACGCACCGAACCGGCGATGGCGCCTGCGGGTGGTGACTCGATCGCCATCCTCCTCCCCGTGCCGAACCTGCGCTCTGGCGACGACTGGAGTGAGGCGGAGCAGCGCATGCGTGACCGCACCCTCGCCTGGCTCGAAGACTGGGGCCTCCCCGGCCTGCGAGAGAGCATCGTGGTGGAGCGGAGCTGGACGCCGCTCACCTTCCGAGACGAACTCCTCGCCCCAGACGGAAACGCCTTCGCCGTGGAGCCGTCGCTGCAGCAGTCGGCCTACTTCCGCCAGCCGAACCGTGACCGTGCGCTGAGCGGCCTCTACTACGTGGGCGGCGGAACGCACCCAGGGGCTGGGATGCCTGGCGCCCTCCTCACGTCGCAGGTGACGCAGGACCTGATTCGCGAGGACTACCGCGGACCGTTCAGCTCTCACGCCAGCGGACCAACAGGGAATCTCGTCGCGCCGTGAGCCCGCTCCGCCCAGAGATCCACGCACTCCTCCCGGAGGCGCGGCAGACTATCAACCGCGTCGCGCGTAGCTTCTCCCTCGCCGCACGTCTCCTCCCCAACCAGATCCGCGGCGATGTTGAACTCCTCTATCTCGTCTTGCGCACACTCGACGATCTCGTAGATGTTGACGTGCGTGCTGGTGGAAGCACGCGCGACGCGGCGGAGCGGCGCATCGCCGCCATCGAAGCATGGGCGAGCGGCGAAGAGATTGGCGCGACTGCAGCGAACGCGCCAGAAGTCAGCCGTGAGCTGCTCATCCTGGACGACCTTGCGCGCCGACACCCAGATCTTCCGCGCGACGCGGTCCACGACTTTCTCGCCGGCATGCGCGCAGACCTTGCCGGGCCTCACATAACAACCGATGAGGGAGCGGCGCACTACTGCTATCAGGTTGCGGGGACGGTTGGTCGACTGATGGCCTCCATGCTCGGCGTGGCCCCTGGCCATGAACGTGAAGCGGATCGCGCCGCTCGTGCGCTTGGATCTGCGATGCAGCGAACTAACATCCTGCGCGATATTGATGAAGACCTTGCGAACGGGAGGGTCTACCTCTCCGCCGCATCACTCCGCGCGCACAACATTGACCCTGCAGCAACAAGCGGATCAACATCACTGCGCGACGCAGATCGCGGCGAACTACTTCGGGACGAGATCGCACGTGCAGACGCCGAATATGACGAGGGGCTCAACGGGATTCGCTACCTAGAACATGGCGGCCGCTCAATCCGCGCTGCAGCACTCCTCTATCGAGAGATCCTGCGACAGATTGAACGCGACGGTTACGGCGCGCTGCGTCCGCATCGACCGGTGGTTGGACGTTCGCGCAAGGTAGCCCTTCTCGCGCGAGCGGTTATCGGCGGCTAAGGCTCCGGCGGCTAAGGCCGAGGCTGGTCGCCCCTTCACGCAGCACGATCAGCCCAACCGCAAGCGCCGCGACCGCATCTGCCCAGCCAACGCCAAACTGCGCCGTGGCGGCAAGTCCAACCAGGCTGAGGAACGCGAGGAGTGCACCGATGGCGGTGAGAAAGCTGTCGGCGCGGAGTGCGCCACTGCGGAGGCGAATCGCAACGCGTCGCTTCAGCAGTGCGAGCGGCGGCTGCACGACGAGCGAGGCGCAGAGGAGCGCAAGGCCAAGAGCGCTCCCTTCAGGGTGTGCCCCTTCAGCGAGCGCCTGTGCGGATCCTGCGATCAGGTAGACGCCGAGCAGCGAGAGGGCAGCGCCAACCACACGTTCCGCCACCCGTTCCACTCGTTCGGCTCGTTGTGGCGCACGCACCTCAACGGCGAAGCGCCAGACCAGCGCCGCCGATGCTGACGCATCGATGAGCGCGTTGACGCCGAATCCGAGCAGAGAGAGCGCGCCGCTCTGCAGCGCAGCGAAGACGGCGACGGCACCAACGAGGGAGCTCCACACGATGCTGATGAGTGAGAGTTGGGTTGCGGTGGAGAGGTCGTCAGCGCGTCGCGGCACTAGTGCGCTCGGGTATACCGCGCGAGTGCGGAGAGGGCGGCGACCACGATCGCGGTGCCGAGCAACTGGAACCCGGACGGCTGATCGCCGAGGAAGAGCACGCCGCCAACAAGGGCGATCACAGGGACCAGCGTGCCGAACTGTGATGTGGTGGTGGTTGGGATGCGCTTAGTTGCCTCAAGAAAGAGGATGAACGGCGCGGCACCGCCGAAGATGCCAGTGGCAACCGCTACGGCCCAGACGGAGAACTCGGTTGGGATCCCTGGGTCACCGCCGAGAACTCCAACGCGAACTGCAAGGACCGCAGCGGAGGCGAGCGCTGCAACCAAGAGTTGCGACGCCACAAGCGGAAGCACAGGGACGGTGCGGACCAGCTTGGAGGAGACGAGGGCGTAGGTTGCGCCGCAGAAGAGGCCGAGTACGGAGAAGAGGATGCCGAGCGGATCGAGCGATCCGCCGAACGCATCGCCGCCGATCACCAGCCCAACGCCGCCAATCGAGACGATCATCAGCGCCGCCGCCGTGCCGCTCACCCGCTCCCCCAGGAATGGGAGGGCGAGGAGCGCAACGAGCACCGGATTGAGCGATGAGACGAGGGCAACGAATGCGCCGCTACTGAAGATGATGCCGATGTTGCCGAGCGTGTAGGCGCCCCACGGCTCGATCAGCCCCGTTGCGGCGGCACGCGTAAGGCCGGGGTGACGGAAGCCGCCAAGCTGACCGCGCAGCGCGCCGATCACCATCAGCACGACGAAGCCGACGCTCAGTTCAAGGACGAGGAACGTATCGTTCCCCATCCCCGAAGAGAGGACGTAGTCCGACGTGGTTGCGCCGAGCCCCCAAGCCGTTGACGCACCAATGGCGGCGAGGATCCCGATCGTGCGCTGGGAGGCACCGCGCAGTGCGCCTGCGGCGCCGCCCCGCCTGCTCACGCTGTTGGCTTGACCCAGTTCGGCATCTCGGCCTCAAAGACCGGAAGCGGAATCTGGCCGTGCCCAATCGCGTGATCATGGAACGACTTGATGTCGAACTTCGCGCCGTCGCGCTGTTCGATCGCCTTGCGTGTGCGCTGAATGGCGCGCTGCCCAACCTTGTAGCAGAGCGCCTGCGCTGGCCAGGCGATGTAGCGATCGGTCTCGATCTCTGCATCTGTGCGTGGCAGGCCGACCGACTCCATGAACTCCACGCCCTTATCGCGCGTCCAACCGAACGCATGGATGCCCGTGTCAACGACGAGTCGTGCGGCGCGGTGCGCCTGGCCCTGCAACATGCCGAAGCGCTCCATCTCGCTGCGATAGAGCCCAAGCTCATCGGCGAGTCGCTCGGAGTAGAGGCCCCACCCTTCAACGTAGGCGTTCCCCGCAAGGTGCGAGGCGTGCTTGCGAAGATCAGGAAGGAACTCGAGCTCCATCTCCAGTGCGATCTGGAAGTGGTGGCCCGGGATCGCTTCGTGATACGTGGTTGGTGCGAGGGCGTGCAAGAAACGCGACGGCAGGTCGTAGCCGTTCACGTAGTACGTCCCTGGGCGCGAACCGTCAGCCGCTGGGCTGAAGTAGTACGCCGCAGGTGCATCCTTCTCCTTGAAGTCCTCAACCGCCTTGACGTCGCAGCCAGCCTTAGGGAATCGTCCGAAGACCTTCCCTGCCGCCGCGTAGCCACGATCAATGTCTTCCTTGATGCGCACGATGAGCGCCTCCTTTGAGACGGCAACGTTCGTTGGATCTGACTCCGCCGCATCGCGCAGCTTCTCAATCGAGCCACCGTGGCCGAGCTTGGTGGAGATGACCTTCATCTCCTCCTGGATCTCCGCCCACTCCTGCAGGCCGATCTCGTGCAGCTCCTTCGGATCAAGGGTGAGTCCCGTCCAGCTGCGGATCGCCACCTTGTAGAGTTCGGCGCCATTCGGCGCGGAGCAGAGCCCCGGCACTTCGCGCGCCTTGGTGCGGTAACTCCCGGAAACCGCATCGTAATAGCGCTTGATCTGCGGATCCACATACTCGGCAACGATCTTCGCCAGTTCGGCGCGCTCGGCGTCACCCGCAACGTTCGCAGCGGTGACGATCGGCGACTGCGCCGCTGGTATCGCCATCAGGCCATCAAGCTGCGCAATGAGACGCTCGGTGGAGATCTTCGAGGCGACAAGGCCGCGCTTCTCCGCCTCCGTCACGCGTTCGATGTAGCCGTCCATGAACTTCGGGAAGGCCTTGAGGCGGCTGACCAGCTTTGCAAACTTCTCTGGCGTCTTCGCATCCTGGAAGGTGGCGATCTGCGGAAGCAGCGTCTGCACGCCATCCATATGGTCAACGGATGAGAGGAGGTCCATGCGGTGGTTGTCTTTCTCAATCGCGATCTCCGCACCAACGCGCATCAGGTCGCGTGTGATCTTCCACTCAATGTCGAGACCATCGTCGCCGATCGCACCGGCCGCCTTGCCGTACTTCTCCCACATGGCGCGGTCGCGCAGACGCGCCGCGTCGGAGTTGTCATCCAGTGCGCCGTCGTTCACCTCGATGCCGAGGAAGGTCCCCCAGAGTGGTGAGGCGGCGAGCATCTCCTTCCAGAGCTCATCGGCGAGCTTCTGAACGGCCTGATCGTTGGCGGAGAGTGGCTTGGACACGTGGGCTCCTTCCGGGGGTACCGGGGCTACTGCGACCCGTTCGTGGATCGTCGTAGCGTCAGGATACGGGGTCGGTGGAACCTTGGGGGGCGTCGCTCCAGCCCGCCGAGGCGAGGTCGAGCTGCGCACCGAGCCCGCGCTCAGGCGGGGCATCCCCCAAGTAGCCCTCAAGATCGGCGAGGCGCGGGGAAGGGAGTCGTGCAAGGAGCGCCAACTGATCTGCTGCGAGCACGTGCCAGTTCTGCTCCTCCCACGCCGCGGCGAGCCGCTCATCGCGCGCGAGGCGCAACTTAACCAACGGAAGGAGTGCGCGCTCAGTGATCAGGAGTCGCACCACCTCACGATCGTTCGGAACCTTACTGTGGCGCGCGAGGAGGAGTGTCGCAAGTGGAAGCGGCCCCAACGCAACTTCACACATGATCACGCTCCGGCCGCGACGGAAGAGAAGCGCGTCAATTTGATCAAAGGCGGCGCGGTCGGAACGGTGGCGAAGTGGCGGTGATGAATCGATTGGGTCGCGTGCAACACGCCGTCCGAGCGGCAGGCCATCCACCTCAATCGCTGCAAGTGCAGGGGCGACCGCAGTGTGGAGTCCCATCGCTGCACCTACCGCGAGCAGCAGCGCAATCTGCGCCGCGCGATCGGCGCTGCGATCGGCACCGCCGTTGGTAGCGCCCCAGCGCGGCGCGCTGCCCTCCTCACTCTCAACAAAGTACGCCTCGCGAAGTGCGTCGGTAAGGAGGCGGTCCCTCTCCGGGACACTCCCTGCAGCGCGACCTGCGGCGGCTGCGGCGGCGATCGCGGCATCGTCGGCATCCCCACCAGCGGCGCCGAGTCGCTCTCGCTCCGTGCGCCCGTCAACAAAGATGCGGTTGTCGGCGCACTGCACCAGTCGGTCGGCAGAGCCGAGGGGGCGCAGTTGATCGCGCAGCCTGAGAATCTCGTTGAACTCTTCAAGTAGGTCCGCACTCTCCAGCAGGCCGCCCCCCGATGAGCGGTGCAACGCGTAGAGCGTGAGGAGTTGCGCTGGCGTGCACGGCTCCCCTCTCGCCACCACGAGATCGGCAAGGACGCGCTGCAGCGCATCGCCGCGCAGTGGACCGCGCTCGCCGCCTCGAGGTGCGCCGGCTGAGCGGCTACGTGTTGGAGGTGTGGTGATGGTGATGGAGAAGCAGCTCACGCCATCTTCGCGTGTGAACCGTTCAATCTCGCTCACCCTCCCGCTCGCCATGCTCGCCGCGGTGAGGCAGCCCGCAAGCGACGAAAGTGACTCTGGAACTTCAACAACAACGAGTGAGCCATCTTGAATCAGCGGGTCGAGTGCAACGAGGAGTCGCGCGATGGCCGCAGCAACAGCGGTTGGGCTCTCTGAATCTGCACTGGTCGCCGCGTCTGCCACAAGCTCTACGCCGCCGGCAAAGAGCGTTGCCCGTTGTCGGAAGATGCGAGAGAGAACGTTGTCGCCGAGTCGTAGCCGCACGAGAACGGCGCGCATCCCACTCGTTGTGCCGAGTGAGATCAGCGCACTCCGCGCAGCAGCGGAGGCGCGCGACGCGATCACCGGTCGCCCTGGATAGCCGAGGTTGACCAGATCGCTACTCAGCGTCAGGTCCCGCGGAAGCTCC
>Ga0208546_1000802_pt1 | contig 10571 bp, 10 predicted proteins | sample DEB19_08_DNA_4_FD_184528 | JGI IMG/M metagenome (GOLD analysis project Ga0208546, IMG submission 184528) | Aqueous microbial communities from the Delaware River and Bay under freshwater to marine salinity gradient to study organic matter... | ecosystem: Environmental > Aquatic > Marine > Coastal...
GTTACATCCCAAGTGTTTTCTTCACCAAGGCTGAAACCACAACTTGCAATTAGCGAGCACGCCCCGATAAAGCCAATTGCTTTTTTGAAACTTGTCATTGCTTAATTTTACTTTTTTGCAAGACGCGTGACCACAAGTTCGATCTTCGCATCTGGCGCAACTACAGCAACGCGAACATTATTTGCGCCGCCCGCACCGTAGAAGTCTCCTGGGCTAACAAGTGCACCACCTTCTGTTGCGAGTTTTTCAGCAAATTCCCAGCCATCTTTGGCGTCGAACCAGAGATAAAAACCACCATTTGGTAAATCGATATTGAACCCCGACCACTTTGATAACACTGTTGCAAGCCGTTCGAGACGACGCAAATAAACGTCGCGCTGAACAGCGACATGCGCATCGTCGTTTAGCGCAACTACTGCGGCAGCCTGTGTCGGCCCAGGAACCAGCATGCCGACGTGTTTGCGAACCTCTTTCAGATAATTGACGATTTCTTTATCGCCCGCATAGAAACCAACTCGCACACCAGCCAAGTTTGAGCGCTTAGATAGCGAGTGCAAAGCAATGACGCCGTCGATGCCATGTTGCAAAATCGACTCGGGTTGGCGCGACCATGTGAACTCGACGTAACACTCGTCGCTAAAGACCGGAACATTATTTTTGCGACCCCACTCAGCTACAGATTTCAGGTCGTCGAGATCGCCAGTCGGATTGTTCGGTGAATTCGACCAAATCATTAGTGCTCGTTTGATGTCGCTTGCCGAGATCTTGGCGACATCAAGACCGCCCGACGGAGTCATTGGCACTGCAACTGGTCGACAACCCGCCAAAATTGCACCCATCTCATACGTCGGATAGGAAACAGCCGGAAACAAAACTGTGTCGCGATCAGGACTGCGTAGCTTCATGTACTGCGGCGTAGTAGCGACAAACTCTTTGCTGCCAATGCAAGCGGCGATCTGAGAAGTCGGAATAGAAAGTGCAAACTTACGTTGCATCCACGACTGCGCAGCGCTGCGCAACGCTTCGGTGCCGATGCTCGGCGGGTAGCCACGCTCGCTATTAGAAGCCGACAACGCTGCGACAACTGCAGGCGACGGCGCGTCACACGGCGTACCAATTGATAGGTCGACTAGCCCACCGTCGAACTTGTCGGCAAGTGGTTTGAACTTGTCAAGCCTGTCGTATGGATACGGCGGTGGGACGAAACCTTGTGTCATTTATTGACCACGAATTGGTTCAATCGCCCCGCACTTGCATCGGCGAGTCGCGCACGTACGCGCATGCCGCTTTCTTCATTTGCTGTCGACACAACTTCACCCTCTCGATGCACGGTGGCGACGATATCGCCTCTGTCATACGGTATTAGCAATTCAATCACGGTTGTGAGAGCCCGCATTCGGTCGCCAATTGCAAGAAGTAAATCGTTTAATCCCTCGCCAGTCATCGCCGAAAACGAAACGGCGCCCTGATGCTCGTATACGAGTCGCTTTGCCTCATCTGGGTCGAGATCAGATTTGTTGATGACCAATAATTCGGGCACATTGGCGGCGCCAATTTCTGCGAGCACTTCGCGCACTGCGGCGATTTGTCCGTTTGGGTCGACAGCAGACGCATCGACGACATGCAAAAGTAAGTCGCTGTTGACTGCAACTTCGAGAGTGCTCTTGAATGCCTCGATCAACCCGTGCGGCAATCGACGAACAAAACCAACCGTGTCAGAAAGCAAAACTGGCTCACCACCTGGCAATGCGAGTCGCCGAGTTGTCGGGTCGAGTGTGGCAAACAGCCGGTTTTCGACCAACACACCGGCACTTGTTAAGCGGTTAAGGAGGGAAGACTTACCAGCGTTCGTGTAGCCAACGATCGCGACCGAACCAAGACCGCTGCGCTCGCGACCCTTTCTTTGTTCTTGACGAGTCTTTTGCAAATTGTCGAGCTCGCGGTCGAGACGACTGATTCGCTCACCAATGCGCCGACGATCAACTTCAAGTTTCGTTTCGCCGGGGCCACGTGTGCCAATGCCACCAGCCTGCTGTGATAAACCCGCCTTTGCGCCACGGCGAATGCGCGGCAAGCGATAACGCAACAACGCCAACTCGACTTGTGCTTTACCTTCGAGTGTGTGTGCGTTTTGCGCGAAGATGTCCAAAATCACGGCAGTGCGATCGAGCGCCGTGCGTCCTAAGAGTTTTTCAAGATTGAATTGCTGCCCTGGTGAAAGTTCGTTATCGAACACAACAGTGTCAGAGTCAAGAGCCAAACAAAGTTCTTTGAGTTCTTCGGCTTTGCCTTTGCCGATGTAGTACGCGCTATCGGGTGCGTCTCGACGCTGAGTGATGCGAGCAACCTCATCAGCGCCAGCGGTATCGATAAGTTGCGCAAGTTCATCTAGAGACTCTTGAGTTTCATCATCGGTACGATCTGGCAGAGTGACTGCAACCAAGATGATTCGCTCGCGAATGCCGCGCGAGATAAGTGTTGATCCGAGCGCCTCCTGGTAAGGCGTGTTCACAGTTGGGTCACAGTGCTAACTCGAGATTGTGGCGCGAAGCAAAATGAGCGGGTCCGATGAGAGTGACGCGACCTGGCTGAGGATGATTCAGACGAACGCTCGCATCTCCCCCAGGCTGATGAACTAATACGTCTCGAACTGACCCAGGCACGAGCCCCCATTTGCTTGCGGCCCACGCGCTCGCGCACGCACCTGTGCCGCATGCTTGCGTTATGCCCGCACCACGTTCATGAACACGCATCGTTATCGCGTGACTCTCGGGGCCAGGCTCAATTATCTCGAGATTCACTTGCGGTATTTTTTGGCCGATCTCAAGCAAGTTAACGACACTCACATCTTCGACCCCAACAACAGTGTGCGGATTGCCCACGGATAAATGCATCACTGGTCGATTCGGGTCGCTGCCAATCTGCGACCAATTCTTCGGTGCTTCGATTGTTTCGATTGGGCCCATGTCAACGCTCGCGCGAACTTCATCATGCGAGATGGGCTCAACATCTACAACGCGGTCACCAGCATCGGTTGCAACTGTGTAACTGACAGCAGAGTTATGACCGTCTGTATCGAAAGCCGCCTGGGCTAAGCAACGAATGCCATTACCGCTCATTTCTGCGCGCGAACCATCTTGATTGAGGAGTTGCATTTGCAGTTTGAATTCATCGACTCTCGTCAAAAGCAAAAGACCGTCGGCGCCAACGCCACCTTGACGGTCGCACCAAAGTTTTGCGACGCCAGACCAATCGATAGTTGCGGGGTCGATCTGTTGTGAGTGCAACTGACCTAAGTCGAGCACCAAGAAGTCGTTTCCGAGACCGTGATGCTTCGTGACAACAACTTGCATGATGATTTCTGTCTAGCGTAAATGCTTGGCGACTATCGGGACAATTTCAGAAACAGGGTCTTGACTAATTGAAACCCATTTGATGCGCGGGTCTCGCCTAAACCAACGCTCTTGTCGCACTGCGAATTGACGAGTGTGCGTGATCGTGTCGGCAATGGCCTGGTCGAGACTTATTTTGCCATCCAGATGCAGCAACAATTCTTTATAACCCAGGGCCTGAGCAGCCGTGCGCGACAAACCTTGTTTTGAATTGCGAAGCGCGGCAACTTCTTCGACCAAACCATCGTCAATCATCGTGTGCACCCGATCGGCGACACGTTGCGCAAGTCGCTCGCGACTCCAACGCAATCCAATTTGAACAATTCCGTTTTCTGGATAAGCACTTGTGCCAGGGCCGAAACTGCTGAAGGCTCGACCACTGCCAATGCAAACTTCAAGTGCCCGAATAATGCGACGGCGATTCGAACGCTCGATTTTTTCGACGGCTATTGGGTCAAGTTCTGCAAGCCGTGTGAAAAGCTTTGTCGTATCTGTTTCTTCTTCAAGCGTTGCGCGAATGTCTAAAAACTCGCCTGGCAAAACTAATTCGTCAATTACTGCCGTCAGATAAAGACCAGTGCCTGCGACCAACAATGCACGACCATTGAGGCTGTCGATTTTCTCAAGTGAGTCTGTCGCACTCTTTTTAAATTCGGCAACCGTAAAGCGCTCGTGGCTATCGACTAGATCAATGCAGTGATGCGGCACTAGAGCCTGATCTTGTCGGGTCGGCTTTGCCGTGCCGATATTCATGTCGCGATAAACCTGCATTGCATCAACTGCCACGATGTGCACGGGACTGCTAGCCGTTGTTTCAGCTTGAGCGACCGCCATCGCAACAGATGATTTGCCGCTTGCGGTTGGCCCGACGATGACGACTGGTTTGCGGACAGGCTTATTCATATTGGCGCGAATTAATTCGAAACTTAACTTGAACTCGACACAGCGAGACGCAATTTATGTTTTGGTGTGTCGCCGACTTCGACTAATCGGCCCGACAAATGAAAACGTGCCGCATCTGTGACTTCAACTTTTGCGTATGTGCCGACCCGCAGCGACTGCGGCGAGGTGAAGTGCAGAATCTTGTTCTGTCGCGTACGACCGGTTGTCAACTCTGGGTTCTTCTTGCTCATACCCTCGACGACAACTTCTTCGATTCGACCGATGCGCTCGCGGTGCTTGATGACCGCCGAGTGATCGAGCACCACTTTTAAGCGCTCATATCTTTCGACTGCAACAGCAGGGTCAATAAACATGTCAGTCATTTGTGCAGCTTGCGTGCCAGGTCGGGGTGAAAAGATGAACGAGAACGCAGAGTCAAAGCATGCTTCGGCGCAAACTTCAACAGTTCGCAAAAAGTCTTCTTCTGTTTCGCCCGGAAACCCAACTATGACATCAGTAGTGACTGCAAGATCATCGATCATCTCTCGAGCTTGCGCAAGTCGTGACAAATAACGCTCGGCGGTGTACCCACGATGCATTAACCCCAACACAGTGTCAGACCCTGACTGCAATGGGTAGTGCAAATGCTCGACAACTGTTGGAGTCTCAGCCATTGCCAACAAGGTGTCTTCGCGCATGTCTTTCGGGTGCGGACTTACAAACCGCACGCGCGAGATGCCCGGCACGGCCCCGACTTTGCGCAACAACTCTGCGAATTGCGGCTTGGGCTTCACTGTCATATCACCAGCCGCCCGAGCACTCAACGAGAGATCACGACCGTAACTATTGACATTTTGGCCGATCAAAGAAATTTGCGTTACGCCACTGCGCGCCAGTGATTCAACCTCGGTCAAAATCTCGGCGCCAGGGCGAGAAATTTCTTTGCCGCGCACAGCAGGCACGATGCAATAGGCACATGTGTTGTCGCAACCAATTTGAATCGTGACCCAGGCGTTATAAGAAACTTCGCGACGCATCGGTAATGCGCTCGGAAACATGGTGTGGTCATCGAGCACAGCTTCTTCAAGAATTTCAGTAACTGGGCGTCCGTAGCGAGTCTCTTCGAGCAATTCGGCGGCACGGTGCACGTTGTGTGTGCCGATGACGACATCGACATATGGCGCTTTCTGACGAATCAAGTCGCGATCTTTTTGCGCCAGACATCCGGCGACAAGAATTTGGCGATCTTCTTTTTCGGTCTTCCAGTTTTTTAACTGGCTGAGAGTGCCATAGAACTTGTCGTCAGCATTTTCACGAATGCAGCACGTGTTGATAACAACGACATCGGCTTCGCCAACATTGTCGACATTTGTCATGCCATCTGATTCGAGCAAACCAGACAAACGCTCAGAATCGTGTTCGTTCATTTGGCACCCAAAAGTGCGAACGAAATAGTTGCGGGTCACGACTGTTCTATTTTACAGGCGTGATTTGTGCCTGCTCTTGAAAACCACTGCTGGCAGGTCAATAATGACCTGCCAGCCGCAATGGCTTTAGCGATTTTTTAGAGTTCGATCGGCTCGTCGTCTTTGGCAGTGAAAGCTTTCTTTGATGCTTTCTCCGCTGCCGGCTTAGCAGCAGTTGCTTTTGCCGCTGCTGCAGCCACCGAGTCTGATGATGTTTCAGCTGGTGTGTCGACAACTGGCATCGACTGCTGACGAACACGATCGGCCATTTGAACCATGACTTCGGTATTTTCAGCCAAGAACTGCTTGGCATTTTCACGGCCTTGACCGAGTTGCTCGCCGTCATAAGTGAACCAAGCACCCGACTTTTTAGCGATGCCCATTTCGACGGCCATGTCAAGAACAGCGCCTTCACGGCTGATGCCCTTGCCATACATGATGTCGAATTCGGCCTGCTTAAACGGTGGCGACACTTTGTTTTTTACAACTTTTACGCGGGTGCGCGAACCAACAACCTCGACGCCATCTTTAATTGTTTCGATGCGACGAATGTCAAGACGAACAGACGAATAAAACTTGAGCGCACGACCACCAGGTGTTGTTTCTGGTGAACCGAACATGACGCCGATCTTTTCGCGCAACTGGTTAATGAAAATTGCCACAGTGTTTGACTTGTTCAAGTTTGCTGTGAGTTTGCGCATCGCTTGACTCATAAGTCGTGCTTGCAGACCCATGTGGCTGTCGCCCATTTCGCCTTCGATTTCAGCTCGTGGAGTAAGCGCGGCAACCGAGTCGATGACGACGACATCGAGCGCACCTGAGCGCACCAACATATCGACGATTTCGAGTGCTTGCTCGCCTGTGTCTGGCTGCGAGATCAAAAGATTGTCGGTATCGACACCAATTGCTTTGGCATAGATTGGGTCCATTGCGTGTTCGGCATCGACATAGGCGCAGATGCCGCCGTTGCGTTGGGCTTCGGCCACAACATGCATCGCCAAAGTTGATTTACCTGACGACTCTGGGCCGAAGATTTCAACAATGCGACCTCGTGGAAGGCCGCCAATGCCAAGCGCAATGTCGAGTGGTAATGCACCAGTTGGGATGAAATCGATGCCCAGACTTTGCTTTTCGCCCATACGCATGATCGACCCTTTGCCGAACTGCTTATCAATGGCCCCCAGGGCTACTTCGAGTGCTTTATCTTTTTCTGTACTCATGGTTTTTGCCTTTCATTTGCTTGGGTTGAGAACTTGGCACCCTAGGTAGGGGGTGTTGCAGGCAACCCTACACACGAACAGATGTTCGGTCAAGCACTCTAGAAGCCATATGGCACAAGCCTTTTAAAGGGCTGTTTGGGGCTTATTGCTGTTTGCTTGTGTTCGCCAGTTCATCGGCGTCAAGCGGACGCATGATCAGATCGATCGCCAACCATGTTGTGTAAGAAATCGGATATCCGGCAACGCCAACAATCAATGTCACGCTGATTGTCGAAATCAACAGCGGAATAATTGCAATATCTGGATAAGAAATTAACGCGCCAACAGCAAGCGTCAAGATTAAAGCACCACCAGTGAGAATGAAACTAATTGCCGATGCACCGAGCATGAAGCCTTCTAAGTTGCGTTGCCAAAAAAGATTACAGCCGCGACAATTTTTTTGTGTGCGAAACCACGAAACAAAAAATGCACCACGGATGCCGCAATGTGGGCAACGTCGAGATAATCCACGAAGAAGCATTCGCAACGGAGACGGCGAATTTTGCGCCATAAATTTTTTAGACGAGAAGTTCGTCGATAAATTCTTGAAAAATATTTGCGTAGTTGAGTGTTTCGGCTTCGCCGTGCATGATCGAGATCAACCACTGCTCATCTAAACCAGGCGGCAAAAGAATGCCACGGTTGATGCCGTGAATCCATTGCGCGTATGCGAGATCGAAATCTGTGGCTTTATAGTCACGATAATTTTGAATCGGCTCACGCGACCAAGTGATGCAACCTTTTGCACCGAACTGAACAACATTCGCGTCAACCCCGGCGCGATCTATTACTGCCGTGCACGCATCAACGAGTTTTGTGTTTAGATCTATTGCTGCCTGAGTTGCTTCGCGTGTGCAAACTTCGCGCAAAACAGCTTTTGCAGCAGCCATGCAAAGTGGATTGCCGTTATAGGTACCGAGGTGAACGACTTGGCCGTTGGTGATCGTGTCCATATATTCTCGCTTGCCGCCAAATGCACCGAGAGGTAAGCCGCCGCCGATTGATTTAGCAAGCGCGACAAGATCAGGCGTGACTCCGAGCGTGCCTGTTGCGCCGCCCCAACCTGCCGTGATGCCAGTTTTCACTTCGTCGAAAACTAAAAGCGTGCCGTAACGCTGAGTGATTTCGCGCACTGCTTGCAAATATCCGTCTAACGGTTTGCAAATGCCAATGTTTTGCATCACTGGCTCGACAATGAAGCAAGCAACATCGCCTGCACGCAAAACATCTTCAAGTGCTTCAGGGTCGTTGTATGGCACAACAAGAGTCGTCTTGACTGTGTCGGCGGTGATGCCAGCACTTGACGGCACAGAAAAAGGTTTGCGCGCCGGACCCGCGACAGCTATTGGCGGCTTCATTGAGATCATTACTTCGTCGTGATGGCCGTGGTAGCCACCTTCGACTTTGACGATTTTGTCGCGACCAGTTGCGGCACGAGCAACGCGAATCGCGTCCATCGTGGCTTCGGTGCCCGAGTTGGTGAATCGCCACATCGGCAAGCCGTAGCGTTCGGCAAGCATCTCGGCGACTTCGGCGTTGTCTTGGCACGGTGACACAAAAAGCGTGCCGATGTCGAGCTGTTTATCGATCGCTCGGCGGACCAGCGGGTGCACATGGCCAGCAAACAGCGCGCCAAAACCCATGTCAAAATCGGTGTAGCGATTGTCGTCGACGTCTTTCATCCACGAACTGCCGGCCGACGCGATGACGATCGGATACGGGTCGTAGGCCTGAAAATTCGACGGAACGCCAAGTGGCAAACTCTTGCGAGCCCGTTCGTTGGCGCGCTGAGAACCTTTTGTCCGCTCGGCATAAAGCGCGAGCTCTCGGGTTGTTATCTCCTTTGCACGTTGTGCAAGTGGCGAAAACAGCGTGGAATCCATCGCTGTCATGGTTATCAACTCCAGTATTTGGTTGCCTTCAGTGTAGCCGTTGATTAGGTCGCAGAAATTGTTGAAACCTCATTGATTCATAGGGTTTGGCGCAATTTTATTTTTGCTAATCGTAAATTTGCGTTGGGTCGCTAGTAAATGTGTGGCACACTGAATTGTTCGTGGTGGGCGTAGCTCAGTTGGCTAGAGCGCCAGGTTGTGGTCCTGGAGGTCGCGGGTTCAAGCCCCGTCGTCCACCCCAACAAATTTTCGCTTTTCCACAATTTGCTTTGATCTATTAGAGTAGCGAAGCGTTATCGCTCCTCTAGCTCAGTTGGTAGAGCAACGGACTCTTAATCCGCAGGTCCTGGGTTCAAATCCCAGGGGGAGCACAAAATGAACGTGGTTGTTGTGCTCGGGCATCCGAGTGCCGACAGTTTTTGTGCGGCAATTTTTGAACGGATAATTCGTGCGCTTGAATTACAGCCGTCGCACAGCGTCACGGCTATTCGCCTTGCCGACGAAAAGTTTGCAACTGCAATGTCGACTGCCGAGCGAGTGGCATATGAAACTGAGACGCCGTTAATCAGCGATGAAACAAAGCGCCACGCCGAAGTTTTGCTGCAAGCCGAGGCTTTAATTTTCGTCTACCCCACCTGGTGGTCTGGTTTGCCGGCACAACTCAAGGGCTGGCTCGAAAGAGTTTTCGTGTTGGGGGTTGCGTTTCGATTCAACAAGCACGGCAAGATTCGGCCAAACTTGCAAAATGTTCGGCACATAATTGGCGTCAGCACATACGGCTCGCCTTGGCGATATGTGAAATTGATTAACGACAATGGTCGCCGCACACTCACACGCGCGATTCGCATGTCAACTGGTTTGCGTACTCGATCAATGTGGTGTGGCATCTATGCGCTCGACACATGCACGCAACAACAGCGCGAAGAATTCGTAAATGAGACGGTGCAAAAAATCGTCAAACGGCTTGAGAAATCGTCGCGCTAATGACGAAAACGCTCGTGATTTATGTTCACCCCGTGGAGGGTTCGTTTAATAGTTGCGTGCGAAATGTTGTTGTTGAACATTTGTCTAAACACGATCACGAAGTTCGCTTGCGCGACCTTTACGCCGAAAACTTTGACCCGTTTTTGAGCGCCACTGAGCGCGATCTACACCACACACCACCAACGACTCGCCCCGAACTCGTGCGAGATGTTGAAGATTTGCGCTGGTGCGAGGCGATCGTGTTTATTTATCCCACTTGGTGGTCGGGTTTGCCCGCGATGCTCAAAGGCTGGATAGATCGCACATGGATGAACGAAGTTGCGTGGGTTTTGCCCGCTGGCGCCAACACAATTCGCCCTCAATTGACAAATATCAGGCGACTTGTTGCTGTCACGACGCACGGCTCATCAAAATTTGTTAATGCTTTACAGGGCGAACCTGGCAAACGGATAATTTCACGTTCGATTCGACTGATGTGCAACCGATGGTGTCGCGCTCGCTGGATTGCACTTTATGGACTCGACACATCGACACTCGCCGATCGAGAAAAACACCTCGCCACAATTGGTCAGCGTGTTGCACGCGCTTTGCGCTGAAGTGCGCTGACGGTTTCGATATGTGGCGTGTGCGGAAACAGATCGAGCACAGTTGTTTGTTCAAGTTCGTATCCAGCGTCGATCAAAAGTCTTAGGTCGC
>Ga0208546_1000805_pt1 | contig 10541 bp, 20 predicted proteins | sample DEB19_08_DNA_4_FD_184528 | JGI IMG/M metagenome (GOLD analysis project Ga0208546, IMG submission 184528) | Aqueous microbial communities from the Delaware River and Bay under freshwater to marine salinity gradient to study organic matter... | ecosystem: Environmental > Aquatic > Marine > Coastal...
CTGCCCACTTCGGGCTCACTGTCATCAGCACGGCCGCACTCAAGCGGTGCAAGAAGCCATGGTTCTGGTCGAAGCCCGGCCCAGACGGATCGTGGCATGAGGGCCGCGTCGATGATGACATCTGGTTCTGGAAGAACTGGCGCGAGAGCGGGAACAAGGTTTACGTCTCGCCCCGCGTCGTGCTCGGCCACGGCGAGTACGTGGTCACGTGGCCCGGCAAGAACCTGAGCAGCCCAGTTTTCCAGTGGGCAACTGAGTTCACGAACACCCTGAAACGGCCCGAGTCTGCATGGAGTGTCACGCAATGAGGAAACTGAAGTTCACCCGCTCGTGGCGCGGCTACCGCAAGGGCCAGGTGGTGGAGATCGCCGGCGGCCTGGCGGCCCAGCTGCTCGCCCAGCGGGTGGCAGTCGAGGACAGCCAGCAGACGCTGATCGAGACGGCCGCCATCGAGCACGACGCCGAGACGGCAGACGCCACGCCCAGGAGACGAGGACGCCGTGCAGTATCGAAGCCTGACTCGTCAGACACCGCCAGCCGTTGAGCCCGTCACGCTCGCTGAGGCCAAGGCCCATCTGCGGGTGGATACGAGCGACGATGACACCTACATCGGCACGCTGATCACCGCAGCCCGCGAGTGGTGCGAAGAGTACCTTGACCGCACGCTGGTGCATACCCAGTGGGTCATGAGGTTCGACAAGTTCCCCGACAGCGGGATTGAGCCTGTTGAGTTGCCACGGCCGCCGATGGTGATGAGCGGCACGGCCACGGCCGTCATGGTGACCTTCACGCAGGAGGCCGGGCCGACGAGCACGTACAGTACGGCCGAGTATCGGGTGGACCGGAACGCGACGCCTGGGGCAATCCTGCCCATTTACGGCAGCACGTGGACGCCGCACCGGCAGGATGACAACGCCATCAGCGTGACGTGGTGGGCCGGCTACGGGGCCAGCGGCACGAGCGTCCCGGCGGCGATCCGGCACGCCATCTTGATGCTGGTTGGCCACTGGTACGACGGTGCCCGCAGTGGCGTGCTCACCGGCAGTATCTCCAAGGAATTTGAGTTTGGCGTGAAGTCCCTGCTCGACTCACAACGCTGGGGCTCTTACCGATGATCGACGCCGGCAAACTCCGCGAGCGCGTCACGGTGCAGATTGCCAGCGGCACGACGAACGCCCTCGGCGAGCAGGTGCTGTCGTGGAGCAACTCGTCTGCCGTGTGGGCCAGTGTGGAAGGCGTCTCGGCCCGTGAGGCTTTGGCGGCTGGCCAGCAAGACACCACGATCACGCACCGGGTGCGGATGCGTTATCTGCCTGGCCTGACGCAGCGCGATCGCTTCGCCTGGCGTACGCGGACGCTCAACATCGTCAGCCTGCTCGAGTACGGCAACCGCAGCGAACACGTCGCCATCTGCGAAGAGGTGACGTGATGGCACGAATTGTTCGCGGGACTGGCGTGGTGTTTCCGCAGATCAAGCAAATCCGCTCGCTGCTTCAAGATTACCCAAGGTCGATTCGGCGCAAGTACATGAAGGCGGCCTTCAATGCTGCCGCCAAGGTTGGCGAAAAGAAACTCAAGCAGATCACGCCACGCGGCTCAACTGGAAACCTAAAGAAGTCGGTGAAGAAGAAGGCGAGCCCTGGGTACGGTTTGGCTGGATACGAAGCCGGCCGTGGTGGCAAGGGATACCACCAAGGTTTTCTGGAGTTTGGCACAAAGGAGCGATTCACTGACGGCAGGTACGCATCTACCTTCCGAAGCAAAACCGCCGGGCGCGGCGGCGCAATGCGAATTGTGGTTGGCTCTCGCGGCAGCAACGCTGGGAAACTTGTGACCAAGTCTCCCAATTACCCGAAGTCTTTTTTCAAGTCTGCTCCAGCCGGGAAACGCGTAAGCCTCAAGAAAATGCCTATTGGCGGCAGACTTGGAAAGCCTCCGGTCCGCGCTGCGTTTGAGCAGTCTCGCGGGCAGATTACTTCCGTACTTCAGCAGCAGATGGCAACGGTTCTGGAGCGTGCCAACAAAGACATGGCCCGCCAGGCTGGAGGAACAAAATCATGAGCCTCAAGTCCCCAGAAGCCGTTCTTCGCACTGCCCTGGTAGGCACCACGGCCGTCACGTCGCTAGTGAGTTCGCGCATCTATCCAGTGCTGGCACCAGCGTCGGCGTCGCTGCCGTTCGTCACATGGCGGCGATCTGGGATCAGTCGCGAACAGACGCTCAGCGGCCCTATGGGCGTGCCGCGTGTCAGCGTTGAGTTTGCCATTTATGGCTCGACGTACGAGCAAGCCAGGGATGTGGCAGACGCCATGCGGCTCGTTCTGGATGGGTACGGCGGAACGTCGAACAATACAGAAGTGAAGCAGGCGTCGCTCGAGCAGGAGAGCGACGACTTCGTAACGCTGACGGGAGCTGATCTCCCGCCGGTGTATCAGATCACGCAGTCCTACGACGTTTGGTGGCAGGAGACATAGCGAATGGCTACGACGCCCCATGATTCCAGCGGCACATCGTTCAGTTTCCCTGGCTTCACGGGAACCATCACCGGTCTCACGCACACCATTGCTGACCAGGGCTCCGGTGACAAGATCGACATCTCGCACCTTGGCCAGACGGCAGGCGCTACCGTTCTTTCTCAGTCACGTCCGCTCAAGGGAACTATCGGCGAGAGCGGAAAGTCTGTTTCCGTTGAGTTCATCGGCACCGGCATGATCTCGCAAGGAGCCACCGGCACCCTGACAGTAAGCGGGCCGATTTCTATCAGCGGCTCTGCAACGTGCAGCAGCTGCACAATCACGCTGGCCGTCAACGACGTAGTGCGTGGGTCTGCCGAGTTCCAGTACGAGTAAGCCACGGAGGCTTCCGTGGCAACGTACAGCACTGGGATCACGGCAACTTTCGGCAGCACTACGTTCACGGAGGTCACGGGCCTTGCGTGGACGTACGGCGGCGCTTTGCCGAAGGGCCGCAGCGTCCTGTGGACCGACGATGCCGGCAGCGTGTCTCTTACATGCCTCGGCTCGGCTGGCATCACGACCGCCAACTATGGCGTGCGGAATGACCTGACCATCAGCGGCGGCGGCGCGAACTTGACGTGCAAGGCAGTCTATGAGGGATTGAGCGCTGCGCCTGAGTTGAACGGCGTGACCCGTTACACCGTGACGTTCAAGATCCTTGATGGGTAACAACATGCCTCTGACGAAAGAACAGATCCTAGCTGCCGACGATCTTGGGCTGCTTGAGGTGCAAGTGCCGGAGTGGGGCGGCTCGGTATTCATCCGCGTCATGAGCGTCGGCGAGCGTGACGCGTATGAAAACGACTGGCTCGTCAACAAGTCCAGCGGCGTCGAAAACTTCCGCGCCAAGTTTGTGCAGAAGGTTCTGTGCAACGATCGCGGAGAGTTGCTGTTCACAAAGAACGAGATTGATCAACTGGCGAGGAAGTCGGCCAAGGTGATGAGCACGTTGTGGGAAGCAGCCATGCGGCACAACAAGCTGAGCGAGTCCGACGTTGAGGAATTGGCAAAAAACTGAATTTGCGGCCAGCCCGTGTTTTCTTGTTTCGGCTGGCCGCAACTTTAGGGTGGAGTGTTGAGCAGATATGCAAGCAGATGGACTCTCGGGAGTTGAGCGAGTGGATGGCGGTACACAGGTACTTCATGCCATTGCCCAGCGCCTGGGAGCAGACGGGGCTGCTTGCTGCGTGCCAGTTGGCTCCATATGCACCAAAGGGCAAGACTCCAAAAGCGGCTGACTTTGTACCGATCGAAAAACCGCCGCAGCACCCTGAGCAGATCGCTGCGGCGTTGCGGGAACTTCAGACAAAGATACGTGGTGAGTAATGGCAACAGCAGTCGGCTTGGCGATGAAGATCACCGCCGACACGGCGGGCATTGCCAGTGGGATGAATCGCACGGAAAAGTTGCTTGCTGGACTCAGCAAACAAGCCAACAGTGCGACCTCATCCTTACAAACGCTGGCCGGCATCGAGATCGGCCGAGTGATTGTCGGCGGGCTGCAGGCGATTGGTTCGGCCCTGACAAACGCAGCCAGTAGTGCCGTTTCTTACGCGCGAACCGTAACGTCTGCCGTCGATGCCACTAATGACTTGGCAGACAGGACTGGAATTGGCGTCGAAGCACTGCAGTCTCTTCAGCTGGCAGCGCAATTGTCTGGGGTTGAGGATCTGACTGGTGCCGTGCAGAAAATGGGCGTGTCAATCGGAAACGCCGCAGAGACAGGCAAGACGGATGCGTTCACAAACCTCGGACTGAACTTTCAGCAATTACAAAGCCTGACTCCAGAAGAGCAATTCCGCGCTATTGGTAGTGCAATCGCGGCGCTTCCTACAGAAGCAGATCGTGCAGCGGCTGCCATGCAGATTTTCGGCAGAACTGGCGTTGAGCTCTTGCCGTTGTTTTCTAAAAACACCAAGGCGTTGGAAGAGCAGTTTAAGCGGCTCGGTATTGTCTTGTCGGAGGATCAGGTTGGAGCAATTGGAGACATGAACGATGCCCTGGATCTCGTGCGCGCCACGTTTGACGGCATCATTGGCCAGGTCTCTGCAAACCTCGCCCCACTGGTTACGGAAATCGCCAACGAGTTCCTATCGTTTGTTGAGGGTTTTGAAGGGCTTGATGGCAGCACTGGCGGAACTGGGATCGCAGACGCCATCACGTCCGGCTTGCTCGCCGGCGCTGAGTTTCTAGCAGGCGTGTTTGATTCCGCAGTCGCTCAGTTCTCTCAATTCAGCGGCAGCCTGGAGTCAGTAGGCTCTACGTTCACGCGAGTCGGCGACGCACTGTCAGCAATCGCCGAAGTGTTTCGTGGACTCTTCAATATCTTTGAGTTGATCGGCAATGCGATTGCGGCGGCACTTGGCGCAGCCCTTGAGGCGCTTGGCAGTTACATCAGCAGCGACCTTGAGCGGTTCGGCAAGGATTTTAAAGAGAACGCGATTAAGGCCGGCGAGCAAAACACAAAGGAGCTCAACGCGGCTTTTTCAAACGCCGTCAAGCTTGGTGCAGACGCCATTAATGGCCGGCAGGCCCAGGCAGCTGAAGCCGAGGCAGTTGGCCCTGCTCAGGCAAGAGTCAGGGAACTGCGAAACAATTTCGCCAACCGTAACTCACCCGAGAACGTCGCCGAGCGTGAGAAGCGCAATGCAGAGCGCGCCGAGAAACGCAGCCAGGAGGCAGCTGCGTCAAAGGCGTTGGCGGAATCACGTCGCCTGCAGGAAATTGAAGAACGCAAGCAGAAGAAGATTGCTGAGCTGAATGAGAAATATGCCGAGAAAGCCCAAGACATTGAGGCCGACAGGTTTGCTGGGCTTGCCAGAGCTTCCTCTACGGCACTTGCTGGGAACGACATACGGTCTACGGAAGGCGCTTCTCAGTTCCTAGCCTTGGCAACCGGCCGCGAAGATCCAGCCGTCGAGGAGTATCGCAAGCAGCTACGTGAGCTTCAGGACATCAAGCGAGAGATTGCCAAGGCAAACGCCGCCCCAGTGGAGATTGCAGGGTAATGGCAGTCATCTCCTACCGCGAAGTCATCCCGCGTACGGCGTCGCACAAGTTCGGCGAGGCACCTACCGCCGAGCGGAAATACATCGTCACCGTAGACGAGCCGACTCCGACGCAAACGCTGATCAATGCTGTCGGCATTTTCCACACTGCCGCTCACCCAGAGTTTGCATACCTCAAGTGCCTGAACATTCAGGTCACAGAGCCGGATCGGCATCACGCCGAGATCACGTACAGCTACGAGCTCACCAAGCAGGAAGAACTCGACCCCAATCCGCTGGCGCGGCCTGACGTGTGGTCGTTCTCAACTGGCGGTGCTCAAGTGCCGGCGCTTGTCTACTACGACGGCAGCGGCAACAGCAACAAGAAGCCGCTGCAGAATACGGCCAAGGATTTCTTTGAGGGGCTGACTACGCTTGAGGCCGAAGTGCGAGCGTCGATCTCTGGAAACCGTGCGACGTTCCCGCTTGCTAATGCGGCCGCAGTCACGAACAGCGTGAACGCTTCTTCGTACCTTGGCGGTGCCGCTCACACGTGGCTCTGCGCTGGGATCAGCGGACAGCAGGCCACCGAAGTCGTGAACGACGTAGAGTTGCGGTATTGGCAGATCACCGTGGAGCTCGTCTACCGAGCCAGCGGCCATGACCTGCTGCTACCAAATGTCGGCTGGAACTACCTCGAAGGCGGCGAAAAGAAACGGGTCTGGGTGATAGACCCAGAGTCAGGCGACAAGGTGGCATCCGGCTCGCCGCGAGCATTGAACGATTCCGGCGGGCTCAAGGCTGACGATCAAGAGCCAGACATTCTCACGCGCCGCGTCTACCCAGAAGCAGACTTTTCCAATTACTTCGGCACGCCGCCGTTCTAAGGAGCACCGATGCCCGACATCAGTTACACGATCACCGGCCAGATCAGCAAAGGTGCATTGTCACAGTCCTTCGCAGCGTCTGGCGTTACGGCCGACATCGCTACGGCTGGCGTTCTTTCTGTCACGCTGAACCTCGGAACTGCCGTCACGCAGATTTCCACGGCCACTCTCGGCTCGCTTGGTGTGTGCTTTGCCCGTTCGCTGGCCAGTGCCACGACGCACACGGTGAGCTTCGGCCGCTACGCTGGCGGCACCCTGCACGAAACAGCCCGGCTCAAGGCTGGCGAGGCCGCTGTGCTGCGGTTGGCGGCTGGTGACTACGCGGCGAATGCGGCCGTTGAAGGCACCCGCCTGGTGCTCACCGTCTACGAGGACTGAGCCGTGGCACAAAAGCCAGACGGCAAAGCCGCAAAGACCGAGCGGGTGACATTCACTCGACCGGCGGCCGAGCGTATTGCCAGAACCGTTCGCCGCGTCGAGCAAGGCGACCGTGGGGCAGAGCCGCTTGTCTTTAAGCGAATCGGCGGCGGCGGATCTTTATCGCTTAGGGTTGCCACCTTCACCGGCAACTGGGAAGCCGGCTCGTACAAGGTTGTCACGCTGGAGGGCTCAACCCAGACGGCGAACGTCTACAACCTCTGCAACGACGCCATTGGGCTATCAACTGCAGAGTCTTCGTGCACGCGATACGTCATCTTTGGGAAGGCAGGCGGCACCAACTCGGCCATCGAGATTCAATTCCAGGCGACGTGCCAGACGTGCCACATGACGCTTGGCAGTTTCGATCTCACGCAGCTGCCGGGCTATGACGCTGCCTCTATTCAGATGCTCGGGCATAACACAGCGGGTCCGTGCCTTGAGTGGTACTCGATCACCACCTGCTCTACGGCCACAGGCGCATGACTCGTGTCACGTTTGAAGACGGCAAGATTGTGATGCGTGACGGCAAGGTCGGCACGGAAGAGGAATGCAAGTGTAAGTGCCTGACGATCCAGTTGCTGCCGCTGCCCGACGTTCTTGGCTGGGACGTTGAGACGTGGGAAGACTGTGCGTCTCTGATGTACGACCACATCAAGACAAACATGGAGGCGGCCGGCTGGACTGTCACGGTAACGACAGAAGATCGCGAGGTTGATGGCGTCACGCTTGTTTATCCGACCCTCTCTGCCGAGTGCAGCGAGTGTTGCTTTGATTGCGACGCGTTTTACGAAATCCAGAACAGCATCAACGTCTTTGGTGACGGCGGGCTAGACGATCAGCCCGAGGGGGCCTGGATAAAAGCCATGGAAGGCGGGTTTGAATGCAACGGAGGGCCTGGCGTACCCGGCGGATCGTCTTTGCTGTTTGGCACGTTCCGCATTGGAGGGTGCTGCCAGAGGTTCTCCAGTAGTGGGTTCTACGGAGGACCATGGTTTTTTGTGCCGGTGCTAGTGAACGGCGACGGAAACGAAGACGGCACAACTATCTGGCTTCCAGCATGCAGTTCTTCGCTTGATTGGTGCAATAACCCGCTCCCATGATCCGCTGCCGCATTGGCCATCTTGAGTCCCGGTGTCGCGAGCGTGGCTACACGCTCGAGCAGGTGCAGCCCTGCATCGTCAGCCAGGACGGTGACACGATCACGGTAGATGAGACGCACCCCGCATACCCGCGAGCGAAGCCCGGCCTGGGCGACATGGTGAAGGCTGGGCTGTCCGCTGTCGGAATTACGGAGGAGCGAGTCAGCAAGGCTATTGGGCGGCCGTGCGGCTGCTCTAAGCGGGCCGAGCAACTAAACGCCATCGGCCGCAAGCTCGGCATCGGTTGACGCCCACGCTAGTGTGGCCGGTGAAAGGACTCGCCATGGCCGGCTGGCTCATCGCACTCACGGGCTTCGTGTACGCCTACGTCGCGGCGGATCTCGCGTGGCACGGGAAGTCGGGCCTGGCCATCGCGTACCTCGGCTATGCATTCGCCAACGTCGGCCTGTACATGGCGGCCACGAGGTGACCAGTGCCCGAGGACCACGTCTTCACGTTGAATGGCGACGAGCGGTGGCTCATCCGGTTCACCACGCTGAAGGGGCAGGCGTATGGCTACACGTTCAGCCAGAAAGCGAAGAACCCGCGAATCATCCTTGACGCTCGCATGCGTGGGCGGAAGAAGCTCGAAGTGCTGGTGCACGAACTGCTGCATGCGCTGAATCCGACGCAGAGCGAGGAGCACGTCGAGCAGCAGGGCAAGGACATCGCACGTGTGTTGTGGAGTCTTGGCTATAGGGAGGTGCAGGATGGCAAAGGCTAGCCTGCTTGATGCCGTCTCGGCCGGCGTGAAGGATCGCCTTCCGTGGCACCAGCGACTGCCTAAGGACGCTGCCGCAGAGCTTGCTGCCGTGCGTGAGCGATACCGCAATGGCACGCTCGGGGATCAACCGTATCTGGTGGCCCGGCTCACGATAGCCGCTGGCAAGGCGAACGGCTGGGATATGCCCTCGGAGAAGGCGCTCGCAAAATGGCTGACAAGCGACAACTAGCAGACGCAGTGGCGGCAGATCTCGACGCCGAGAAGCACCTGGCCGCCGACGCCGAATTGGCTCGGCTGCGTTCAGAGGTGGCGTCACTGAAAGGACGCTACAAGGCGGCCCTGTCGCAGATCGACAGAGAGCGTGAGCGGGCTGATTCGCTTGTGCAGTTGCGTGGCATTGCTCCGCACGTCCCAGATTCTGGAAAACGGAAAACTACCAAGCACCCAGCTACGATGGTGGTGCTGCTCTCGGACATCCACTGCGAAGAGACTGTGCGGCCCGAGACGGTGAACGGGCTGAACGAGTTCAGCCTTGACGTGTGCGAAGCCCGCCTTGCGGAACTGTGGCAGCGGTTCTTCGCCATGCTCGAGCACGAGCGGCAGCTGTGCCGCATCGACCGTGTGTGCATCTGGCTCGGTGGCGATCTCATCACCGGCATGATTCACCCTGAGCTCGCCGAGGAAAACTCCTTGCACCCGCTTGCTGCCAAGCGGTGGATCGGCTCGCGGCTTCGTGGATTCATCAACGCCGCGAGCGAGCAAGCGAAAGAAATAGTGGTGGCAACTTCTTGCGGAAACCACGGCCGTACAACGGAGAAGCTGCGAACCAACGAGGCCGACACGTCCTACGAGCATGACCTGTACCTGACGATGCAGGCTGAAGAGCGGAAGAAGAACGTGCGATGGCAGATCGGCGAGGGGCACCTGAACTACGTCGATCTCGACGGGTTCCGCGTGCGGTTCTGCCACGGCCATGCCATTCGCTATCAGGGCGGCATCGGCGGCATCCACGTTCCGCTCAACAAGGCAATCGCAGCGTGGGACTCGACCACGCGGGCCGATCTCACCTGCATCGGCCACTGGCACCAGTTCTCGTGGGGCCGCTCGGGACGCTACGTCACCAATGGCTCAGTGATTGGACACTCTGCCTACGCTATCCGCATCAAAGCCAACTACGAGCCGCCGTGCCAGGCCGCGTTCGTGATTGACCACGGACGGCACGAGGTGACGAAGGCGTACCCATTGTTCTGCGACAGAGATTTGAGAAAGGCAAAGGAATGAGCACGACACTTGAAGCCGCCAACGACGCAATGCGGGCGGCAGTGAAGACGCGGCTGGACGCGACGCCGGCTGATGACCCGAAGATGGTGGGCTATGTGTCGCCGCCGGCGACAGAACCTCGGAACAATGTCGCAAGTACCGAAGATTCGCAACACGTCAGCGAGACCTATGCCGAGTGGGACAGGATGCGTGGCGACTGGCTGACGCAGACCGACGTGCACCCAACCAGCCAGGCGTTCTTCGACCTGTGCGACGCCCTGAAGGAAATGCACCGGCGCAAGAGTCGAGACTATGGCTGCCCAAGCGGGGAAGATCCGCTGGCCAACATTCGCAACGGCGCGAAGTTTGTCGGCATACCGTCGTGGAAAGGCGCGATGGTCAGGCTGAGTGACAAGGTGACAAGGCTGGCCGCATACAACGCAACCGGGCGACTGGAGAACGAGAGCCTGGAGGACAGCCTGTTCGACCTGGCGTCGTACTCGCTGCTGGCTCTGCTGCTGCACCGCGAGGAACGCGATGGCTGAGCCGCTCTCTGACGCCTACCTGCAGCAGTGCGAGTTCGACGCTCGCCGGTTCCAGGGTGCCTA
>Ga0208546_1000809_pt1 | contig 10527 bp, 15 predicted proteins | sample DEB19_08_DNA_4_FD_184528 | JGI IMG/M metagenome (GOLD analysis project Ga0208546, IMG submission 184528) | Aqueous microbial communities from the Delaware River and Bay under freshwater to marine salinity gradient to study organic matter... | ecosystem: Environmental > Aquatic > Marine > Coastal...
CCCATAAACACGAAATGGCGAAAAATGGGCAGACCACCCAAATCAACCGAGCAGCACATCAAGGAAGGCACCTATCGAGCCGACAGGCACGGAGCGAAGACCCCCACGATTCGCTACGCCAACGGCACGCCGCAGCCTCCTGACGACCTTGACGAACTCGGAGCGCGGCTCTGGGCCGACGTGATAGCACAGACCCCGCCGCAGCTCTTGTGCGAACTGGACTGGGCAAGCCTGACACAGCTTTGTCGGACGCACTCGATCGTCGAGCAGCTTTCCAAGTGCCTCCAAGACGACCCGCTCGAAACGAAGCTCTACGCAGCCTGGACGGCCGCAATGGGACGCTTCTTGACCATGTGCGGACGATGGGGTCTGACCCCGCTGGACCGCGCTAAGACCCGCACTGACGGACGCTCGAACGACAAACCGCAATCACCCTTGGAGCAACTCAAGGCCGCTAAACTCGCATGATCGCATCCGCTCTGCCCAACTATCGCGAGATGGTCGAAAGCTACATCGCCGGCGTCATGTCGGGCGAAATCGTAGCAGGCAAGCTCGTGCGCCAAGCGGTGGCTCGACACGTGCGCGACCTGAAGGAGGCGAGCGATCGCGGGTGGTACTTCGACGCCGAGGCCGCCAATCGGGCGTGCTTGTTCTTCCCGCTGTGTCTGCGACACTCCATCGGCGAATGGGCTGGACAGCCGTTCATGCTCAGCCCGTGGCAGGCGTTCATTACTTGGACGTTGTTCGGCTGGAAGAGTGCACAAACCAAGGCCCGCCGATTCCGCAAAGCCTATCTGTCCGTCGCGCGCAAGAACGGCAAGACGACCTACTGCGCCGGACTCGCCGCTAAAGCTCTGTACGCCGACGAGCCAATGATCGGCGTCCAAGTCGAGCATGGCGCGCAAGTCTATTGCGTGGCCACCAAGGAGGCACAGGCTAAGCTGCTCTACTCCGAGTCGGTCCGCATGATCGAGCAGAGCGAGTGGCTGAAAGAGATCAGCAAAATCCGCCGCGCGCCGAATCGCGTCGAGCATCTCGAATCGGGCGGCGTGTTTCTTCCGCTCGGCTCGGACTCAACCGGAACTGACGGGCTCAACCCGAGTGCGATTTTCAAGGACGAAGTTCATGCCTGGCGTGAGCATCACCGCGAGCTTAACGAAAAGCTGGCGACCGGCGGCGCGTCTCGACGCCAGCCGATGGAGGTCGTAATCACCACGGCCGGAAATTCCGAATCGCTGCTCTGGAAAGAAGAAGACGAGTATGGCCGCAACGTGCTGGAATACGCGAATCGTGGCCAAGTGTTCGACGATCGCTACTTCGCCTTCGTGTGCACGATCGACGAAGGCGACGACCCGCTTGACGAGGCGTGCTGGCCCAAGGCCAACCCGAATCTCGACGTGTCGGTCAAGCGCGAATACCTGCGCGATCAAGCGACTCTGGCGCGCAACTCCGCGCCGTACATGAATCAATTCGTCCGGTACCACGCCAATCAGCAGACCGAGGCCAACGAACGAGCAATCAGCGTCGAAGCGTGGAGCAAGGGCGACAAGCCGTTGACGATCGCACCAGGCGACATCTGCCACGGCGGCATGGACCTTGGCCGCACGAACGACTGGGCCGCTGCGGCGCTGTGCTTTCCGCGCTGGACCGAGACTGACGGAGAACTTCGCGCGACGTCGTGGGAATTCCTCGTCAAGTGTTGGACGTGCAGCGACGGAAAATTCGACGTTCGCAAGGAGCCGTTCGCGTCATGGATGCGTCGCGGCCTTCTGGGCGTGTGTCGCGGTTCGTCGATCGACTTCGAGGTGATCGAGGAGCAATTCCGCGAATGGTCCGGCCTGTACGCAATTCAGACGATCGCGTTCGACAAGACTTTCGCGCGGGAGACCGCCAAGAGAATGCAGGACGTTCACGGCTTTGCAATGTTCGAGTTTACGCAGTCGCATCGATTCTACAACGAGCCGATGAGGCGATTGATTGACAAGGAACTGCCGGCCGGAAATATCATTCACGGCGGCGACGAAGTGCTGACCTGGCAGGCCGGTAACGTGCAAATCAGCCGCAACGCCAAGGGCGAGTGGATGCCGGACAAGTCGAGCGACAAAGTCAAGATCGACGGCATGGTGGCGGCGCTGATGGCCTTCTCGGAGTGCTTGTTCGCGGGTCAACAAACGTGGTCGACCGGGCCGCTACAATCGGGGTAGAAATGGAATACACGACGACGTTAGTTGCCGGGCTGTTCGAGGCGAGTCGATCAAACCCGCTCAACAATCCGAACTTCGATTGGACCAATGCCGATTCGGTCGAGGCGATTTTCGGCGACCAGTACGGCACGGCCAGCGGCGTGAACGTCACGCCGCAAAAGGCGCTCATGTGTCCGCCGTTCTGGCAGGCCATTGCGCTGATCTCCGGCGACGTCGGCGCGACACCGTTTGCGCCATATCGTCGCAATCAGGACACTCGCCGCAAGTATTGGGTCGAGGCCTACGATCATTGGACGTATTCGCTCGTCGCGGTGCAGGCAAACGACTACGAATCGGCCGGAGAGTATTGGGAGCGCAAGACCGCCGAGGCGCTGTTGTGGGGCAAGTCGTTCGGGCTGATCTGGCGCGATGCGTCGGGGCGACCGAGCGAGTTGTTGCACTTGCTACCAGACCGCACAACTGAAGCGATGATCAATGGCGCGCCGTACGTGATCAGCGAAATCGACGGCAGAGAGCGAGTGTTTGCGCCAGAGGACGTCTTGGTCATTCGCGGCCCGAATCCGCTCGGCGGCGAAATGCCGACGTTCTACTGGATGGCTCGCGAGACGATCGGCACGGCCCTGGCAGCGAACAATTTCCAAGCCAAGTTTTTCAAGAATGGGGCTCGCGTCGGCGGCATCTTGGAGCTTCCGGCGAACATGCCGAAGCCGACGATGCAGCAGACCGAGGAGGGCTTCCGCAAGCAATACGACGGGAGCGAGGCGTTTAAGACGGTCGTGCTCCGCGATGGCGCGAAGTTTCACGCCTCGCAAGTCGCGCCCAAGGACGTCCAGATCGTCGAGACCAGCGAGCGACAGGCCCGCGACATCGCGCGATTCTTCAACTTGCCGCCGAGCATGCTAGGGATCGAAGGTTCGTCGAGTTACAACAGCAAGTCAGAGGACTCGACCGGCTACGCGACGCACTGCCTGCGCCGCTGGATGAACACGATTGCCGGCCAATGTCGCCTCAAGTTGCTGGCGCAGCGCGACCGCGCGACGATTCGCTACCAACACGACACGGACGATCTATTCCGCATGGATCTGCAATCGCGGATGCAAGCCTACTCGACGGGCATCGCCGCGAAGGTGCTCAGTCCGAATGACGCAGCGACCGAGGAGGGCTACCCGCCGCACGACGGAGGCGACGTCTACGAAAATCCGAACACGTCGACGCCGAACGCTCCGGCTGCGGATGCTAAGCCAGTCGAGCCGCCCGCGCCGACTCGATCGTCGTGGCAGTCGTCATCGGTCCGCGAATTGTTTCGCCTGACATTGCAAGCCCGGCACAAGGCCAAGAATCCGCGCGCCTATGACGAGTGGACGCAGACGAACAAGACCGACGACGCGCAGTTGTCAGCAGTCGTCGGCGAGCTGTCTGAAGTTGTCAACACCGCAACACCCGCGGAACTCCCGGCGCGGGTCGATGCAATTTGCGTTCGCTGGGAGTGCGAGGCTACCGGCGATGGCGCATCAAATGCAGAAGGTGATTGAGGCACTTGGACTGCCGCCAAAAACGCGAAGCTTTACGCTGTCGGCTGGCGTCGATCGAGCGACTGTCGTGACCGTGGAATATTTCGTGGAATCTGTCGATGTCGGCAAGCTGCCGCAGTTGAAGCGCGAGCAGTGGACGCTATCGGAGTCAGCAGAAAAGGGCAATGACAATGGCAATTGAACGAGCAGACTTTCCGGGCAAAGTGCGAATCGAAAAGCGATCGGACGGCAAGCCTCAAATCGTCGGATACGGGGCCGTATTCTTTCGCTCAGGCGATCCGGGCACCGAATACGAACTTTGGTCCAACGTCGTCGAGCGAGTCGCACCGACGGCATTTGCGTCGGCACTGTCGCGACCCGACGATGTGCGCGCCCTGTTCAATCACGACCCGAACTTTGTGCTCGGACGCAGTTCGTCGGGCACCATGACTCTGAGTGTCGACGATCGCGGGCTGCGGTACGTCATCGACCCGCCAGACACGCAGCAGGCCCGTGACCTGATGGCCTCGATCGAGCGTGGCGACATCTCCGGGAGTTCGTTTTCCTTCTCTGTCAACAGCGAGACTTGGTCCGATCCAGTCAACGGCGGCCCCGAGGTTCGCACGATCAATGACGTGACGCTCTATGATGTCGGCCCTGTCACGTTTCCGGCTTACGAAGCGACGTCGACGGGAATGCGCGGCAAGGCGATCGGCGAGCATCAAGAAGCGCGTCGCGCCTACGACGGCTGGAAGCACGCCGCTTATCGCGCGTCGATGATCGCACGACACGAGCGCGCGGCAAAGCTTGACACGTTAGCGTGATCGTGCGTACATTGTGACCGTCTGAACAGTATTCGTTTCGGTCCGGGCGGCAGAGCGACGCATTCTTTAGCGTCGTAATCGTCAGCAGACCATCACCCTACACGGGCTGGTGAGTCTGCGTCTAATAGCCGCGAAGCTCGCCAGCGATTCACAAGGATCGCAAGACATGGCGAGCAAGCTGCACGATCTGTACGAAGCGCGAAACAAGGCCATCGCGGAGATGCGCCAAGTTCACAGCGAATTCACCGGGGCCGGCACTCCCGAACAGCAAGCGAAATGGGATAAGGCGGAAGGCGAAGTGTCCCGCCTGGAGAAGGAAATCGCGGACGAAAAGGCTGCTGTACTGTCGGCTGCCGAGCGGCAAAAGAAGCTCGAAGCGATCGAGGCCCGCAACCGCGAAGCGCTGAACGACGGCCGCGTCGGGCTCGATGCCGAACAGCGTCGACGGGATGACGCCGAACGAACCGATCGACGGCACGAAGAGGTGCGGGCCTTGGCGTTCCAAAGCTGGGCGCTCGCGCAATCCAAGATGCCGCTGCGCGACGAGCACCGCAGCGTGTGTCGGCAACTCGACTTCGATCCGTACTCGAAAGACATTCTGCTCGACGCGGAAGGCCGGATGCACATCCCGTCCGGTAGTCACGCCGATCTGCCGGGAGGCGCTCCGCAGCGTCGCTACGGCGCTCCAGCATGGTCGTGTGGCGGCACGCAAACGCAACGCGAAATGCGAGCCGGCCTGGATGTCACGACGACCGGCGCGGGCAAGGAAACGATTCCGCAAGGCTTCATGGCGAACCTCGACGCGAAGACCTTGGCGTACGGCAACGTCCGTCAGGTCGCCACCGTGATCGGCACCGCGACCGGAAATTCACTGCCGTGGCCGACGATCGACGATACGAGCAATGAGGCGGCGATTCTGGCCGAAGCGACAAGCTACAGCACGAGCGTCGATCCGACGACGGCGGCGATCACGCTCTTGGCGTACAAGCTGTCGTCGAAGCCGGTGTTCGTGTCCAGCGAAATCCTCCAGGACTCGGCGTTCAATCTCCAGATGGTCCTCAGCGACATCATGGGCGTGCGGTTCGGCCGCGGCGAGACGACCTACTTCACGACCGGCACGAACAGCAGCCAGCCGCAGGGCATCGTGACGGCGGCCGGCACCGGCAAGACGACCGCGATCGCCACGGCGTTCACGACCGACGAGCTGATCGACTTGTTCCACTCGCTCGATCCGTCGTACCGCGACCTGCCGAGCTGCGGGTGGATGTTCCATGACACGGTGTTGCAGTACATCCGCAAGATGAAGGACGGTGACGGCCAGTACTTGTGGCAGCCGGGCCTGGTCGCGAGTGTGCCTGATCGCATCCTGGGCAAGCCGTACTCCATCAACCAGAAGATGGAACCGCTGGTGAACAACGTGCCGGTTACGGCCAAGAAGCACGTCCTGTTCGGGGCGTTCGAGAAGTACATCATCCGCGACGCGGGCGGCGTCCGCATGTACCACTTGACCGAGCGAGCCCGCGACACGGATCAAGACGTCTTCGTGGCCTTCAAGCGCGTCGACGGCCGGGCACTGAACACGTCGGCGCTGAAAGTGCTGTTGCAAGCCTAATGCGAGTCCGCATGAAAACCTTCCTCCTCTGGCATGGGCAGAGCGTCCATGCCGGGGAGGAAATCGAGCTGCCCGATCACGTCGCGTTGGCGTACGTGCGCACTGGGCAGGCCGAACATTCCGCAACCAGAACTTCGCCGCCGATCGAGGCCGCGAATCTCGATAGATCGACGAACACGGCGACCCGCGACATGCGAGCGCCACAAGCCAAGCGGAGATAAGTCATGCCCGGAACGCGAATGCCCAAGGCCGAGCGTGAATTGATCACGGTGACGGCGAGCACGACGCTGAGCAACTGGGATCTAAACAAGACGGTGTGCAACGTCGGCGCGTCCGGCGCGGTCACGATTACGCTGCCCGACCCGGCAACGTGCACGCCAGGCGGAGACATCATCGTCCTGAGTTGTGCCGATCAGAATTTGATCGTGTCCTGCACGTCGAAGCTGATCACGCTGAACAATGCCACGGCGTCGAGCGTCGCCTTGCAAACGACGAGCGAGAAGCTTGGCGGCGGGTTCCGCCTGACCGCGGTCGGCACGAAATGGCACGTTGCGATTCTGTGCGAAGAAACCCAAACGGTGACGGTCGCCTAGTCCATGTACGGCCTGACTGTCACGACAGCCCCGGCAAGCGAGCCGGTCAGTTTGGCGGACGCGAAGGAGCATCTTCGCATCGCATCCGCACAGACCGACTACGACTCGCTAGTGAGCGGACTGATCGTGGCGGCGCGGCGGTACTACGAGGCGCGGACGCACCGAGCGTTGATTCGCCGGACGCTGACCTTCACGACCGAATTGTTTCCGATCGACTGGGGGCCGCTCTACTTGCCGTGGAGCCCGCTCTACTCGGTGACATCGGTGAAGTATTACGACGCGGACGGGACGCAGCAAACGTGGTCGTCGTCGAATTACACGGCGATCACGAATCGCGAGCCGGGCGGAATTGCACTGACCTACAACGGGGTCTGGCCTGCCTATCGCATTCAGCCGCAAGGAATCGAGGTCGTGTACGTCGCGGGGCACGCGACGTCGGCTGGGTCGAGCGTTCCGGCGGAGGCTGTGCACTGTATCAAGTTGCTGCTTACGCACTGGTTTGAGAACACCAGCGGAGTGAATGTCGGACCGACGCCGAATCAAGTGCCACTGGCCGTCGAATCGCTGATCGGTGCAAGTGTTGTCGCCGACGAGTTCATGACGTACGGTCGCGATCTTTTCGCGGAGGACGAATAGTGTACCGCGACACCGTGACCATCCAGCAAAACTCAGCCGCCGACGGCTCGCCAGTCCCGGACTATTCCGGCGCGGCGTTCATGTCGAGCGTGCCGTGCCGGATCACGTCGCGCGGCGGCAATGAATCCTATCGCGGCCGAGTGCTCGACGCCTCGCTGACCCACATTGTCGAGATGCAATTCATTGCGGACGTGCTGCCGTCGATGCGACTCTACGTGACCGGCGGCGTACATGCGGGGAGATACCTGAATATCGCATACGTGCAGCCAGTCGAGATGAACGGCCGGGCGCGAAAACTCGAACTGCAATGCGTCTCGCAGGAGGTCGCGTAATGGCCGGCGTGGAAATCAAATTCGACTTCGCTGACGTCTCGTCGAAACTCGACCAGATCGCCGACAACTTCCGCAAGATGGAGATGCTCGAAGCTGGCGCGCGGGCCGCACTCGTGCCGGTCAAGGACGCCGCTACTCGCATCACACCAGCCCCCGGATACCCTGGCTACAACTACCCCAGCAAGGGATCGGCGCGTCTGAAACGCAAACGACTCCGCGACACGATCGGCATCAAGACGAAAGTTTACGCGCAGTCCAAGCAACTCGTGGCGGTCGTCGGTCCGCAGTATCCGGCCGGATCGCATGGGCATCTCGTCGAGCTTGGTCACCGCATCGTCACGGGCGGTTCTGTGCGTCGCATCGGACGCTGGGCCAAGAAGGGCATTCCGGCGGCTGGTAAGCGAACCGGCATGGGCAGGGTCGGCGGAATGGCCAAGGCCAAGCCGTTTCTCGCTCCGGCTGTCGATGCGACTCGCAATCAGGTCGACGGACTATTCGCGGCGACCGTCTCGCGGCGGGTTGACGCCGAGATAAAGAGGCTCGCGACCAATGGCTGACATCGCCGACGAGCTGATCACATACCTAAAGACGGTGAGCGCCATAACTTCGCTGGTCGGCAGCGGCACGAACGCACGAATCTACAACCAAGACGGGATCCCGCAAGGCGCACTGAATCCGACAGCGGCTGGAAACACTCGCTCGGCGTTGTCGATCGTGAAGCAATCCGACGTGAACAGCGGACATCTTGGCGGGCGGTCTGCCATGAACAAGGCCACATTCGTGATCACGTCCTACGCCGTCACGCCGAGCGCCCGCAATACGCTGGCCGGCGCGGTGTGGGATGCAATGGCACCGACCGCCACGACCGTGATGGGATCGACTCCGGTGACTGAGATTTACACCGAGTCGGCCGGCACTGACATCGATTTCGGACTCGACGGAACCGACCAGCGGCTCTACGCGAGCCAAGCGACATACGCGATTTGGTACTACTCGTCCTGATACTAGGAGCACAAGCATGGCGACTGCCAAGCCTGATACTGGACACGGCGCGACGGTGACTTTCGGCACAACGAGTTGGTCCGGGAAAATCCGCGGCATCCCGCAGAATCTCACGCGGACCAGGCCCGTCGTGAACATCTCGCACCTTGGCACGACCGGCGAACAAGAGACGATGCCAGGCGACTTGACCGAACTGGGCGAAGTCGAACTTGACGTGCTGTTCGAGGCCGTCGCCGGGCTTCCGTCGTTTGCTGCCAGCCCCGAGACGATCACGATCACCTACCCGCTCCAGGCCAGTGGAGCGACGACCGCCGCAAACGTGGCCGGGACGGGATTCGTCGTGCATACCGGCGACCCGGCGCTCCAGACCAATCAAGAGATGCTCGCGAAAATTCGGATCAAGTTCGACGGCGCGACTGGTCCGACGTTCACTGCTGCCAGCTAAGCGAAGGGAATCACATGCCCGAACCCGTCATCCAATACGAAGTGGAGCTGCGGCCGCACGTCGGCAAGCGCAACACGCCGCTCGGTCCGATCGACGTCGAGCACGATCAATGGATCGTCTTGGCGAATCGCCCCGGAGATGCTCCGAGACAAGTCGGCTACCTGCCGAAGCGAGAAGGCGCAAAGCTGCTGCCGCTGTCGACCGTCGAGGAGCGGATGGGTCCGTACTTGTACGGCAAGCTGATCGAGGCAGTCGACGCGGCCCGTGCTGCCAAGGAGTCGACCGGTGAGTGATATTCGTGATCGATTCTTTGCCGCAACTCGACGTCGCATCGTCACGGTGCAAGTGCCGACGATCGGCGACGTACTCTTGCGCTCGTTGACATCCGATGAGATGCGAGCGTTCAAGGACAGCCTGACCGACGAGCGCGGCAAGCTGACCAAGCGCGGCGACAACTTTGAGCGACTATTGGTGGCACAATGCGTTTGCGACGACAACGGCAATCGCGTGTTCGCCGACGAGGATGCGTTATCGGGCGCATTTGGAGAAGTCGACGGCGCGGTGATTGCCGCACTGTACGGCGCTTGTGTGCGTCACACGAATTGGCGTTCCGATCCTGATTGGTCCGCGATCGAGGGCGCGGCAAAAAACTAAGGTCCGACCGAGTTCGCTTGTATCGCCTACGCGCGGCGGTGAAGGGCGGATTCGGTTCGATCGCGAAGATGCAGGCGGCGTTGAGTTCGGCGGAAGAAGCCGAGCTGACCGCACTGGCGATGCTCGACGCGGACGGCGAAGCGTGGCGGCGAGTCGGGCCGATCGTGCGAGCCGTGCTGGCGGCGGCTGGAATCGACAGCAAGGACATCGACGACAACGCCTACGAGCCGCACCAGTGGGCGAACGGCGACGACGACCAAGTAGATCAAGCGGCCTTATGGGCTGCGGCTGAGGCGGCTGGAAAGCGAATGGCGGGACTGTAGACAATGAGCGGTCAGACCATCTCGACGCTGAAATTCATGATCACGGCCGATGCGTCGGGGCTGGTCGATGGCGTCGTACTGACCAAGAAGGAATTGCGCGAAGCCGGCAAGGTCGTCGACGGCCTGCAATCGCCGTTCGCGCAGCACAAGTCGCGACTCGACGAACTCGGACGGCTACACGCAGGCGGGGCGCTGACTGGACAGCAGTTCGCGCAGTCGATCGCCAAGCAGCGGATGGAATTCGCTTCGTCGCTGCCGATCATCGGCCAATTCTCCGGCCTACTCAATCCGATCACGGCCGCAACGACGCTCGCCACGGTCGGCATCGGCGCGATGACCGCTGGCGTGGCTGGGCTGTCTGCCGTTGTTGCGTCGCGAATCGACGACATTG
>Ga0208546_1000810_pt1 | contig 10520 bp, 6 predicted proteins | sample DEB19_08_DNA_4_FD_184528 | JGI IMG/M metagenome (GOLD analysis project Ga0208546, IMG submission 184528) | Aqueous microbial communities from the Delaware River and Bay under freshwater to marine salinity gradient to study organic matter... | ecosystem: Environmental > Aquatic > Marine > Coastal ...
CACCGGTATCTGTGGCCCGCCCCCGGCCCCCGCCGAGAGAGAAATAATCATGGACGCCCAGCCCACTTTTGCTGACCTTGGTCTGCCCACGCCCGTCGTTGACGAGCTGACACGCCAGGGCATCACTGCCCCCTTCCCCATCCAGCTCGCCACCATCAGTGACGCACTGGCCGGCCGCAACACCCTCGGCCGTGGCCGCACCGGTTCCGGCAAGACGCTCGCGTTCTCGCTGCCGGCGATCGCCCGGCTGTCGCAGGACAACCGCATGCCCCGCAAGTTCAAGCCGCGCGCACTCGTGTTGGTCCCCACCCGCGAGCTCGCGAACCAGGTGCGCGACGTCATCAACCCGCTCGCCCGCACGCTCGACATGACGACCGCCGTCGTCTACGGCGGCGTCGGGTACGGCAAGCAGATCGAGGCAATGCGCAACGGCACCGACATCGTGGTCGCGTGCCCCGGTCGTTTCGTCGACCTTCTCGAGTCCGGTCACGTCCAGCTCGACGACATCGAGATCGTGATTCTCGACGAGGCCGACCACATGGCCGAGCTCGGGTTCCTCGAGCACGTGTCGCAGATCCTCTCCGAGATCCCCCGCGAGGCGCAGCACATGCTGTTCTCCGCGACACTCGACCGCGGCATCGACAAGGTCGTGAAGAAGTTCCTGACCGATCCCGTCACGCACGAGATCGAGACGCCGGAGGACGAAGAGGTCACCATGACCCATCACTTCTTCCACGTCAGCCAGGACGAGCGCTTCAAGGTCATCGCCGACCTCTGCGCGGCACCCGGCAAGTCGCTGGTGTTCACCCGCACCAAGCACGGTGCGCGCAAGCTGACGCTCGCCCTCATCAAGGCGGGCGTGCCGAGCGTGGAACTGCACGGTGACCTGTCGCAGATGGTCCGCGCACGCAATCTCGCTGCGTTCGCCAACGGCAAGGCGGACACGCTAGTTGCCACAGACATCGCCGCACGCGGCATTCATGTCGACGACGTCGCGATCGTGATCCACGCCGACCCGCCGGAGGAGCACAAGGCGTTCCTGCACCGCAGCGGCCGCACGGCACGTGCCGGCGCAGTGGGCACCGTCATCACCATGGTGACGGAGAACCAGCGCCGTCACGTGAAGCGTCTCGCACAGGACGCCGGAATCGAGCCGACGAACACGAAGGTCGCCGTCGGCCACGAACTGCTCACGTTCATCGCACCCGGCGAGCGCGAGTTCAAGGAGATGCCGAACATCGAGGCACCGAAGAAGGAACGCGAGGGTGGCCGCAAGGGCGGCTCCCGCAACCGCGACGGAGGCCCGCGTGGCCGCCGCAACGACGGTCCGCGTGACCGCCGTGAGCGCGACGACCGTCCGCGGTCCTTTGATCGTGACGACCGCCCGCGCCGCGAGGACCGCGATGATGCGCGTCCCCGCAGGTTCGAGCGCGACGAGCGCCCCCGTTCGTTCGACCGTGATGACCGTCCGCGTTCGTTTGACCGTCGTGATGACCGCGGCGATGCACCACGCAGCGACCGCCCGCGCCGTGAGGACTCCCGTCCGCGCAAGTTCGAGCGTGACGACGCCCGTGCCCGACGTGATGACCGTCCGCGCTCGTTCGATCGTGACGATCGCCCCCGTTCGTTCGACCGCAGCGACAGGCCGCGTCGCGATGACCGCAGCGACAGCCGTGGCGACGCGCCGCGCAGCGACCGCCCCCGCGGCAGCCGTACCGGCGCACCGTCCGGCGGCAACCGCTTCGGTGACAACCGCGGATCCTCGCGTGGCCCGGCCAAGCGTTCCGGTGGTCCCGCCGGCCGCGGCAAGGGCAAGCCGACCCGCAGTTACCGATAGTCACTGCTCCCCTGCCACGATGGTCGGGTGAGCCCTTCACCTGCGACCAACGACGTCATCTACACCGCACGGGTCATCCGCACGGCGAACCCGTCCCAGCCGACAGCGGATGCCATCGCGATCCGTGACGGCCGGGTGCTGGCCGTCGGCACCCTTGAGGACTGCAGGTCCTGGGGCATCGACAACGTCGACACGCGGTTCGCGGACAAGGTGTTGACTGCCGGGTTCGTCGAGGCGCACGCGCACGTGATGGCAGGAATGTATGCCTCGGTTCCGTACGTCGGTCGATTCGCCCGACCAATGCCCGACGGCTCCATCGCCGAGGGCATCGATTCGACCGAGGCCTTGATCGAACGCCTACGGGAGGTCGAGTCGTCGATGCCCGCCGGTGAATCCCTGATCTGCCGTGGCTTCGACCCGATCTATTTCGACACAGAGCGCCTCGCTCGTCACCACCTCGACGAGGTGTCGGCAACGCGGCCCATCTTCGTCTTCCATGCCAGCGGACATCTGGCCACGGTCAACACCGCGGTCCTGCTCAAGTACGGGATCGGCAAGGACCACCCGTCACCGGCGATCGGACGGTATGACGACGGCGAACCGGACGGAGAGCTGCGTGAACCGGCGGGCATGATGCTTGCCCGCGAGGAACTGACGATGTTCATCGATCTCATGCAGTCGGACGACACCTTCCTGGCGTTCGCACAGCTCATGCGCAATGCAGGGGTCACCACGTGCACGGACCTGGCGAACCAGTGGTGGCGGACCCCGGACCTCGTCGCAGCCAGAAAAGCCATCGCGCAGGACGGTTCATTTCCGGTTCGCGTTGTCGTCGCCTCACAAGTGAACGCCTCAGTGGACGCAATGACGAAACTCGCTGAAACGGTCGACACTCTCCATGGCGGTGCAGGAGACAAGATGCTCTTCCCCATCGTCAAACTCGTTCTCGACGGCTCGATCCAGGGATTCACCGCGATGATCGACTGGCCGGGATACTTCGATGGCGACGACCACGGCCAGTTCCTCATCCCGCCCGAGCAGGTGGTGAACGTGCTCCGCCCGTTCCACGAGAGGAACATCGGCATCCACTGTCACTGCAACGGCAACCTCACGAGTGGTGTCTTCATTGATGCGATCGAACAACTCCTCACGGAGACGGCATGGCTCGACCATCGTCACACCGTCACCCACGCACAGCTGATGACGCAGGCCCAGATGCGCAAGGCGCGCAACCTCGGCATGCAGGCGAACTTCTTCGTGAACCACGTCTGGTTCTGGGGCGACCAGCACCGCGGCGTCACCGTGGGCCCCGACCGCGCCGACCACATCAACCCGTGCGCGACGGCGGACAGGATCGGGCTGGGCTACTCGGTGCACACCGACGCGCCCGTCACTCCCCCCGGCCACCTGCACACGATGTGGGCGGCGGTGAACCGTGTGACGCCGACGGGCCGCGTGCTCGGAGAAACCGAACGCATCTCCGTCGACCGGGCGTTCCACGCCGTCACCATCGATGCTGCGTACCAATTGCACCTCGACCACGTCATCGGGTCGCTCGAGGTCGGCAAGTGGGCCGACATCGCGGTGCTCGAAGAGGACCCGTACGCGGTCGACCCGATGGCCATCCGCGACATCGGCGTGTGGGGCACGATCGTCGGGGGCGTCGTCCACCAGAGTTCGGCGGGATGACCCCGACACCCGTCATCGTCGTCGGGGGCTATCTCGGCGCCGGCAAGACGACCCTCATCAACGGCATCTTGCGCGGCACGGACTTGCGCATCACCGTGCTCGTCAACGACTTCGGTTCGATCAACATAGACGCGTCGCTGATCAGGAACTCGAACGGCGACACGATCGAGCTGACGAACGGGTGCGTGTGCTGCGCTGTCGGCGATGACCTCACGGCGGCGATGCTCGCGATCGTCGATTCTCCGGTACGACCGGACCTCGTGCTCATCGAGACGAGCGGTGTGGCCGACCCGGGGATCGCGTCGACGTACGCCCACATCGACGGGCTCCGCACGGGGGGTGTGGTCGTTGTTGTCGATGCCCTGCAGGTCGAGGGTCAATTGCAGAACCCGTTGATCGGCTCCACGGTGCGTCGACAGATCGAGGCTGCGGACCTGTTGCTCGTCTCGAAGACCGAGGGCCGCGATACCGACCGTGTCACCGGCATGCTCCGTTCGTTCAACGCGGATGCGCCCGTCATTCCTTCCGTGGAGTTCGACCCATCGCTCATCGGTTCCGCAAACTCACAATCACGACCGGCCAGGACTCCGCAGCACGGTGCGGTCCACACCACGAGGGTCGAACATCCGGCCGTCCACGACGGCGCGAGCGCCCTCGTGTGGCTGCGCGCGCTCGAACCGGGAGTCGTGAGGGCGAAGGGAATCGTCACGACCGAGAACGGCAATCTCCTCCTGGAGCGCATCGGCACCCACTGCTCCGTGACGACCACCGACATCCCCCCGACCGGGGGCGTCGTGGTCATCTCGGTGTGAGTTTCGCCTGACGAAGGGTCAGGGCACCACTTCGAACGCCGCGTGCATGCCGTTCTTGTAATGGCCCTCGATGTTGCACAGCAGTTCGTACTTGCCGGGCTCGAGTTTCACTTTCAAGGTGTTGGTCACTCCCGGCGCCCACTCGGGAATCTCGTCGATGACCGAGAGTCCCTTGTCCTCCTCGTCGAACCTGTTGTCGGCTCCCAACGGGATCATCCCGTGCTCGTAGGTGGTCTTCACCACGAGGAACTCATGCTGGATGGTGCCGCGGTTCTCCATCGTGAACGAAACCTCGCCGGCCTTTGCCTTTGCGGCGTCAACGTTCACCGCCCACTCAGCCACAGAGCCGTGGAGGTCGTTGCTCACAGCATCGGCATCCGTTCCGTCACCCTCGGTGGCTGGTTCGGCGACCGGGGCATCACCCTTGACCACCTCGAATGCCTTGTACATGCCGGCCTTGTAATGGCCGGCGATGTTGCAGAGAAGTTGGTACTTGCCCGGGTCGAGCTTCACCGTCAGCATCCCGGTCGTCTTCACCTCGAACTCGGGGATCTCGTCGATGACCTCCAGCCCCTCTGCCTCCTCGTCGAAACGGCTCTCCGACGTCAAGGGGATCTTGCCGGGCTCGAAATCAGTCTTCACCACCAGGAACTCGTGTTTCATCGTGCCGAAGTTCGTGATGGCGAATGTGACGTCACCATCGAACGCCCTGTCGGCAGTGGTCTCCACTGCCCACTCGCGCACGTCACCCGCGATCGTGTTCCGCGGTTCCGTGTGCGCAGTTCCGCCCGCACCCACGGGACCGTCGGCGGGATCAGCCCCGCAGGACGCCAGTCCCGTCGCCGCCAACAGCGCTCCGGTGGCCATCAGCCGTCGCATCTTCCCCATGGTTGCCCCCTGTCCCCCGTCGGCCGCGCCGACAATCCGATTGTTGCACAGCCCACACATCCCTATGGGCAACGGCCCCGTGGGACGGACCGCGGGACTCTCGCCTAGCGTTGGGTCGCAACCCCGTGCACGAAGGAGTCACACCATGACCAGCTACGACAAGATCTACATCAACGGCCAGTGGGTCGCCAGCGAGGGCACGGGCACGATCGCCGTGTACGACTCGCTCACCGAGGAAGTCATGGCGACCATCCCCGACGGAACCGCCGGTGACGTCACCAGGGCGGCCGCCGCCGCAAAGACTGCCTTCGAATCGTGGAGTGCGCTTCCCGCCGCGGAGCGCGCGAAGTACATGAGCCGGATCGGCGACGCCCTGGGCGGCCGCATGGACGAGATCGCGAGCATGATCTCGCGCGAGACCGGCATGTCGAAGCCGCTCTCGAATGTGATCCAGGTGGGCCTTCCGCTCAACTCCTTCAAGACCGCTGCGGCGGTGGCCGAGTCGTTCCCGTACTCGAAGGAGATCGGATCGTCGGTCGTCGTGCGCGAGCCGATCGGCGTCGTGGGCTGCATCACCCCCTGGAACTACCCGTTGCACCAGATCGCTGCGAAGGTCGCGTACGCGATGGCAGCGGGCTGCACCGTCGTGCTGAAGCCGAGCGAGGTCGCCCCTGTCGATGCGTTCATGCTCGCCGAGATCATCCATGAGGTCGGCCTGCCCGAGGGCGTGTTCAACCTGGTCACCGGCACCGGTCCCGTCGTCGGTGAGGCCATCGCGGCCAGCCCGGACATCGACATGGTCTCGTTCACGGGTTCCACGCGTGCAGGCAAGCGCGTGATGCAGGTGGGTGCCGAGACGGTGAAGAAGATCGCCCTCGAGCTCGGCGGCAAGAGCGCCAACATCATCTGCGACGACCTCGACGCGGAGGCATTCGGCAAGGCCGTGATGGCCGGTGTGGGCAAGTCCATGCTGAACAGCGGCCAGACATGCTCGGCGCTCACGCGCATGCTCGTGCCGAAGTCGCGCCTCGCAGAGGCAGAAGCCGCAGCGGCGATCGTGGCCACCAACATGAAGGTCGGCGACCCGTTCGCCGAGGGCACCAATCTCGGACCGCTCGCGAGTGCCGCACAGCGCGATCGCGTGCAGTCCTACATCCAGAAAGGCATCGACGAGGGTGCGGTGCTCGTGGCCGGCGGTCTCGGCGCACCCGAGGGCCTCGACAAGGGCTACTACGTGCGGCCCACGGTGTTCTCCAATGTGAAGCCCGGCATGACAATCGAGCAGGAGGAGATCTTCGGACCGGTCCTGTCGATCATTCCCTACGAGGACGACGATGACGCTGTCCGCATCGCCAACGGCACGGTCTACGGCCTGGCCGGCGCGGTCTTCGCTGCCGACAAGGACCGTGCCCTCGCGATTGCCCGTCGCATGCGCACCGGTCAGGTGGAGGTGAACGGAGGCGCGTTCAACGCGAACGCTCCGTTCGGCGGGTACAAGCAGTCCGGCATCGGACGCGAACTGGGTGAGTACGGCTTCGAGGAGTTCCTGGAGATCAAGAGCCTCCAGATGTAGACGTGGGCCCTAGTGGCTCGCGTTGCAGAGGTCCAGACGCTGGGCGTCCGGCACGGCCGCCACACCGGCGGCGACTCCCTCGACGGCGGCGAACGGCCCGCACGGGTGGGCAACGACCCACACGTGCACCATGGGGCTGCCGTTCGTCTGCAGCACGCCCTTCGAGCACACGCCGTTGACGGCCACCGCGACGACGACCTGTGTTCCCTGGGCGCTCGTTCCGAAGCACAGGTTGTTGTGCACGTGCCACTGCATCAGCGGGCCCGCGTAGTTGGTCAGCGTGTAGTCATCAATCGTGGTGAAGGTGGGCGCGATGTACATGGCGGACACCACCGTCTTCACGCCGTTCGAGACCTTGTAGACGATCGACTCGGGCGCGGTGGAATCGAGGAACTTCCCGTCGTTCACCAGGGAGTTCTTCACGTAGTGCTCGTACCCGGTTGACCCGTCACCGATGGAGTTGTACCCGGCGGCCACGGCCGTGCGGTAGTCGGCATACGTCTGGAGATCGCGCATCGTGTTCGTGATGAGGGTGCGGGCACGGGACTCTTGATCTGCCGTGACGCCCCCGATGCCGCTGATGTTGATTCCCTGCGCGGGGTCGAATGCACGCGGCCACCCCGACGCGGCGGCGAGCTGGGCGGCCGGCGTGGTCACGTGGGAGTGGACCGTGGTGTCCGGGGCGGGCACCGTCGTGGGCACTGTGACCTTCGGTTTCGGCGCCGAGGTCGTGGCGGGAGCCGTCCCGGTCAGCGACTTCGTGACCTTGCCCGACGCGACAGTTGTCGGCGATTCGCTTGACGGGACCGACGGCACCGTGGTGGTGGCCTTCGCGACGATGGCACCGTTCTCGTCGACGAAGAACGCCGACTCGGCCACCTGCTCGGGCCCATGGGCGTGGTCGTGGATGCGGACGGTGGCGAGACCAGCGGCGGTCAGCATGAGAGCACTCACCATTGATGCCGCCCCGCGGCGCACCTTCACCTCACCGGGCACCGTGCCCGCCCAGGCGGAGAACGCGGCGAGGGCACCGAGAACCGCGCACAGGGTGTCGGCTGCCTGCGGCGACTCGGCGGTCTCGAGCCCGCCGATGAACGAGATCCCCTTCGTGCGCGTCACAATCCAGCCGACGACGACGGCGCCGTTGATCAGTGCACCGAGGAAAGCGAGACGCCTGTTGCTGCGCTCGATGGCGAGGATCCCCCACCCCACCTGCAGGACGGTGCAGGCAAGGAAAATCCGCACGAGGGTCGGGTGATCGGCGTGGAGACCGACGGCCGCGCCGTGGACGACGCCGGCGCCGATCGAGAACAGGCCAGCCGAACGCAGGCGCCGAAGGTCAAGAGTTGATTCCCCCATCGGGGGACACCCTAACCACCCATTGCGGGTTTGGTGGTCAACCGAGGAGGACCGGCGCCAGTCTGCGCAACTGCTCGATGGGCGCGGTGCGCGGGTCCGCCTGCAACACCTGGACACACACGTGGTCGGCGCCCGCTGCGTGGTGCTCCGCCACGCGATGCGCGATCTGTTCCTCCGTGCCCCACGCGACGATGGCGTCCACGAGACGGTCGGAACCTCCGTCCGACCAGTCGGACTCGTCGAACCCAAGCCGCTTCAGGTTGTTGAAGTAATTCGGCAGACCGAGATAGATCTTCATTCCGGCGCGCGCGATGCGGCGGGCCTCCACCGGGTCGGTCTCGAGAACCACCATCTGCTCCGGTGCGAGCAGCGAGTCGTTGCCCATGACGTCGCGCGAGATCTTCGTGTGGTCGGGTGTCGTGAAGTACGGGTGCGCACCGTTTGCCTTCGTTGCCGACAACTCGAGCATCTTCGGGCCGAGCGCGGCGAGAATGACACCCGGGTCCTCCGACGGACCCGCGGCCATGAACAGCGCCTTCGACATCTTCTCGAGGTAATCGACCATGTAGCTGTACGGCTTCGAGTAGTCGTGCTTGCGCACTCCCGCCACGAGATGGCCGTGGCTCACCCCGATGCCGAGAAGGAAACGATTGGGGAACGCCTCTGCCACAGTCTTCTGCCCCGCCGCCATCGTCATGGGGTCGCGCGCGTAGATGTTCGCGATGCCGGTTGCCAGCGGAAGTGTCTTCGTGCCGGAGAGCAGGACTGCTGACGACACGAACGGGTCGCGGCCGACTGCCTCGGCCACCCAGAGGGCGCCGTAACCGAGATCCTCTATCTGCTGAGCGGCCTCGATGGCCTTCGGTGTGGGCAACGCGTCGATGCCGCCGTACCAGACCCCGACCTTGCCGATGTTGACGGTTGGCTTGCCCATGTGGTTCCCCTTCGTGACGCGGTCTTTGCGACCCCGACCGAGCCTAACGACAGCACGTCTCCGTCGGTTGACCGGAACCTACGATGAACCCGTGACACTCACGCATCTCTCCGTTAGCGAACAAACGGCGCTTCTCGAATCGGGAGACGTGTCATCGGTCGACCTGGTGCGTGCATCCCTCGAACGGATCAACGAGGTGCAGCCCCGTCTCAATTGTTTCGTCGAGGTGTGGACCGACGAGGCGCTCGAGCGTGCCGCTGCCGTTGGCAGGCCCGATGGCCGTCCACTCCACGGCATCCCCGTTGCCATCAAGGACACGACACCGTGGGAGGGCCACCGTGTCACGTTCGGTTCCAATCTGTACCGCGAGCACATCGCGCCACGGTCTGCGGTTGTCGTGGAGCGCCTCCTCGATGCGGGCGCGATCATCGTGGGCAGCACGACCGCACCGGAATTCGCGCACGCCGGCATCACGGACAGTCCGCTACACGGACCGACACGCAATCCGTGGGACCCATCACGGACCACCGGAGGCTCGAGCGGTGGGTCAGCGGCGGCGGTGTCCTCCGGCTGCGTGGCCATCGCGGAGGGCAGCGACATGGGCGGGTCCGTGCGGATACCCGCAGCATGGTGCGGAGTCGTCGGGCTCAAACCTTCACTCGGTCGTGTGCCCATGGACGTGCTCCCCGGGCTGTGGGATACGCTGTCCCATCACGGACCCCTTGCCCGGACGGTGGACTGCGCGCGCACCTTCACGACGGCAGTCTCCGGACCGTCCCTGCGCGACCCGCTGTCCCACATCCTCCCGATGGAGAGCACGCACCGTTCCGTCGCGGATCTCCGAGTCGCATGGTCCGTCGACCTCGGGTGCTGGAGCGTCCATCCGGGCATCGCCGCGTCGGTGACGGATGCGGTCGGCGCGATGCGCGGCGCGGTCACGTCGGTGATCGAGGCACCACCGCTCTTCACCCCGGACGACCATCGGTTGTGGCTGAACATGTGGGGCATCTTCATGGCGGCGTACTACGGCGACGAGGTGGAAGCGCGTACCGACGAAGCCGACCCCGATGTGGTGTCTCTCGTGCGCCTCGGGCGCATGTTCAGCGCGGTGGATGCGAAGCGCATGGAGATCGCCCGTTCTGCCGTGTGGCAGAGAGTGGTGTCCGTCCTCGGCGACAACGACGTCATCGTCTGCCCGACGATGTCACGAGTGCCGGGCCCCGCAGCCAAATCCGACGACCCGTTCGACATTGATGATGTGCCTACGGACGGACTGCTGCACTCGGAGGACATGACGACCGTGTGGAATCTCGTGTCCCCCCTGCCGGTCGTCTCGGTCCCGTGCGGCATGGTCACCGACGGCGGTGCCTTGCTTCCCGTCGGCCTCCAGATTGTCGGGCGACCGGGCACGGAGGACGCGGTGCTCTC
>Ga0208546_1000815_pt1 | contig 10503 bp, 7 predicted proteins | sample DEB19_08_DNA_4_FD_184528 | JGI IMG/M metagenome (GOLD analysis project Ga0208546, IMG submission 184528) | Aqueous microbial communities from the Delaware River and Bay under freshwater to marine salinity gradient to study organic matter... | ecosystem: Environmental > Aquatic > Marine > Coastal ...
TGGCAGGCGAAGATCGGATGCGCTTCTTCTCGCTTCCTGTCATGAAGTACGGATTGACCGGCGTATCGGGCGTATTTACCGACGACAACCCCTACTGGCTGCAATTTGCACAGCGCGGCGAGTCTGCCGGTGCGCCGATGCCCTATACAGGAACCGTCCAGCGCATGATGCAGTGTGGCAACGTCATGATGGTTTACGCCTCGAATGGCGTGCGCATGATTACGCCTGACGGGGACGGCAAGCTGAGTGGTGTACAGGAGTTACCGGGATTCGCGCCGAATGTGGGCTTATGCTCTGGAACCACTGTGCGGCTGGCTGTGGGTGGCAACGAGAACATCCAAGCGTTCATCGACGAACGGCGCGACTTGTGGGTGGTGGAAGGTGGTGGTGGACTCCCAAAGGCGACCAACCTTGGCTACCGCAACGTGTTTGCCAGCGCGACCAACATCCTCGTGCATTACGATGCAGGGGAGAACGAATTCTACTTCACGGGCGACAGCGACTTTGCTTACAGACTGCCGATAGGCGGTGGCATGTCGAAAGCTCCCGTGCTTCCCACTACGGTGGCGTATGGGCGGGCAAACAATGCCAGCGGTCCTGTGGGGATTCGCACGCTGGTTTCTGACTCGACGACCGCCTACCTGCAAACGAATTGGTTTGACAATCAGGGCCGCAACGTAGTCTCAAACGCCATGCGAATTATCGTGCAGGTGGACGCTGAGGATACGACGACCGGCTTGCAGGCGGCTCTGGTGTACAAGCGATTCCCGAATGATCCTAATCCTGGCACAACGGGCTATGTGACTGTAGACAATCGCGGGGTGGCGAAGATCGCTCCAACAAGCTACTACATGGCCTACATTCAGATAACCCATCCCGACAGGACAACCATCAACATCAATGACATCATCTTGGAATTCGATGATGGCGAACGCAGGAGTGTAGCAACATGCCTTCCATAGAAATCCGTGACCCACTGCGCAATGGACTTCGACCGCGCCGTGACATGCAGCGCAACGAGCAGTACTTGCGGGATTGCGCCAATCGCATTCCAACTGAGCGCGGGTGTGTTGCGCCATTGGCGGTGACGTTCCCCGTGGACGATACTCTGTCTATGTCGTGGCCTTTCCCGATGGTACTTCGGGATGAGCGCATGATGATGTATATGAAGGCGGCGACCGCTTACACGCTGGATACGGCTAGCTATCCATATGTGGAGACGGCCAAGACGGTGTACGGTTCGCAGAACCTCGCCCTGAACCCGTACTTCATCACGGATACCACGTGGAACAAGGGTGTCGGTTGGACAATCACTGGCGGTCAGGCTGTGGCGACCGGCGCGATCAACACCAACATCGATCAGGGTGGCGTGACGGATGGTACGAGTGCCTACCTTGTCATTCATACGCAGACGCGCTCTGCTGGCTCGCTGACGCCCACCCTTGGGACGGCTGCGGGTACGGCACGCTCTACGAGTGGTACCTTCGCGGAAGTCATCACGGCGGCAACCAACGGGCAGCTTATCTTTGATGGCACCGGATTTACCGGTACACTGGATAACGTCTATGTCTACAAAGTGGCGGCGTTGTCCTCGTCCGGCGCGTGGCAGATGGTGGCGTTCCAAGACCGTATCGCCTTCCTTGGCAACGGCAACACGCTGCTGTTCCTCAAGCCGGGTAACGCCGAAATCTCTGGTGTTCCGCAGTGGCAGCGCACGGAAGATCTTGCCGTGGATGCTATTGGCAAGCACAACAACGCGCTTGTGTTCGGCGGGATGAGTGGTACTCGACTTTCCGAGTCTGTTGTCACCAGCCTGTTTTCTCACTGGAAGGAATTGGAAGGGCTTGCCGGTCAGTTGACGACCGAGGATGATACCCTTGACAGCAGCTACATCTTCTTCTCTGCGCCGGGTGGTGCGGAAAACGACCGACCGTTCACGCTGTTCCTTGCGGCTCTTGGTATCGGCGGCAACGACTTGAATGACGTGCTTCGTGGTGACATCGACAGCGAGTTGGAATACTACCGAATCGGCTTCTTCCGTCCGAAGTGGTGTGGCCCCATCCGTGCGTTGAAGCAGTGCGGCAACGATCTGATTGCCTACGGGCGTGACGGCGTGTCGCGTCTTGTGCGCAACGAGACGGGCTACATGGAGCAGAAGCTCATTGACCACGGCATCTCGTCTCGTACGGCGGTGTGCGGCGATGAGTCCGGCCATGTGTGCGCTACGACCCATGATGAGTTGTGGCTGATTACGCCTGACGGCGGTGCGACCTGCCTGCACTACTCGGAGTACATCTCCAACCTGACGGCTGCAAGCATTGTTGCAAGCTACGACCCCGTGAACAAGCACTACCACTTTGCTGACGGCACCTACAACTACGTGCTGAACATGGCGCAGGGGCGACCGGCTCTCGGCAACTCGAATGCTGTCATCCCATCCAGCCTTGTGCGAATCGATAACACGGCGGACCTCTACGGCACGGCAATCACTGCCAGCAACCCGACCACGGCGTTCGTGCAGGTGGTGGCCGTCTCGCAGCCTGATCAGACCGTGTTCGACGTGTCGAGCATCGACGTTGAGATCTCGGAAGTGACGGCGGACGATGTTACCGTGACTACTGATACGCGCATGGCGAAGAGCGGCCCCTACAAGCGGCCCTCGACCCTGACTACGGTGGATGACCGAGGGCGTGGCTTCTGCAAGCGTACCGGCTCGCACCAGCGGCCCTATGTTCGCATGGCGGACTACCGCGCAGGGGCGTTGAGCGGCATATCCCTGAACATCGGACAGGGACGCAGAAGCATCGCAGCAACGGCAGATCAGAGTGATACCATCCTCACGGAGACCAACCCGTAATGGCGCAGTACCAGCAAAGCACTGACGTTCCGGGCCTTCGGGAACACAGCTTCGTCATCGAGCAGTCCATGCGTAATGGATTGCCGCCTGACGCCCGTGTCCCGAGGAATACCCCGTATGCGGAGACGATGCAGAATCTCAAGCCTACGGTGTACGGCGCGGTGACGCCCGAGACGGTGAATTATCCGTTCTCTGGCTCGCTGTCGGTGGACTGGACTACGGCGGGGATTCCCGCCCTGCTTCGCGGTGAACGCAATACGTGGCTGGCGAACAAGACGGCGTTGTCCCTTGTGACGACTTCGAGCAATCCTTGGACCTCGACGGCGCAGACCATCTACAAGAGCGATACGGTAGGCTCTGAATTACTGACGACTCCAGACTTTTCCAGCGGGACCGGCTGGACGGCAGGGAGTGGGTGGAGCATCAGCGGTGGCAATGCTGTTGCGGTGTCCGCCTCTACTACGCTTGCGCAGTCCTCCATCCTGACGGTTGGCAAACTTTATCGCGTCCGTGTGGTGGTGAGTAGCTATACGTCCGGCTCGCTGACGATGAATGCCGGTGCGACCGCAAGTGGCACCTATTCTGGTGCAGGTACGTTCACTGCCTACATCTTCTGCGCTACCAGCACGGGATTCTCTATCTCTGGCTCATCGTTCACTGGTGTCTTGTCTGACGCTTCGGTCAAGGAAGTGCAGGAATTTACGATCACGGCTGGTGGACCTTGGGAGATCGTCTCATTCCTAGATATAGACTTTCTGAACAATGGCGCATCATTCATCGCCAACACGCCAGGAAATGTTGCCAGCACAAAGCAGGGCACCAGCAACGTCACCTTCAACGCCATAGCCGGATACCGCAATCGGCTACTACTTGGCGGCTGCGCAGGCTCATGGTTCACGGATACCCGATTCACGAAGTTGGTCAATCGCTGGAAGGATGTCCAGACTGGCGACCGGCTTTCGTACTCCTCTCAGGCGTTCGATACCTCGTGGGTAGTATTCGGTGAACGTGGCGGTGGTGCGAACGACCGTCCCTTCCATCCGTTGCTATCGGCGTGTGGTGTCTACGGCACGGAACAATTCGACAACCTCTACGGCATCGAAGCGTCCGAGTTGGAGAATTACACGTGGGGTATGTGTCCCTTGCGCTACCCCGGAGCGATTCAGGCGATTCACAGCCTCAGCGTGCATCCGGTGGTGTTCGGCACGAACGGCATCTCCCGCCTGATTCCAGACGGCGAACAATTCATGGAAGAACCGATTCACCCGCTTGGGATACCGGCCCGTGGTTGTGTCGGTGGCAATGAGTCGGAGTGCATCTTCATCGACGGAAGCCGTGACTTGTGGCACCTGAATGGTCAGAGCGTGACGCGCCTTGGCTATCGTTCCTACATGGACGATCTGGATATGTCCAAGGTGACGATCTCCTACGACTACGAGGAAGGTACCTACTGGATTACCGACACGCTCACGGGGTACGTCCTAGATGGCTCAGGGAAGCTCGGCGGTGCGATAGAGGTATTGCCTACCAATGTGTTCCGCGACTCCGTACAAGGGCTTGTGGGCGTTTCTAGGGACCGCAGGAGCGATACGAGCAAGACCACGGTTCTGTTCCGCTCCATGCCACTCGACATCACGGAACGCGGGCGCAAGCACATCTCGAATTATCAGATCAGCCACGAGAATATCGACGCGGTGCGTGCCGGTGCGGACTTCCGCTACGAAGATGCGTCCTACCAAGTGGGAGGCTACACACAGGCGACCAAGGCGGGAAACTGCTTCTTGTGGCCTGCTGTGGAATTCACCGACATGAAGGCGCGAATCACGGGCACCGTCCCGAATGGCGAAGTGGGCGTGTTGCAGCGCGTGGAAGTGCGGTATATCGCGGACGACATCACAAATCGACGTGGCACCAAAGGAATGCAGGAGACGGCTTAATGCTCACGGAAGCACCACCGAAAGACTACACGATAGCGTGTCAGAAGATGAAGCCTAGCGAGGTCAAGGCCGCGTGGGACATGCTCTTTCACGTTCTCAAGAAGAGCGAATTGTACGATGACGCGGGAATCGGACGGCTGCTTACGGACTGCATGACACCCAACGGCTTGCAGATGTGGTTGCTGCGCGGGGAGATGGACGGCAAGAACTTCCCTGCTGGTTGCATGATCACGGGTATCGGTGAAGAGCCGTACCGTGGCAGCAAATGGCTTGTGCTGCTCCATGTAAACGATGTAGTCCACATTGACTTCGACCAATGGAAGTTGGCCTACGATCAGCTTTTCGATTATGCTAGTGAACGTGGCGCAGGTTGGGTTGAGGTTTATACCGACAATCCCCGCGCCAAGGAACTGTTGACGGCTTTCGGATTCTCGACAGCCGGATATAGAAAGGCGGTGTAACATGGCTCCAGGCGGCGGCGGGACTGGCGTACAAACCATTCCCAATTATGTCAGTCAGTACCACTCGCAGTGGTTGGGCGATGTTGGTGTAAGCGTTGATGCAAACGGTGTCATAAATGCCGCCAACACCGATGCTACCAACATCGACAGCAGCGTGGCAGGCTTCAACCTTGCGGACGAACTGAACGCCGCCAAGCTACTCAACCCGTTCACGGGCGTCTCCGCGTTCAACCCTGACGCTATCCTCGGTGAGATTGATGATGTCTGCCAAGACTTCCTCGACCTGATTGCGGACCTTGACCCAGAGGACCAGCTTACGGCTGCAATTACTCTGGCGACTACGCAAGCGGACACGATCTTCAACACCAACACGCAGATTGATGCGGCGGTGAATGCCTTCGACCTGCGCGGGCAGGAAGCGTTCCAGCGTTCCGTGTCCCGTGCTGCGGCTGGATTGCTCGGCTCTCGATCCGTGATGACCGGCATGTTCGATAACACCATCGCCTACATGGAAAACCAGCGGCAGATGGAAGTCAACGACTACGATGCGAAGATCCGCCTGACGTATCAGGACCAGCGTATCAACTACATCCAGACCACGGCGCAGTCGATGCTTGCTCTCGTGCAGCAGCAGCTTTCCGCGTACCAGACCGGCGTTGAACTCAAGATGCGCACGGGCATTGCCCACATTACCGGCAAGAACGACCAGATTACGGCTGACACGGCTCTCGACAAGAATGAAGTGCTGTGGACGTTGGATATGTTCCCGACCTATGTTGCGGGCATGATTTCCAGCTACACGGGCGGTGTACCGTCAAGCCGTGAGCAGTCGTTTGGTGATAAGGCAATGGCTACACTCTTTGGTGCGGCTCAGTTGGGTATCGGTTTGGCGAGCATAATCAAGAAATAAGGAGTTCGACAATGGGACTTAGCAGCGAAAAACTACTCAGCATTGGACAGCTTTTTAACCAAGCGGGGACCATGTATGCGGCTCCCGGCTCGTCTCAGGCTGCATTCAACGACAAGATGAACGACACCTTCAATGCACAGCAGCAGGCAGTGGCGTTGCGCAAGCAGAAGGAGGCGGAAGAGAAGAAGCGCAAGTCCGGTCTGTTCGGTAGCATCGGCTCGACGCTCGGCACGATTGCGGGCTTTGCAATCCCCGGCGTTGGACCTATCGTTGGGCCTGCAATTGGTGCAGCCTTGGGCGGCAGTGCGGGGCAAGCATTAGGTGGTGGTGGTTTCAGCCCTAAACAGACGCTTATGTACGGTGCGGGCGGTGCGATGGCTGGATTGGGCGCTAATATGTTTGGGGCTGCGAATGCAGTTCCTAGCGCAGTTACCCCTTCTGCGAATCTTGCAAGCAAGATCATGCCGGGACCAATCGGTAACATCATGAGTGGAGCAAATAATGCTGTTGGCACTATGGCGGCACAAGGCACATCTTCTGCGGCAACCGGATTCGGCTCCAAGTTGTTCAATAATCCGAACGTCCAGAATTACTTCCGCTCGCAGATGCAGTCGTCGATGCCCATGCAGGGATTGTCCTCCATGTTCCAGCCCACGCAGAACGGATTCTACATGAACCGCAACGCGATGCAGCAACCCTACAACCCCTACGGGTACGGTGTATAACACATGCCAGTCCAAATCCATCTCAACGGCCAGCGGTACTTCGCGGATGACGGCACCGACCCTGCGGAGTTGCAGCAGTACGCGCAAATGCACCAGCAGGAGCAGGCGCAACTCAATCCCATCAATCAGGGGATGCAGAATGTGTTCTCTGGCATTAATCGCCAGATCCAGAACTACAACGAGTTGCCTGCACCGACCGCCGTACCGGGTAACACCTACGGCATGTCCACGCAAACGTTGAACCAGACTGCCGGTATCATCCAGCAGGACAACATGAACTCTGCCACGGCGCGGATGCAGCAGCGCGTTCAGATGGAACAGGCTATGGAGCAGGAGAAGGACCGCGCACAGCAGATCAAGTTGCAGGAGACGCAATTCAAGAATCAGCAGGCGTTGGAGAACTTCCGCATAAAGCAGGAGGAGGCGCGACTGAAACGTGAGGGGATGACTCGGAAGCCTATCACGTTGCCCGGTGGTGGACTTGCGGAATATGTTCCGGGAGCAGATGGTCAACCGGGCACCGTCAACACCATACTTCAACCGACCGTGAAGCCTATTGCGAAGTCCTACACCACGATGTATGGCTCTGATGGCACGGCCTATGGTGTGAACCGTTCCGATCCTTCGGATGTCATGGTTGTCAAAGACCCGATCACCGGCGAACCCATCAAGAAGGTAGCGGGCCAGACAGGCAAGCGGCAAGTGACGGATGCCAAGGGGATGCCTTATCTACTCGATATGGAAACTGGGATGCTGGACCCCGTTGAAGTGCCGCAGGGCTTTGCTGAAAAGCAGCCTAGCGCGGCAAGTGGTGGAATCAGCCTAAAGGACTGGGCAGCGATGCAGCAGCGTTTCTATCAGCAAAACATATCGGCCAAAGCGGCTAGTATGATGGAATTCGACCCCACTGCTGAGATGGAAGCTGCAAGGCTCCAGACAGAGCAGATTCTTGGGCCTAAGCCTATGCCGGGGCAGGGTGCCCCAGCGCAGCCGAGTGCTCCTCTTGCTCCGAGCGGTGGGCAACCTGCTAATCCGCCTATGGCGCGTGAAGCACTTGTGGACGGTAGACCTGCGTTGATTGATGAAGCTAACAGCGAGTTTTTTTGGTTGGACAATGCTCCTGCGGCGGCTGCCCCGCCTGCGAATGTCCAGAGTAGTGCGCCGATTGCGGCTACGACTCCACCGAATGTGCAAATGTCATTCGACGTTAATAATCCTGCATTCTCTATACAGAACGGTAACCCGTATCTAGGTCCGGTTGCTTATCCAGCACCTAATGCTGTTCCCGGTTCACTTAGTCGCAACAACTATGTTCCGCCGCCTCCAAGGTCTCTTGAAGAAGTAGTAGCTGATGCTAATGCCTTAAAGATCAAGCTCGCACAAGAGAGGAATGCAAATCTTCCTCCCGTCAATAACGGGCAGTCTTTGGCGGATCTTGTGAATAATGGGTACACACCACCACCACCCGCACCTCCACGAGAAATGGGTGAGTTTGAAAAGTGGATGATTGACACTGGACAAACCATTAGCAGGGAGGCTGATGCTATAATGCGGTCAGCATTGACTTCTGTGGCTGCAAATTACCGAGCAGGTAAGAATAACGCTGTCTTTGATGATGTCGCTAGGCGATTACTGGACAACAATGTACCAATCAATGTTGTCCGTGAACGGTTCAAACAGTATCCAGACGTTATGAATGCGGTCTCTGCTGAGTATCATAAACGTACAGGAAGAATGCTTCCCATAGACTGATGAACTCAATGACGCCTGCATCAGCCAAGTCAATACATAGCGATAGGGTTGCACATTGCCAACAGTCATGAAATTACTCCCGACCCACAAGGTCGAATATCTAACGCCTGCTGCTCCTGCACAGCCTGCGCCTGAACCAGCCCCCATGCCGGATGCTAGCATTGCACCACCGCCTCCGCGTGGGCAAGTCATGAAGTTGCAACCCCACCACAAGGTGGAGTATCTGGACACCCCGCCAGCCCCCACTCTTGCGCCTCAAGGTGAATACAAGAGCCTTCTGAGCAATGATATTGGCACCATTGTAGGTAATGCTTCGCGCCTTTACGGTGTGGACCCTAACCTGCTTCGCTCTGTGATCCAGCAAGAGAGTGCAGGCAACCCAAACGCGGAATCTCGTAAGGGCGCACAAGGCTTGATGCAACTCATGCCGGGGACTGCCAAGGATCTAGGCGTATCGAATCCTTATGATCCCAACGAGAACGTTATGGGCGGTACGAAGTACCTGTCGCAGCAATTACGGACGTTCGGTGGAGATGTTGATCTTGCCCTCGCCGCGTACAATTGGGGGCCAGAGAATGTTGCAAAGCGTCTCCGAAAAGGGATGACGAAAGAGCAGATCCTTGCCGCCGCTCCCGAGGAAACCAAGGGGTACGTGGCGCGAATTAGGCAAAGGATGGAGCGTGAAGGGCGCATTGCTGCTACTACAGAGAACATGCAGCAATCGGGCCTTATGAACACCCCTATTATCGGACCTGCGGTTGCCGGTATCGCCCAAGCCGGTGCGGACTTTCAAGGTGTAGGTGAGCGTGTAACCGACTTTGTTGGATTGACTGACCGTTCCACCAACCAAAGCGCGGAAGAAGCCCTGATAGCCTCCGAGGCGTTCGCACGCGCACAGCCGGGTATGGTTCCACAGACTATATCCGGCCTCACGCGATCCTTGACTACGATGGCTCCAGCGATTGGTGTAGGCATGGTGAATCCGGTTGCCGGTGCCGCTCTGGCTGCTGGCGTGCCTGCTGTTACAACGTATAGTGGGACTGAACAGGCTACCGGCGACACCTCTCATGCCATTCGGCAGGGGTTGATCGAAGGTGGAATCACGGGTGCATTCAGTGCAGTTGGACTTCAAGGTCTGGAAAAGGTTGCTGCTAAGGGGTTCCGTGTTGGTTTGAAAGCCCTCGGTATCGACACCCTTGCGGAACTTGGGGAAGAAAACGCTATTCAGGTGGTCCAAAATGTCGAACGTTGGTACACCAACAACTTCGACCCTGAAAAGAAAATGACGATGGCGGAGGCTCTGGAAGGTACGAAGCAAACGACCATCCAGACGCTCGCTACGATGGGCCTTGTGCGCGGTAGTCAAGCTGCTGCAAGTCGTGTTCTAGGCCGCCCCGTAGGCGTTGACCCCGGCGAACCCGCCACTACTCCCACCGACACCGCTACCGAGGCTCCTGCGGCCTCACAGGCGGCGGAACCACAGTTTGTAGCCGACCTGCGTGCTGCACTCGACACTCCCGGCGCGAAGGTGCGCTTCCATGACTCCAACCGTGCAGTCGATACGGCCGATGTGGACATCTCCCCTGACGGTATGACGGTGCATGTGGCGGGTGAAGCGGAACCAATCAGCGTGACGAGTCTACGTGACGTGCTGGTGCGCGGCAAGCGTATCGACCAGACGTTGTGGGAAGATCAGGGACAGTTCGTTCCTGGCTGGAATGCGCGGCAAGGTATGCCGGAAGCAGGTGAGATTACCGGCCCGCTGGCAGGTCTCGGACAATTCCCTGACAAGCCGCAAGCGAGTCAGAACGTTGCCGACTTCATTAAGAACCCGATGCACACGTTCACGTTCGCCATGCCG
>Ga0208546_1000817_pt1 | contig 10474 bp, 10 predicted proteins | sample DEB19_08_DNA_4_FD_184528 | JGI IMG/M metagenome (GOLD analysis project Ga0208546, IMG submission 184528) | Aqueous microbial communities from the Delaware River and Bay under freshwater to marine salinity gradient to study organic matter... | ecosystem: Environmental > Aquatic > Marine > Coastal...
TTGCAGGGTCGCAACAGTGTTGCACGTGAAACACAATAACCCCAGAACCAATGGGGTTAACCGAATTGTGGTTATTGGCATGGAAAGCACACTAAATCGGACGCAACCATAGCGCGAGTGAACCAATCGATCGCCCCAAAACGACGTGATAGCTGGCACGCGATCCGCGCGAGACCCCACCCCGAAAACGCGGCGGCTTCGCAAAATATTGATATGCCACCCTCCCATATCGACCAAAAACAAGGGGTCTCTAAACTCTAGTCTAGAAAGACCCCCCTTTGTTTTTTTTGGGCAATGGGTGGGTATCTATATTACAAAATATTTCAAGGGACTGTTAACGGGGAGTCTATTGGGGTCTAAGTAGATATCTCTCTAGTAGTGGCTAAGGATATATCTTTAAGGATATCTATTAAAGATATATCTTTTATAGTCTTTATTAAAGTATCTCTAAGGATACTATAGCCACCGGCTAAGGACGATAGTGTACCATAATTTCTTGTCTTTGTAAAGGGTCCCATGATAAAATTTTCTTGTAAAGGGAACTGAAAGGGTAAAATGGACGAAGAGAAAAAGACCTTGAGCGATGCTAGTCGCATCTTGAGTGATGATCCTGTTCTGTCTTCCAGTATCGAGGACTCGGAAGAACTGCGTAGAGAGCGCAAGCGGGCAAAACTTCAGGAGAACATGCGGAAGGCTCGTGCTGCTCGTGATGCCAACAAGATCAAGAGGCAGCAGGAACGGAGGCAGTTGCAGGCCCAGAAGGAGGAGGAGCGTCTTCGTAGGGAACAGTTGGAAAAGGAGGAGGCTCTAAGAAGAGCTTCAGAAGAGGCCGAGAATGGCCTTCCGGAGAGCGAAGAGGATCGGGCTGCGGTAGTCATGGCCTATGGGTCCCTTTCAGCGTCCCTGCGCCAACTGGTCGATAAGGAGGCCCATCGCAAGTTCATCGTGTTCATCCGAAAGATGGCTCCGAAGGTTGTCGATGGTTTCAAGATGGGCAGGCACATCGAGGTCATTGCCAACGAGTTGCAGAACGTGGTCGATGGAAAGACAAAGAGACTGATGGTCTTCCTGCCACCCCGCTCCAGCAAGTCAGTCATCTGCTCGAAGCTTTTCCCTGCATGGTACATTGGCAGGAACCCTAAGCACGAGATCATGACCATCAGCCACTCGGATCAGTTGGCAAGCGACTTTGGTCGATCAGTTCGAGACATCGTAGGAGACGCGGAGTTTGGCTCTGTCTTCACCGGAGTTGAACTGAGGCAGGACGTAAGGGCATCCGGCAAGTGGATGACCAACAAGAATGGTTCATACTATGCTGCTGGTGTTCGCAGCCAGATTGCTGGTCGTGGTGCCCACATCGCCATATTGGACGATGCTATGTCGGAAGAAGATGCCATCTCTCCTGCTGGCAGGAAGTACATCAAGGAATGGTGGCCTTCGGGCTTGCGTACCCGTTTGATGCCCAACGGTGCGATCATCATCATCAATACACGCTACCATCACGACGATCTCTGTGGCTGGCTTCTTCGGCAGGAAGAGAAGATGGACATCCCCTTCTCGAAGAGATGGAACGTCATCAAGATTCCTGCATGGCTGGATCGTCACTCTGCGAAGTTGCTGGATCTTCCGGAGGGTTCAAGCTACTTTCCGGAATGGAAGCCAAAGGAAGTTTTGGAACTTGACGAAGAGGAGATCCGTGCAACCAACGGCAGCAGGTACTGGGAAAGCCTGTACATGCAGAATCCCACTCCGGATGAGGGTGGGATCATCAAGAAGTCGTGGCTCAACTGGTGGGAAGCTCCGGAACCGCCACGATGTGATTTCATCATCCAGACCTACGACACGGCATTCTCGACAAAGACGACGGCAGACAACAGCGTCATCCAGACTTGGGGAATCTTCAATTCATTGGACACAAGCGAGTTGAACGGGGTGGAGAAGGTTGTCACCAACCTGATCCTTCTGGGAAACGTGAAGGGACGGTTCGAGTATCCGGATCTTCGAAGGATGGCTGCTAGCGAATACAGGAAGCATAGGCCAGATGTCTGCATCGTTGAAAAGAAGGCAAGTGGTCAGTCGTTGATCCAAGACATGCGTAAGTCCGGACTGCCGGTATTGGAATACACGCCAGACAAGGACAAGCAGTCAAGAGTATATTCTGCGTCTCCGATGTTCGAAGCTGGGCGTGTGTGGTTGCCAAAGGATCGAGTATGGTCGATTGACTTGTCCGACGAGTTGCTGGCTTTTCCGTATGCCCAACATGATGACCAAGTCGATGCATGTGTAATGGCTGTCCATTATGTGAAGGAAAGCTGGCGTCTTTTGCATCCGGAAGATCGTAACTGGGAAGACGAGTTGAACAGTCGAAAGACCAAGCGCGTTGCGTACTGGCGTGTTTGATGGTATTCTTCTTTAACTTGAAATGAGTGCATTGTCAGATATTTTGGGAATGGTCGTAAGGGCTATTCCGAAACAAGCTGCTGGTAAGGCTGGATCAAGGACTGGTCTGAAGTCTTTGGAAGACGCAGTGGAAAATGTCCTGCTGAAGGAAGGAAGCGACGCTAGTCGCGTCTATGACGAGACTGCTTCAAGAGTTCTCCAGCAAGAAGGTAAGAGGATTGCCACACAAGTCGAAGAAGGTTTGGATGTCATTCCAAAGAAGCTGGAATATCCACAACCAAAGCAGGGTTGGTGGCAGGACGAGTTGCAGGAAAAGGGAACTGTTACACTATATCATGGTGCTGATGAAAGCAGGCTACCGAGCATCTTTCAAAAGGGTTTGCTGCCGGATGAACGTGGAAAGACATTTGTAACTCCGGATGCCGATACTGGTTTTGGATATGCGTCCATGACTGGAGGAGAAAAGACTTTCAGAAAAGCTGGAGCAAAGGCAAGGCATAATCCAGAAGAAAATCGTGCGGTTCTTCATCTTGAGATTCCAAAGGATTTCCTTGAAAGATATCTTTCACCAAACCAGACAAGTAAGATGAGTGTCGATAAACTGTTTTCACCTCAAGCAAGAGAGTCCTTTCAACCTTATGACTTCAAGAACAACCAGCCGTATTACGCACTAACGGAACTCAGTTTCGATGCACCAATTCCTCCGGAGTTCATTGTCGGATACTCAAAGAAGCCAATTAGGAAGGGCGCTGTAAAAAAGGAAACCGGTGGTTCGTTGGTCAGTAGGAATCCATACTCAATTACTCGCAAACGAAAGAATGGGTAAATAGAATCATGCCACATGTAGAACGCAATCCATTTGATCCAATTGAAAAGGAAGAGCCAGAGATCGAAGTCGAGCAGACGGATCTTGCTGGCAATGAAACCTCAATTGAAATTGATCCAGTAAGTGGCGAAGTTACCGTCGAGTTTTCTTCCAATAGTGGTAATGATATGGAAGATGAAGACGAAGCAGAGGAAGAAGATGATAAGGATTTTTATCGCAACCTCTGTGATGAACTGGACGATAGTATTCTAAGTGATATTTCCAATTCTGTCTTTGACAGTCTTGAGGCAGACAAGCAGTCTCGTGCCGATTGGGAAAGCATGTTCGAAAAGGGCTTTGATCTGCTGGGCTTGAAGCTCAACGAGACATCGGAGCCATTTGAAGGTGCTTGTACGGCAGTCCATCCAGTCCTCATTGAATCGGCAGTCAAGTTCCAGTCGAAGGCCACTCAAGAACTGTTTCCTCCTGCTGGTCCAATTCGTACCCAGATTCTTGGGACATTCACTGACCAGAAGGAACGTCAGGCTAATCGCATCAAGCAGTTCATGAACTACCAAGTGACTGAACTCATGCCGGAATACTTCGATGAAATGGAACGGATGCTGTTCCATCTTCCACTTATTGGTTCTGCATTCAAGAAGATCTATTTCGATGAGTCGCTGAATCGTCCTGTATCGGAGTTCGTGCCTATCGACCAGTTCTATGTGTCGTACTATGCCACCGATCTTCGTCGTGCCAGCCGATATACCCATATTATCTACTACAGTCCAGTAGAGATGCAGCGGGCAATCATGTCCGGTTTGTATAGGGATGTGTCCCTTTCTGATGCAACGATTCCAAAGCAGTCGGGCATCAGCCAGAAGATCAACTCAATCATGGGCATGGCACCAGCCAGCATGGACAGCGATCCACAGTACACGCTGTATGAGCAGCATTGCTATCTGGAACTTCCCTTTGACAAGATGCCAGTTCCGTACATCGTAACGGTAGAAGAGGAAAGCCGAAAGGTCCTGTCTATTCGCCGAAACTATGCAAAGGATGACAAGCGCAAGGAAAAGAAGGTCTACTTCACCCACTACAAGTTCGTGCCGGGCTTCGGTTTTTATGGCTTGGGCCTGATTCACTTTCTAGGCAACCTGACCATGACGGCAACGGCTGCAATGCGTAGCCTTGTCGATGCTGGCCAGTTTGCAAATCTGCAAGGTGGCTTCAAGGCAAAGGGTGTTCGTATCGTCGGAGCAAACGATCCTATTGCGCCCGGTGAATGGAAGGAAGTCGAGGCTGTAGGCAATGATCTTTCGAAGATGATCATTCCACTTCCATACAAGGAGCCATCACAGACACTCTTCCAGATGCTCCAGTTCATCAGTATCGCTGCCCAGAAGTTTGCTGATTCTACTGAGCAGGTCATTTCTGACTCGGGCAATTATGGTCCAGTCGGCACGACGATGGCACTGCTGGAAGCATCAAGCAAGTTCTTCAGCGCAATCCACAAGAGACTGCACAAGTCCCAGAAGGAAGAGTTCAAGCTTCTTGCTAGAATCAACTACGAGTATCTGCCGGAAGAGCAGGAGATGGATATTCCGGATGAGACCTTGATCATCTTCAAGCAGGACTTTGATGGTAGGATCGATGTCCTTCCGGTATCCGATCCCAATATTCCATCCAATGCCCATCGAATGATGATGGCTCAGATGGCAATGCAACTAGCCCAGTCGTCTCCCCCCGGCATGTTCGATATGGAGGTCCTCAACCGGACGATCCTGCAAGCTGCAAACATGCCCAATATCGACAAGATCATGCCACAGAAGGTGGAGCCTATTGCACTAGATCCGGTATCGGATATCGCAGCAGCAGTCAAGGGTCTTCCTATTCGTGCATTCATTGGCCAGAATCATGATGCCCATGTGCAGGCAAAGATGATGTACCTGCAAGATCCAATGAATGGTGGTAGTCCGATCATGCAGCGTGTTGCTCCGATCATCCAAGCAAACATCCAAGAGCACATGATCATGAAATACCAAGAGCAGGTCAATGGTGTTGCTCGCCAGATGATGACTGCTGCCCAGCAAACCGGCCAGCAGACCGGCCAGAATATCGATGTCAACGATCCAAAGATCATCGAAATGGTAATGGCCCAAGCTGCACAGCAGGTCATGCAGGCCAATCAAGCCATGGCCCAGCAGCAGCAGGCTGCAAGCCCAGAAGCCCAGATGGTCCAGCTAGAGGCACAGCGTCTCCAGATTGAACAGGGCAAGGTACAGGCTCAGCTAGCAAAGGAAAGCGTCGATGCAGCGATGCGTAATCGAGAACTTGATCTCAAGGAAGCCGAGATGCGTATCGACATGATGAAGGAAGGCATCAAGACCACGACGATGGTAAATGAAAAGGAGAAGGATCGTAGCGCAAAGAAGGCTATCGTTGCTCTCCAAGCCATCATGGATCTGGCACAGACGCAGCAGGGTATCGAAAAGGAAAAGGCACTTAAGGCCGCTGATATCCTGACGAGCATGGCAAGGGGACAGCAGAGACAGCAGTAATCGAATATGTAAATGGTTATCTACGATGAGATGGCGGTCTCTCTCAACAAGGAGATCGACAAGCTGACTAAAGTTCTTGTCTCCGGACAGGCTTCGGATTATGCTTTCTATCGGGAAATAGTCGGCAGGATCGAAGGCATTGAAAGTGCCAAGCAGATCCTGCATGACATTCTCAAGGCCCGTCTTCACAACGATGAAGATGATTGAAGAAAAATAATAATAGCAACGATAAAGGGAGCAAGTTGAATGTTTCAAGTTCAGATGGATAAGTCCATCGCAAACGACGAGTGGATCAGTGATGAGGAGGTAAAGCTTTCGGCAAAGGATCTTCCACATCTACCAGCATATCATGTCGTTGTTCGTCCTGTTTCGATCAGGGCAAGGACAAAGGGTGGTGTATTTCTTCCGGACAAGGTGAAGGATGATGTTGCCTACCTGACGACTGTCGGTAAGGTTCTCAAGCTTGGTGACATGGCCTACAAGGACAAGGACAAGTTTCCAAATGGTCCTTGGTGCAAGGTTGGCGATTATGTCTGCTACGCAAAACTTACTGGCCAGAAGTTTGTATTCAAGGGTGTAAAGCTTCTCCTGATCTACGACGATCAGGTCATCATGAAGATTGACAATCCAAAGGATCTTGACACGACCTACAATCTGTCAAACTGATTTGTATACAGTAATATGCTGTGCTAACATACAAGTCTTTTCAACGTAAACGTTAGTTTCGTAACTAGCGATAAAAGGGAATAAAATGAAGGTAACTGAACGTGCTCCATCGGAGGGAGCAGACAAGGTAGATACGGGTTGGTCGGCAATCGACCTCAACTCCGCAACTGGGGCAACAAAGGTAGAGTTCGAGATCGAACAGGCAGAGCAAGACATCCAAAGGGCTTCGGTACAGCCAGATGCAACGCAGGGGAAAGAAATCGTTGCGCCTGAGAAGAAAGTTTCACTCGCTCAGCCATCGGGTGATTTTGAAGACGCAAGCAGGGATTCAACGACAACCTCAAATGAAAATCTTCCTAAAGAACTGGATGGTATCGAAACTCGTGGTGCTCAGAAGCGCATTCGCCAGCTTATCAAGCAGCGCAAGGAGCGTGATGAGCAGATTGAGAAGCTTCGTGAAGAAGTTCTCTCGCTAAAGAACTACGCACAGACTCGCGACAAGGAACTTGCATCGTCCATCAAGACGACAATCGATAGCACGGAGGGTCAGCTAAAGGCTCGCATTGCATCGGCAAAGGAACTGTTCAAGCGGGCAGCAGAGAATTCAGATACGGATGGAATGCTTCGTGCTCAAGAGGAAATGAGTGCGGCATACTCGGAGTCTACCCTTCTGGCCCAGCGCAAGAAGGCACTAGAAGACTACGATGAGACACTGAAGCAGCAGCAGGTCAAGCAGCAGGCTCAACAGCAGCAGCAGCAGGCCGCTAGCCAGCCAAAGTATGATCCAAAGGCAATTCAGTGGGCATCGAAGAACGAGTGGTTTGGCAAGGACCAGATCATGACCAATGCCGCTCTTTCGATTGATGCACAGCTAAAGGAAGAGGGCTTCGATCCTTCCGACGACGAGTACTACTCGGAGGTTGATCAGAGACTCAAGGAACAGTTCCCACATCGATTCGGCGGCCAGAAGGCTGTTGACAACGATGAGGGTGAGGAAGAAATCGCTCCGAAGGCAGCGCAAAAGCCTTCTCAGGTGGTCGCTGGTGCGTCACGCACACCGCGAACCTCTCAGACTTCAAAGGGCAACAAGGTCAAACTGACTCAAGAGGATGTTCGACTAGCCCAGAAGTGGGGTATTCCACTTGAAGTGTACGCGGCAGAAAAGCTAAAGGCCGAGCAGGCCAATGGCGAATACACTCTGGTACAGTAAAATAACAAGCGTGGAAGGAAATATACAGATGACAACACGAGAAATCAACTCACGTTCAAGCAATACTCGGGAAAACTCGAAGCGAAAGCTCCAGTTCGAAGAGCCAAACTGGCTGCACATTCCGGATTCCGTCAAGGAAAGGTTTGCAAACAATGGTAACAGCCTGCGTTGGATTCGTATTACCCTTAAGAATACTGAGGATTACCAGAATATCGGTAAGAGACAGGCTGAAGGGTGGGAGTTTGTTACCTCTGATGAGGTTCCAGAGATGCTTTCTTCCTCTATCGTGAGAGAGGGTGGACGTTATTCGGGTGCGGTCTGCCGTGGAGACCTTGCTCTGGCCAAGATGCCAACAGAGCTTGCCGAATCTCGTCAGGAATTCTATGAAAACCGCAGTAGAGAGATGGTACAGGCAGTAAATTCACAGTTGATGAACTCATCTGACAGCCGTATGCCTATCTCTAATGCAAGCAAGACCAATGTAAGCCGTGGAAAGTCGGCATCTTTCCAAGATTGACCTCAATCTAGCGGTTAAATTGGTATTGCCTTTGTCAATGTCTATCAGATAAGAAAGGAAAGTGTAAAAATGTCTACTTCAAAGACACTATCCGGTCTTACTCCTTCACGCATTGCTGGTGCCGCTTGCAATACGACTGGTTCTAACGAGTATCCAATCGCTTCAGCGTATGCCTCCAATATCTTTACGGGTGATATCGTAAAGGTTGTGAATGGGTATGTACAGGTAATTACCTCAACCGAAGATTTCGCCCGTGGCGTATTCCTCGGTTGCCGCTATGTCGCCAATGGCGAGCCAAAGTGGAGCCGTTACTGGCCCGCTAACACTTCTGCTACGGAAATCTATGCAGAGGTCATGGACAATGTCAATGCAACCTACCTGATTCAAGCAGATGCATCGATGTCAATTGGCGACATCAACAGCCAGAACTTCGGGGTAACTCTCGGTGCTGGTTCAACCGTAACCGGCAAGTCTGGCTTCGGCATCAAGGCTTCCACTCGCACGACCGGCGCAGCAATGCTTCGCCCAGTCGCCGTGTGGGGCGTTGATGGCAACGATATCAACGTTGCAGCCGAGCGGGCTTATCCAGTTGTCGAGGTTCGTATTGCTCAGAACGCAGACCACTTCATTTCTGTAGTGGCCAGCGTTGGTGCAGTAACCTCTGCAACGATCTAATGTAAGGAAGGAGTAAAGAAACATGGCTATTAATCGCGCTAGTATTGCGAAAGAGCTTCTTCCCGGCCTCAATGCAGTTTTCGGCATGGAGTACAAGGACGTAGATAACGAGCATGCCGTTCTCTATGCTATCGAGAACTCGGACCGTGCCTTCGAAGAGGAAGTCCTCTTCACGGGTTTCGGTGCGGCTCCAACGAAGGGTGAAGGCGCAGCAGTCCAGTATGACTCTGCACAGGAGAGCTACGTTGCTCGTTACACCAACGAGACCGTCGCTCTCGCCTTTGCCGTAACGGAAGAGGCAATGGAAGACAACCTGTACGACACGTTCGCGAAGCTTCGTGCCCGCGCTCTTGCTCGTGCAATGGCTAACACCAAGCAGGTCAAGGCTGCCGACGTTTTCAACAACGGCTTCAGCACCTCCTATCTTGGTGGCGATGGCGCAGCACTCTTCAGTGCTTCGCATCCAGTAGTCGGTGGTGGCAACCAGTCGAACACCTTTGGTGCAGTCGATCTTTCGGAGTCAGGTCTTGAGACCGCTCTGATCACGATTGCAAAGGCAAAGGATGATCGTGGTATCCTCATCGGCCTACAGGCCCAGTCGCTCCACATCCCACCGGATCTTATCTACACGGCAGACAAGATCCTCAACAGCACGCTGAGCACGACAACGGTAACGAACAGCACGACTGGCGTTACCAATGTCAACGACGTAAATGCAATTCGTCGTATCTCGGCAATGCCAAAGGGCTACTTCGTCAACCATCGGTTCACGGACACGAATGCCTACTTCATTCGTACCGACTGCCCCAATGGCGCGAAGATGTTCGTCCGTGCTCCTCTTGCTACGAAGATGGAGCCAGACTTCGATACGGGTAACCTTCGCTTCAAGGCTCGCGAGCGTTATTCGTTCGGTTGGTCTGATTGGCGTGGTTTCTATGGTGCTTCCGGTTCAACCTGATAAAGGTTGATACAACCAAAGCCCCGTAGGGAGTCAAACCTACAACGGCAAAGGGGGCGGGATGGAAATAAGAGGGAAATCTCTTTTTCTGTCCCGCCCTTCTTTATTTGGTCTTTACGAATACAGATGGTATAATGTAGGGATCTTCAACTCCACCAAAAGGAATAGACCATATGTCAACCACTCTTAGACAGGGTTATGTAGTCGGCAGTGGTGCCGTACTTGATGTCACGGCAAGCGTAACTCTAGCCGATACTCGAATCAGGGGTATCTTTGCCAATGGCATCGGTTCATTTCTGATTACTGGAACATCCACCGATCCATATGGAAACATTCTCGGCAACAACATCAAGTTTGCCCTGACGACGGCAGTAGATGCCAGTGACATCATCCTGCCAGAAGGTGGCATCAAGGTAAATGGCGTAGTAAAGGTTTCAGCACCAACGTCGGCAGCTACCGTAGCAATCTTCTACGGCTAAGATACAAGTATAAGCTAACGGTAGCATATCACATGCCGACCTATACATATCTGGTCAATGACATCATCAACGCTACGGAGAATACCGGAAGCGAGTTCGTTGACTATATTCCGTACATGGTCAACAAGGCTGAAGAGCGGTTGGTCAAGGATCTGGACGATTACGGACTTGTTACCTACACCTCAGTTGCAGTAAGCGCAAAC
>Ga0208546_1000826_pt1 | contig 10335 bp, 25 predicted proteins | sample DEB19_08_DNA_4_FD_184528 | JGI IMG/M metagenome (GOLD analysis project Ga0208546, IMG submission 184528) | Aqueous microbial communities from the Delaware River and Bay under freshwater to marine salinity gradient to study organic matter... | ecosystem: Environmental > Aquatic > Marine > Coastal...
TGGTGGAATAATGGACAAAAAAGAGTTATCCAAGTAGAATGTCCTGGAGAGGGATGGAAACCTGGAATGAAATTATGAATAAGACATTTCTTAAATGGTGTGGCAATAAAACAAAAGTCCTGCCACATCTTATTCCTCATATTGGTTATCCAAAGCGTTATTGTGAACCCTTTGGCGGTAGTCTTGCTGTTGCTCTGAATACACAAGCAGAGCAATACATTCTCAACGATGTGAATAAAGATTTGGTAGCAATCTACCAAAATCTTGTAAATCCAAATGATGACAACTTCATCAAATATTGTGAAGAACTATTCACTCCAGAGAATAACACTAAAGAAGCATATCTAGAGTTGCGAGAGCACTTTAATCAAGCAACAGACACTACAGATAGGGCACGACTATTCATTTATCTAAATCGTCACTGCTTTAATGGTTTATCACGATACAATAGCAAAGGTGGATTTAATGTTCCCTTTGGTAAGTATGATAAACCAACTTGTCCATCTGAAGAGATGATGAACTTCAGGATGTATTTCTTATCCAAACAACTGGTACGATTTACTTCACTTTCATTTGAAGATCCATCTCTTTATGAAGACTTGGAAGCAGGTGATGTTATCTATTTTGACCCTCCTTATGTTCCTGCCTCAGATACAGCAAACTTTACAAGTTATGCTACTGATGGATTTACTTCCGACCAGCAGGTTCAGTTAGCACAACTGGCAGAAGCATTAGCAGCAAAGGGTATTCGGGTGATTATATCCAATCATGATGTTTCTATCACACGAGAACTCTATAAAAATGCTACAATCTATCCGATTCAAGTAACTAGAACGATTGCTGCTAAAGGTGGCAGTCGGAAGAAAGCAAGCGAACTAATTGCGGTCTATTAAAGTTATGATCGTCCAAAGTGTACCTATAGTGTAAGCAACAAACTTGAAATGAGCACCCGAGCACGAATCGGTCTTGAACTTGCTGATGGCAGTATTCTTTCTGCATACCATCACTGGGATGGTTATCCCGAATGGTTGGGTCGTATTCTCACCACCCACTATAATGCACGTTCTCTTGCTGCTGAACTGATTGATGGTGGTGATATGAGTTCCTGCTGGACTGATTCACGTTGGGATGATACTGGTGTAGAGGGTATTTATGGTCCCGAATACTACTCTCAGCGTGGTGAAGATTGCCCTCCGCGTCTTGATGCTGGCCTTGTAGAGTATCTGCTCCCCGATCACAGCGAAGAGTTTGCCTATGTCTTCCGTAATGGTGAGTGGGTATGCTATAATATGCACCAGTTTGATGATAGCAAACTTCCCGAAATCGTTGAAATCCCCTCTGCTGCTCTTGCTGTTTGACCTATGAAAACTTCTACTGCTCTTGGTGTTGTATTTGGTGCTATTGTTCTTACAGTAGCAGGACTTTTTCTGAAAGCATGGATTCTTGGTATTATTCTCTCTTGGTTTAGTGTCTCATTGACTATTTGGCAGAATCTTCTGATTATTATTCTCGCTGATTTGATTACTGGTAACTTTAAGGTATCTACAAAAAACTGATTATGAGCAAACAAAACGGATTTATTGACCCTACAGTTGCTGCTATTGCTGTAGGTGTGGTAGTGATTGGTGGTCTTCTCTTTATTGGTGGACCTCAATACAATGTGTGGCAACAATCTCTTGCTGGTAAAGCAGAACTGCAAAAAGCAGAATATACTCGCCAGGTAGCAGTGCTGGAAGCACAAGCAAAGAAAGATTCGGCACAACAACTTGCTGATGCTGAGATCATCCGTGCTACTGGTGTTGCCAAAGCAAACCAAATCATCGGTGACAGTCTAAAGGACAACCGTGAGTATCTTCAGTATCTGTATATCACTGGTCTGGAAGAAGGATCTAACAAAGGTAATGTTACGATCTATGTTCCGACCGAAGGTGGTATGCCTGTTCCTACACTTCAGATGAACAAATGAACCGCAAGTATGTTGTCGCTGGATTGATTGGTTTTGCAGTCATTCTTGGATGGAATGTCTTTCTAATCCAACGCGATGATGCAATGTATAAAGCATACTATCCTCAGCAAGAGATAGAGAATCTCAAGAAACCTCCAAGTTCTCAAATCCGATGACAATAGCACTCGCAATTTCTATCTACACCGCAATAATTGCCATGGTGACATCACTTATGGTATATTATTTCAGGGTTATTCGTCCTAAAGATGAGGAGCAATTTAAATGATTTCGCAATTTATTAAAGACATGATTATGAAAGCAGAACGTGAAAAGATTGCTCAAGACTTCTGGAAAGAAATTGAGCGACTTGCAGCAGAAAAAGAAGTAACTGTTGACTATTATCTTGCGGAGTTTTATTGATGACTTTTATTCTTGGTGTTGCTGTTGGTGTTCTAGCAACCATTGGATTCTCCCTTCTTTCTGTCGCATCTGATGCTGATGATGCGATTGACAAAGAGTATGATAACAATTAAACTTGAGAGGTATTTACAAAGACAAATGGCACAAAAGTTTCTCTACATCGTTGAACATTACATTCCCTTTCCTCAATCAGAATATGGTGGAGTTTGGAATGTGATTGCTGAAAGTGATGAAGAATGTTTTGATTTGATTACTACTGTTGATGATGGATATAATTCACAGTATTATGGAGATTTGAGAGAGAACATTCTCAACTCACGCACTTATGCTCTTGCTGAAGATGTAGAATCTGCTGTTATTGAAGAGTTCACAACCTGATGATCGATACCTCAATAAATCGTTTGGAGTTTAATCTTAAAGAGCAATATCAAGAACGCATTGTTTATCTACAAAACAAGATTAGTGAACAACAACATGAAATTATCCAACTCCAAGAGCAAATCAAATATATGTCAAGAGACAAATTTTACGATTGCTGATTTTCATCACATAGCACCAGAAGGTTATTCTTATGAGTTTGAAGAGTTCAAGCGTGGTGTGGTTTCTATTTGGTTGCGTTGCCATCGTAAGTTTGATTACAATAACGGTGCCACAACTAAAACCATCTGGGGATTCTGGAAATCCAAAACAGGAGAATACTTTGCCCCAGTCAATAGTAAGACCATCGGTGCTTGTGTAAATATCAAGGATACGCGGAACTATACCGCAATGCCACTCAAACTTAACCCTTTGGAGTTAGCATTTGTATGAGTTATGAACCACAAATCAATCATTATGTAAAATGGACTAAAAGTGTTGAGGGTTGGGTATACTTTAAGAGTAAAGATTACATTACGATTGAAGTATTCGTTAAACCAAAAAATGAAGAAAACGTCCAACACTGTTCTTTACACAAAAATGAAAGAGTTCTTGTGGTTTGTTATCCTTACCAATGGAATCAGTTAGAATACATTAAGTCACGCACGTCAATCTATGAAGAAGAGGAAAACCTTTTGGCGATTGCTAGCTAAATCGCTAGGAGAAAAAGCAAGTAAAGATAATACAGAGGCGGATAGGGTAGCACTTATCCGCCTTATGATGTTTCTGTCTATTTTTATTACTAACTGCTTTATTGTGGCAAATGCTGTGAGGCATTGGAATGATGAGACAAAGGTAGAAATTATTATTGATGGATCAATGCTTCCAGAGTATCAAACTCCCCCTGTTCAATATTCAAACAAAACGCTTGAATTAAAGTTATGATCGTCCAAAGTGTACCTATAATGTAAGCACCAAACAAACTATGGATTGGTTTGATGACAACCAAATTGAAGAACTCCAAAACTTTGATTTTATTGAAGAGGACATATCTGAGTTGGTTGAAGAAAAAAATGATTTCAATCTGAACGAATACCTTAACTCTAACATTGATTACTGATTATGACTCCCGATACTCTTAATTTCAGCGGTGATGTTGTTACCTTCCTTGGTTTGGTTGGTGTACTTTCAACGCTTCTTATTGTTGTTACTGCTTTCCGCAGGTTCTTCAATTCTCCTTACAATGTTCGTGTGACGCCTAACGAAGTGTCTACTGAACTCCCTACTGACTCCGATTCTACTGTATCCTGAACAAATGACTGAACACATCCCTAACGTGCTCCCTTACATCAAAGAACTGAAAGATACTTGGCGTCGTCAAGATTTCACCTTCACTAAACAGCAACAAGAAGAATATGACCTTCTAATTGCTACCCGACGTGAACGTGTGAGGTATTTTTATGATAATGACATGGTTTGCAAGATTAGCAAATCTGCTCAAGATAAACTGCGTGATGCTGAGGATAACTAAATACTCAAAAGTAGTGTTTAGATACTAAAATGAGAACCTTTAAGGAGTTTATGTCTCTTTGCGAAGCATCCGATTCTGAGGATAAATCTAAAGCATTGGGTTTTGCTGCTACAATTAAAAAGGCAAGACCTGGCGGACGTATTGGTGCTGAGCGTAAAAAGTCAACTCCTGAAAGACGCCGCATGAGAGCAGTTGGTGGCGGTAAAATGGAACCCGTTGAGTATAAACCACGCAAGGATATTGGAAAGCCAAAGGGTTCACAAACTCAAGCACCTGAGCAAGAACGTGGATCTGCTAGAGAAAGACAATTAGCAGCAGCAAAAGAAGAAAGAAGAAAGGCAGCACTTGCTAGAAGAGCAGCAAAATCTGGTGGCGAAACTTCATCAGAAAAACCTAAATCAAAAGATTTAGAAAAGCAAGCATCTAAACTTCTATCTAAAAAGAAACCAAAAGCAGCACCTGCTCCTGGATATACTCCACAGAAAGCATCTGGACTTTCAACAAAAGAAAGATTGCAAGTAACAAGAAAAGGTGAAAAGATGCTCAGAGGCATTATGAAAGACCAAGAAACTGCCAAGTATAGAGAGGCAACTGGAGAAAGTCCAAAAGGTAAGGCAAAGACTAAGATTCTGGGTCATGTAGAAAAGAGAATGGCAAATTAGGTTTCCATTAAAGTTATGATCGTCTAAAGTGTACCTATAGTATAAGGACAACACTCAAGCAAACATTATGCTCTGGCAAGATCGCAACGGTAACTGGTTCAGCACTGTTTCTCCCATTGATATAAAGATTGAGAAAGCAATGATTGAAGCAAACGCTAATAAAGTCTGGGAAGAAAAAGAGCGTTCTGGTGATTGGCTTTTTGATGAAATGTTTGGTGGTTGATTAAACCTCACCAGCACGCTCAGATTGACTTCTAAGCGTGCTATTTTTGTCTTTAGATACCAAACCACTGAAAACAATGAATTACATCCAAATCCCTGATTATGTCTTTGAACGCCTCATTAAAGACCTTCAAAATGGTGTTGATGTGTGCTATAATGTAGATTCTACTTCTGAAGAAACTGAAAAGTCTCCTTACTTTGCGATTGGGTACAGTCGTACTACAATGCAGAGTGTGATTGGAGACCTTAAGCGATACAAATAAACGGCGAATTAAAGTTATGATCGCCCAAACTGTACCTATAGTATGAGCACAACTTCCATGCAAATCCAACTGCGTCCTCACCAAGAACGCGGCGTTGCTGCTATGCAGGAGCACAACAAAGGTCAGATTATTGTTCCTACTGGTGGTGGCAAGACTCTGAAGATGATCTATGATGCTCTGCGTGAGTTTCAATCTGAAACTTCCCAGACCATTGTAGTTGTTGCTCCTCGCATCTTGCTTGCTGAGCAACTATCTAGCGAGTTCCTGGAGTTCATCACCAACGCTGCTGTTTTCCATGTTCACAGTGGCGAAACTCATCACGAGTCCTCTACTCGCCCTCAAGAGATTCGCAACTGGGTTGATGCCAACGCTGGCAATCATCGCCTGATTGTAACCACCTACAACTCCCTGTCGCGTCTTCAAGTGGCAGAGATTGATGTGGATACCATCTACTTTGATGAGGCACATAACAGCGTTCAGCGTCACTTTTTCCCTGCGACTGAGCACTTTGCTGCTAACGCACGTCGCTGCTATTTCTTCACCGCAACTCCCAAACATTCCCTTGCTGTTGGCAAACCTGGGATGAATGATGCTGCTGTGTATGGTCAGGTCATCTGTAAAGTTCCTGCTCCCGAGTTGGTTGAAGGGGGATATATTGTTCCCCCTAAAGTTATCGTCAAGCAACTTGCTATGGTAACTGGCAAGCAGACCAACTTTGACCGCGATTCGGAGAATCTGCTGGAAACGATTGATGACAACAAGGTTGGCAAGATTCTGATTTGTGCTAAGGCAACCAAGCAAATCGTTTCGCTGGTGTCTGAAACTGATTTCTGTTTCCAGTTGGAGTGTCGCGGTTATTCTTGGATGTATATTACTGCCAAGACGGGTGCTGTGATTGATGGCAAGAAGGTCAATCGTGAGGTGTTCTTTGACACTCTGAGTGCCTGGGGTAAGGATAACGATAAGAAGTTCGTAGTTCTTCACCACTCCATCCTCGCAGAAGGCATCAACGTCAGCGGTCTGGAAGCGGTACTTTTCCTTCGCAATATGGACTTCATTGGCATCAGTCAGACCATCGGACGTTGTATCCGTCTCCATCACGATGATGCCAAAGGTATGCGTGATGGACGTATTGAACCTGGCAACCTGAGTCAGTATAGCAAATCGTTCGGTCTTGTGTGTATCCCTGTCTACAGCAAGGTTGGTATTGCTACCGCTCGCAGTGTTCAGTCTGTGGTTGATACAATCTTTGAGAAGGGCGAACCTGCCATCAGCACTGTGAGGCGGTGAGTCTCACAGTAGACTCAAGTGGTGGTCAGGGGTCAAACCCTGATTTTTCTGCAATTCTACCTGGAGGGTGTCATAGGTCATCCTCCGCAACCAAATCAACGATTTTTTGGAAAGTGTAATGAAAGAAGGATTCATTGTCGGCAAAGGTACTTACGCTGCCATCCCTTATGGTAATCAACTGATGGTCATTCACAACGGAGAGCAACTCAAAGTGTGTAGGACTGAAGCATCAGCTAGGAAGTTCATTGATGACCACAAGAAGGGTAAGTCACTGGGCAAACTTCCAATCAATTAAAGTTAGGATCGTCCAAAGCGTACCTATAATGTATCTTTCAACTTACGCCTGCGTAAGAGAAATTATGAAACAATTTTGGCAAGAAGTTCTACTTCTCCCCTACAAACCCAACAGTCAAGATAATCCTCTCCATGAGAAACAAGTCATGGAATTGCTTGACAAGTATGGATTCAAATATGAGTGGCAACCTAACGGTCCACAACAATCTCCAGATTTTCGTGTCACTCTACCTAACGGTCGTGTAGTTGACATTGAATGTAAGTCTTCTAAGCAAACATTTCCCACTTACAATGGCGGTTTGCCGAAGGAAGGAGTCATTTACATTTTCAGCAGTAAGAAGTATAATGAAACTACTATCTTCTTTGCCGATGATGTAGTTTCTCCTAAAAAACGTCAGCAGTTTGCTAACCTTGTGGAGGAACTCAATGCTGTTCTGAAACTTCATCAAATGGATGAAGAGTGGCAGCAGGATGATAGGGGTTTCGACTTCTACATCCGCAACATGTACGTTCAGAATGGTGCTGGTAAAAAGGATTACTTCAAGCACTCTAATCGCAAACAATGTGAGTCTAATGTTCTCAATTTCAACTGGTGATTGTCAACAAGTTCTCTCCTCTTATGGGGAGAACTTTTTTCATTCCTGTATAAGCGACCCTCCTTATGGAATGGGTATGGATCATTGGGATCATTCTGTTCCTAGTGTAGACATTTGGCGTGAGGTGTTTCGTACTCTTCGCCCAGGTGCCTTTTGTCTTGCTTTCTGTTCTCCTGAATTGTATCACCGTCTGGCATGTAATGTTGAGGATGCTGGGTTCAAGATTAAAGACCAAATCATGTGGATGACAACCACAAAGATGCCCAAACAAAATAGACTTAAACCAGCACATGAACCGATTGTAGTAGCACAGAAACCGTATCAAGGTTCTCTTCAGAGTAACTTTGAGCAGTGGGGATGTGGGTTGATTGATACAGAGAACACCCGTGTTCCTTGGGATAAGAAACCTCCTACAGGTTGGGTTGCTCAGGGTGGCAAACGTCGTACATTTGGGCGTGATGGTAACACAAAGGGCTCTGGTGCTGATTATGGCACTGTAGACGCTAATCCTGCTGGTCGTTATCCTTCCAACATTATTGGTGAAGTACAACCAGAGCATCAAAAGTATTTCTATGCTCCGCGAGCAACTAGGAAGGAAAAGGGCACAGATAATGACCATCCTACAGTCAAACCTGTAAGTCTTATGTCATACTTAATCAAGATTTATTCTCCTCCTGGCGGTATTGTTCTTGACCCATTTTGTGGCAGTGGCAGTACAGGTGTGGCAGCAATTCAAGAGTCTAGAGAGTTTGTAGGTATTGATTTGTCTCAGCATTATGTTGATATTGCGACTCAAAGGTGTGAGGAAACTGTAGCATCCGAAAGTGACAACAATCCACTGCTATCCTCAATGAATTAAAGTTATGATCGTCCAAAGTGTACCTATAGTGTAAGACACATTCAATCTATGCCTCGTCCCCGTAAGCAAACTGCTTCTGTCGCTGTTGTTGCTCCTGAGGTGAAAGTTCCTGAGGTTCTCATCACCCGTGACCAATATATTGCTGACATTAAGGTTCGCTGGGAAATCCATCAGTATGAAGTCAACAAACTTCGTGAAGATGTGGTTAAGTTCACTCAAACTGTTTCTCCTTATGTGAAGCAGTCTGTTGATTATCTCACTGAAAAGTATCAACAACTGTCTGCCCGTCGTGTAACAATTTGAAGAATATCATGAGAGCACCTACAATTTAGTGGGTGCTTTTTTATTGAATTAAAGTTATGATCATCCAAAGCGTACCTATAGTATGAGTAAGCAACCAATGCAAAACAAGCACCTAGAACATCCTGAAGATGAAATCCTGACGGGTAATCTATCTGTTCTGGATTGGTTTAGTGCTGATTCTACCATTAGCACTAAAATGGATGGTGCTCCTGCTATTGTTTGGGGCACTAATCCTGAGAATGGTAAGTTCTTTGTTTGTACCAAAGCAGCATTTAACAAGAAAAAGATTCGTCTCTGCTATACTGAAGATGACATCTTTACGCACTTTGGTGGTCAACCTCGCGTAGCACAAATCCTCATCTTCTGCTTGGAGTTTCTGCCTCGCACTAAACAAGTGTATCAGGGAGATTGGATTGGTTTCGGTAAGGGTCTTGATACATTCAAACCGCAACTGATTACCTACAAGTTTCCTGAGATTGTGCGGCAGGAGATTATCGTTTGTCCTCACACTTACTACACTGGTGATAAACTGCCAGAGATGGTAGCACACCCTATCACCAGCAAGTTTGCGAGCACCAAGACTGTTCTGTTTGTTCAACCTGAAGTAGAATTGAATCCTTATCGTGAAGATTTGGAGGATGTGTGTAAGTTTGCCAAGCAAATGAGCACTCTATGTGAGTTTGTGTCTGACCGCAAGGCATCAGAAATCAAAAAAGAGATTAACTCCTGTATCAGGGAGCAACGGGTCATCTGTGAAAATGAAATCGCAGAAAAATGTGATTGTGACATCAACCTGCTGCGTTTGTGGAAGTTGGTGAAGTCTATCAAGGAAGATTTGTTCCTGTTCATTCACGAACTGGACGACATTGAATGTTACATCGGTGAGGAGCAATCCTTTCACGAAGGCTATGTCATCCACAATAAGTTTGGGTCGTTCAAAGTAGTTGACCGTGAGGTATTCTCTCACAACAACTTCGTGCTGCCGAAGAATTGGGCATGATTAAAGTTATGATCGTCCAAAGCGTACCTATAGTATGAGCACAACCACAATGCAAGCACAAGCACAACAAACTATCGCAAATAGTGTTCTCAAGAATACTTTTCTGCTGATTGAAGCACTGAGAGACAACTATCGTCAGTATTCTATTCGTGGTCATCAGCGAGCGATTGAGAACTTCAACTATACTTACGGAACCACAGATTCTGTTCAATCACAGTATCATGAGGCATGTATCACTGACCTCAAGAATGGTTGCTGCCCTATTGATTATCAGGTAGAAACTGGTAAAAAGTATCACAAAGTCATCTTCGTTGATGGTGGCGGTTCCCGCAGTGTTCATTGCTTCATTGACAAGAACACTGGCGAAGTGTATAAGTCTGCCACTTGGAAATCTCCTGCTAAAGGTGTTCGTTATGATCTGCGATTGATCAAGGATCGTGAATATCTGCTGGAAAATGCAGACTGGAGCGGAGGATATTTATATGCGAAGTGATGCTTACTGGTCTGGTGTGTTTTGTATAAATAAAATAAACACCAGACCATTATGCTATCACCTTATCAGTCCAGAATGAAGAAACTACGCGAAGCATTTG
>Ga0208546_1000828_pt1 | contig 10329 bp, 20 predicted proteins | sample DEB19_08_DNA_4_FD_184528 | JGI IMG/M metagenome (GOLD analysis project Ga0208546, IMG submission 184528) | Aqueous microbial communities from the Delaware River and Bay under freshwater to marine salinity gradient to study organic matter... | ecosystem: Environmental > Aquatic > Marine > Coastal...
GAGGGATTTTAAGTCCCTTGTGTCTACCTATTCCACCATAGGCGTGTTGTTTCACTCTGCTGCTTGTTCAGCCTCAGGCTGTGCAGGCTGCTGAGCATTGGCTTGCTCAACGATCTTTTGCAGCAGCGGGAATGCTCCGGTCTTGCTAGGAAGCTCACCGAGCACATTCACGATAAACTGCACTTCGTTGGGTTCAAGGTTCAGGTTCATATTATCCTTTCTGTTGTTGATACCATTATTGTAACACAGTTGTGTCCAAATCTTCGTAAAGACCCTGCACACGACTCAGGTAATCTAGACAGCCATAAAGCATCATTGCTGCTTCATCTAGCGTCAGATTGTCACTGATCTTAAACTGAAGTTCATCTTCTGTCAAGATAAGTACAACGTACTTCTTGTCAGTGAGTTTCAGCCCAGTTTCGTCCACTTTTGTATTCTCCGTCTAGGGGACACCTAAGTTTAAAGTGCTCCCCTGCCTCGATAATGGACTGACGAGCAGCCCTACCAACCTCGTCAGCATGTGCTTCAGTGACTTCAATCTGCCACTCATCATGCACATTGGCTACGAACTTAGCATTCCACTTATTAGCCTTGATCTTGTCCGACAACAAGACCAAAGCCTTCTTCATAACAATTGCACCTGCACCCTGGAGAAGGCTGTTAAGTGCCGCATGCTCGGAGCGAACCCATATCTTACGACCATCAAGCCCCGGTACAAAGCCCTTGCTTGCATACTTGGATACCGTATCTCGTAGCTTCTTGAGGGCCGGAGTCGCTTCAAGGAAGGAATCAATAAGTCTTTGACCGTCCTTTGCCGACCCACCAACGATAGCACCAATCTTTGATGGCCCTGCCCCGTACAAGAAAGCGTAGATGAACGTCTTTGCTTGATCTCGTGTCTGTAGTCCTGCTGCTTTCTGATTCTTTGTGTGGACATCAGTTCCGTCCTTGGAAGACCCTTCCACAACCGTCTTGACATAATCCTGATCCTTCATGTAGTGGGCAAGCATACGAAGTTCTAGCCCTGATGCATCACAGCCTACAAGCACAGTTCCAGGCTCTACAGTCCAGCATGCTCTGCACTCAGCCCCATACACAGAACCATGATTAGGAATCTGTGCCATATTAGGGCTCTGGTGCGTCATACGGCCTGTTACAGCCCCGTTAGTGATCACCTTACCGTGTACCCTTCCGTCAGAGCCTACAGACTCCATCCAAGACTCAATCTGAGCAACACGCTTCTGTAGCATCAGGTACTCAGCAATCATCTTAGCCTCAGGATAATGCAGCTTGGATAGGATACCCTCATCAACCATTGGCTGACCTTTCTCAGTGAACTTGTCCGGTTTCCATCCTAGTTCAATCAGCTTTTCTCCGATCTGTTTCCTTGATCCTGGGTTGAAAGTAACCAGCATTGGTTTGAGCTGCTTTCCGGTTTTTTCGCTGATTCTTTCCAGTTCGTACGAAGGCCATCGTTGTTGCATTGCTTCATATACTTCTGCCATTCTTCCCTTGATGTCAGCAAGAAGCACGGTTGCGTAGGGAATGTCGAGTTTGAAGCCATTTCGTTCCTGTTGTGCAAGTATAGCAGCTACTTGATGTTCTAGCTCGATAGACTCGGTACTGAACTTCTTACGTTCTAGTTCCGTTGTCAGCTTGTCTAGCAACTTCGCAGTAACCTCTACGTCAGCTATGCAGTATTCCTCAAGCAAAGCCATGTCAGGATGGTCAAAGCATTCCCCTTTGTAAGCCTGTTTCCTACCCTGTAGCTGTTCCCAACGATCTGCATAGTCAATCTTTTCCTTCCCCAGCGTCTTTCCCCATGCTTCTAGGCTGTGGCCTTGTTCGCGTGATGGATCGAGCAGTCTGGACAGAATAAGTGTGTCGGTCACTTTCTTCAAACCAATCTTCGTCTTCCACAATCTGTTTAGGATCGGTGCATCGAAACCGATTATGTTGTGTCCGATCAGTGATGTAGCGTCCACGATATAGTCCCAAAGGCCGCTTGCTGCTTTCCATACTTTTATCTCACCTGTATCAATGTTCTTAGTTACTGCCAAGTGAATCGTCTGATGATTCAGTGTTGTCTCGATGTCGATTACGATTCGCTTGCTCATGCTTTGCTTTCAGTTCCTCATACTGATGTATCAACAGTTGATATTTGTTCTGTAGATCGCTGTATTTGCTTTCCAAGTCCCATACCCTGCTGATCAACTGTTCAACGCTGATCATAGTGTTTCTTCCTCAGTTTCTATCATTCTACCAGTTTCTGTGTCAAAACGCAAGTGACATGCAGGCCCAGTAAACCCATTAAAACGATTCTTAGCTACTGCTACTTTAGTCGTGTGTCGTTCTTCTTCATTCTCTGCCATGCTGTTACGCTCCAATGTGATCACTGCATCCGACAACTGAGCAATGGCACCCGAGCCCCGAAGCTGTGACAAGGACACTGCTTGTCCATCCTCGTGCCCTGCATTGCCATTCGGACGACGCAAGTGCGACACACAGAACAAAGTAATACCAAGTTCCTGCACCAGCGTACGCAATCGCGTCATCAAGTTGTCAATAGCCTTTCGCTCATCGTGCAAGTCCTGACCTGAGACAACAATAGAAATATGGTCAAGAAACACCACGCGACAGTCAAGCGCCTTAGCCATGTAACGGATTCGGTTGACCACGTTATCAAGTTCAAGACTGCCAAAATGATCGAAAAGGAAAACACGACCTGTTCCCAGAGTGGCATCGAAAGCCTCCTTCAGTTCTTCCTCAGATACCTTCGTATCTGGTAAGTGAAGCATCTTGTTGGCATGAACTGACATGATGCTACGAGCAGTCTTGCGTACAGATTCTTCCAGGAACATAGCACCGATCTTGAAATCTGTTGTTTTTAGGATACAGTGCAGGATTTCACGCAAGAATTGTGACTTACCAAGACCTGATCCGGCAGTGACTGTTACCAGTTCACTTGTACGGATTCCATACAACAGCCTGTTCAGCCCCTTGAACGGGTATTGAGCCTCAGCAGGTTTCTCAGGGTGTCGTATATCTTCCCAAAGATCAGCCGCTTGTACGATACCGTCCGGTATAAAGACTTCTGCACGCCACCATTCATTGACGAATTCCTTACCCGCCCCCGCAACCAAGTAGTCACACGCATCTTTGTACCCTGCTAGGTGTTTAACAATCTTTGCCTTAGAACCAAACAGTTCAGCTACTTCCTTAGCTGCCTTGCGTCCTGGCTCATCAGCATCAAAACAGACAACAATCGTCTCAAAGCTATTCAACCATTCAAACTGGGCTTTGCAGTCCTTCAGGGCTGCTTGTGCACCGTTACGGATCGACACGAAAGGCCACTGACTACCTGCCATCTGATAGGCTGCAAGTGCGTCTAGCTCTCCTTCTGTGATGGTGACGTATTTGCCCCCTGAGTGGAAGAGTTGTTGACCGAATAGCCGGGCTTTACTGAAGTCACCTTTGATACCAAAGGACTTGTTTTCTGTGTTCCTGACTTTGTAGGCAACCGTACTGCCAGACTCATCAGCATACGGGTAATAGTGCTTGTTACCATCAATCGTGACTCCATACTTTTCACATGTTTGTCGTGAAATTCCACGGTCAGAGATCGGTTGAACCTGTCCAGGAACCTTATCAGGAAGTGTGCTCATGGCTTTGAAATAGTTGATGTGATCTCGTTCATGGTCTAGTTGGTGTTCATCGTGGACTGTTTTACCACATGCAAAGCAATGGAAGTGTCCATCATCGTAGACTGCTCCAGCATCAGAACTGCCACAGTACGGACACTCTACATGCTTTAGGAACTTGCTTTCTTGTTTCACTCCCTGCTCCTGATGAGATTGGCTATGCAACCTCCATAGTTTGTGCTTGGATGATCGCTGTCCCATTGCTTTGCAACCTTCGCGCATTCCTCGCGCTCATGCGCGGCGACAAGGGCTGCAAACTCCAGCAGTTGATTAGGATAGAAACAATAGTTTACTCTGCGATCATCAAAGAACACCTTAGCCTGTTTTGCTAGATCAATCACGGTATCACGATTCATCTTTCCTCCCGAGAGGTTTAGCCAACAGCCAGTTTTCACCTAGAAAACGAACAGATTTGACCCATTTTCGCATGTTTGCCCTGTTCAATTCCATAGGAACATCAGGGTTATTCCATGCTTTGCGTACTTTCTTCAACAATCGGGTGTTCAAGATGCCATCCTATAGAGTCCAATGTTAGCGAATGCGTAGCCGGTATAGCAGACAAACATGGGTATGTTACCCTTGAATAGCTGCTCTAGTGCTACGCCTAGGTAGATGAAGCCTGTAACGGCTATGAGCCATGCACTCATCGGTCTGAAATCCTTTCTAGTTCCTCGTCTAGCTTGGAGTATTCCTCAGCTACACAAGCATGCACCAAGCCGTCTAAAACCACGTCAGAGAGCATGAACTGTAGATCGTTACCTTCTGGATCATCTACAAGGTAAACGCCTTCAATCTCCGGCATTCCGTCTACCCAGTCATAGAAGACAAGAAACTCAACATCATTGAAGGTTGTCTTTAGTTCGTATTCCATGTTAGTTAGCTTCCTCTGCGTCCTTAGCCCACACCCAGTTCGTGAGTGTACCATAATCAGACTTCTCATGCCTAGTCCATAGGATGTCACCACCTGTGAGTCGTTCCATACGATAACAGGCAAAGACTTCACCAATGTAGTCAGCATACCACAACAACGGATCAGAACATTTCACAATACGAAAAGCATTCATTCATTGATTCCTGAGTAAAACACAAGGCCAATCAGCCACAAGACAACACCTAGCCAAAGCATTTATGCTTCCTCCAGGATGCCCATAGCCTTGGCTACATCATCATACCTGCGGTTGATAGCAGACAACACATTATTGTACCCGTAAACAGTCATAAGGTCAACAATCGACATGATTGTATGCTCGTAGAAGGCCTCCTCCTGGGCTTGTTGGTGTTCGGCATGCGCCTGTGCATGATCGTATTCTTCCATCTGAGACATGATGAATTCCTTGATTTTGGACACAATTAGACCTTTATAGTTACATTTAAGCAAAGATACATTATAAGTTTATACTTAATGTATCATTCGTTTATGTCTTCGCTATATAGACTATTATAGTCCTCATCTTCTGGGTTGTCAACAATATCCCCACAGTTTGCTAGGTCTTCCCTGGTGATGGTCGGAATGACCACCATCTGATTGATCTCAGACAAGCAAGCATTGCAGGTGTCTAGGTACTCTCCTGTAAAGGCATGCTTCCGGGTTGATTCGTAGTCGTTCAGGTTCTTATCACAGCATACGCAACGAATTTTGGGTTCCTCTTTTCTTTCAATGTGTTGTATTTTTACAACAGTGCTTCAGGCCATTGTGGGTCAACTTTGGGCTTCTTTGGGTAGACAATGGGCTCCAAGGGTTGACCCTTGTATGTCGGGAAAGGCCAGGATTCTAGCCCTTGAACACGCTTCAGGGGTTTATTTGAAGGGTTCATCGTCCCAGGATTCTCCTCCTGTTTCTGTAGGTTCTTCATACACTGGGTGTGTTTCATACCTTATTGTCCTCAATTGAATGTTGCGGATTTTGTGTGTATATCTATTCACTTTGTCCATGTGGTGCCGTATGTATTCTTTCAAAATGCCTTCTAAACTATCAACTTGGCTTTGTGTCCAAAACCCCTTCTGTTTCTTCAAAAACGCATCATAGAACGATTCCAAATACAATAGACGATCTTCCACCGTTAACAAATAGCGGTCTTTCAGGGCTGTATTGCACTCATGGCAGCATGGCAGCAGGACATGAGGTATTTTCTTCTCCCTGAGCTTTTTAGGGTCTGTATCCTCGACTATTGACAGTGGCGGGCAATGGTCTAAACAGTCCGCAGGATCGCCGCAATAAAAACAATAGTAACCCTCCGACATAAAATGCCGTTTGTACCGCTTCCCGTAGATTTTAGAGAGCCGATTCCGTTCTTTTTGTGCGCGTGATACCATAGAGTCCTCCAATCGATTGCAAAGGACTCCATTATACCACAGTTTGCTTACACAGACCTGACAATGTAAGTATTCACTCACTCATTTTTTACAGTCTCTGGCTTCTTGAGCTTTTCGATACGGTACAACCCAGCAGGGTTACCGTCTGCGTCCAGGATATCATTCAACAATGCCCACATTTGGGCCTGTACTCGGTCCAGGGACCTGTAAGCAATGATCCCTGATGTTTTAAATTTGACTAAGTACATGATTAGAACCTCCAAGCAAGTAAGACACCAAGGCCAGCAAACACGGCCACCAGTAAGACAGCATCAAGCAGGGTAGACCCTGTAAAGGTTGATTGTTTCATGGTTGAATGTCCTCGGCTGTGATTGTGAAGGGCACAGAATTATTGATGAAATTCTGTCGTTTGTCGTAAGGCAAGCTAAAGATGCCACCAAAATACCTGTTTATAGCAGCACGCACTGGCACAGGGAATTTATCGGCGATGTTCACAGACAAATTGCCATCAGGATAAATTTCAGGCTGTTTGGTGTCTGCCATGTAAATAGCGGAATACAGTTTGCCATTGTCTGTTTGAATGGTCTGTATGCTTGCAATCGACCCAGGGTAGATTGTGTATTTCATGGTTTAAGCCTCCAAAGCACAGGCAGGGTTAGCAAATACCCAGTATGTATCATGGTCAAAGACACCACCGAACATGGGTTTGTATCCCTTGTCGGTAGTCCATCCGAGCTTGTCTTGCAGGGCTTTCGCTGCTGCTGCGTGATTGTCGTGCAGGTCTAATGCGTGATCATAAGGCACAAAGATTTTACCGGCCTCGCATTGTGCGCTGATGCGTGACCCACGAGCATTGGAAGGGCCGTGGTAGCGTGTGCGGATTGCTTGCATGATTTTTCCTAGTGTTTGCCCATGATGGGCGATGCAGGGCGACAGTGCCCACGATAGCACACCCTTAGATGTGCTAGATGTGGGAACTGTCACTGGCTTGCAGTATCTTTCATTCTTCGACTTCCCCGTAAGCGGATTCAATGGATCGGCCAGAATGGGCGCACGTTAGAGGTTCTCCCTCCCAATGGACAAACACCCCGACAGGAGTCCAGTCCCGCGAATAGTGTGGGTCTTTCATTGCGCGGCGGATCAAACGATAGTTTTCCCGCGCAGCGGAGCTATCTATAACTTCTCCGTCGGCCATTAGCAGGGCGCAGGGATATCCGCCCGGCCATGCCCAGCCGCCGGATCGAATGAAGTCTTGAAGGTTTGAAAGTTCCATCATGATGTGATCCTCTATTGATTGTGAACTGTCAACCGAATGTGTAGTAGTTGTCCAACGCATCATAGTAGTTGCCCGTATCGACAACCCACACAATGTCGCATCCTGGGTACGCATTGTCGCATTGTTCCTCGGCATGTTCGGTGTCCTCTGCTTCACAAATGAAGCCGAAGGGATGCTCTAGAACTGCTTCATCATTGAGGCGGTACAGTACGGTGTAGGTTTGCATGATGTGATCCTCTGTGTTGTTGCTGATGGGTTGATTGTAGGGGCAAAACAGGCTTGTCTGTCAAGCCCCTACGGTTTGTGTGGTCTTTAAGTGTTAAGCCACTTTGACACAAATTGCTTGGCCTTGCTTGCTTGCTTAGTGTTCACCTTCATCATAAAAAATCCATCCTCGAAAACATCATAGACCCATTCTTTATGATTGAACACCCCAGTGTATACCTTGTCGCCTTGCTTCAGAACCCACGGCTTTGCGTTTGTTGCCATGCTTTCTGCCTGACTAAGACACTTGTTTAAGTCCATGGTCTTGTTCCTGGTTACTGGGTCAACACCTTGTCAACCCATGTCTGTACTGTAGCACAGTGCAGCCCAATGTCACTAGGGCAAACCCTTAGATTCTGAAATGTAAACCCTGACAGGGTAAACCCTAGATAGTGGTCGCTATAGTCCCCCTGAATAGGTGCTACATCGCCCCACACGCCACAGACCCTAGCAAGTCCCGTGCCAGTCCTCCAACACTTAAAGTAATACTTTAACTTGTGTAAGTAAGTGCTCACTAACCTCAAGTGTTACTTTAACTTTGGCTGCTAAGTATGTGAGTGCTAACTAACTTAGACTGCTAATGCGAATGCATTCTCATTAGACTGGGGGGAGGGTCTCAACTGGCTGAGAAGTTTTTGTTGGAGCCTTTAACGCTTACAAAAGAGGAAAATTAGACTAAAAAGACAACACTTAAGAACTTATGTAAGTGTTTGATTCTGTTGTGTAAAAGCAACAGCTAAGAAGCCGATCACGGACACCCTGGATGGGAGACTATAGAGGGTAGCCTGTGTTGTAAAAAGACAACAAAGATGAAGAAAAGACTTGACAAAAGACAAAAGTTGTGTTATAATATCTTTATAGACTAAGAAGAAAAGCATCTAAGAAGACATAGAAGCATAGATGTACATAGATGTAATATTTATAAATATACTTATAATATGTACTTATAAAGACATAGAAGTATAGTAGGGAACTGTCATAAGTTCATAATCCATTGTCTCCCTGAAAGGATAAAGACATGACTAAGCCATCAGGCAACAAGATTGGTCGTCCAAAGAAGTCAGAGCTTGCTGCTGTCCGAGAGAACAGGTCTGTAGGTCGTCCCAAAGGCACTGCTGCCATCATCAATGAGTACCGTGACCGGATGCTCAATAGTCCTAAGTCAGAGAAGGTCTTACAGAAGATTATGGATGCTGCACTACAGGATGAACATCCACACCAAGCAGCAGCCTGGAAGATCATTGCTGATCGTATTATTCCTGTGTCTGCTTTCGATCAAGCCAAGCAGTCTGGTTCCATGCCTCAGATCAGCATTAACATCTCTGGTCTGAATGAACCAAAGGTTTCAACCTCAGACGATGTGATTGATGTATGACAGCTTTAAACTTTCAACTTCTGGAATGGCAAAAGAAAGTATTTACAGACTCTACACGCTTTAAGATCGTAGCTGCCGGACGCCGATGCGGTAAGTCTAGGTTGTCGGCTGTAACGCTGCTTATAGAGGCTTTAAACTGCCCTGATGGTTCGTCTGTGATGTATGTGGCTCCAACGCTTGGACAGGCCCGTACGATTATCTGGGATTTGATACATGAACTTGGAAGGCCAGTCATCAAGTCCAGCCATGTAAACAACCTTGAGATCACATTGATCAACGGTAAGAAGATTCTGGTCAGAGGTGCAGACAATCCTGACAGTCTTCGTGGTGTGTCGCTAACTTACCTTGTGATGGACGAATGTGCGTACATCAAGCAAGAAGTTTGGGAAAAGATTCTACGAGCAGCTTTGTCTGATCGTAAGGGTCGTGCATTGTTTATTTCTACTCCTGCTGGTCGTAATTGGTTTTATGACATGTTTAAGCTGGGACAGTCTGAAGAAGACGAAGAGTGGAAGTCATGGCATTTCACGACTCAGGACAATGAAACGATTGATCCTAAGGAAATTGAGGCTGCTAAGAGAACCCTAAGTTCTTTTGCTTTTAAACAAGAATACTTGTCTAGCTTTGATACAGCCGGTGCTGACATCTTCAAGTCAGAATGGTTCAAAAAGTCTGAAGAACCTCAGTATGGCTCCTATGTCATCGCTGTGGACTTAGCAGGCTTTGAGGATGTTGCTAAGAATGCCAGTGCTTCTAAGAAAAGATTAGATGAGTCTGCTATTGCTGTTGTTAAGGTAACTGACAATGGTGATTGGTGGGTAAAGAAGATCATTCATGGTCGATGGGATATCCGAGAGACTGCTGCAAAGATTCTGATGGCTGTCAGAGACTTTGAGCCTTTGTCTATTGGTATTGAACGTGGTGCACTGAAGAACGCAGTGTTGCCATACCTAAATGATTTGATGCGTAAAAACAACATCTACGCGCACATCACGGACTTAACGCACGGAAACAAGAAAAAGAATGATCGTGTAATTTGGTCTTTACAAGGTCGTATGGAGCATGGTCGTATCACCTTTAACGAGGATGAGGACTGGGATGAATTCTATGACCAGTTGATTATGTTCCCAACACAAGGAGTGCATGATGACTTGGTTGATGCTTTGTCTTATGTCGATCAGCTTGCTATCACTAGCTATCAGCAAGACTACGAAGACGATGAATACGAAACACTTGACATTATATCGGGGTACTAAATGAAACAAGGACTGTACGCAAACATCAACGCTAAACGCAAGCGCATCGAAGCTGGCTCCGGTGAAAAGATGCGAAAGCCTGGAACCAAAGGTGCTCCGTCTGCTAAAGACTTCAAGGATGCAGCCAAGACTGCTAAGAAGGTT
>Ga0208546_1000831_pt1 | contig 10311 bp, 14 predicted proteins | sample DEB19_08_DNA_4_FD_184528 | JGI IMG/M metagenome (GOLD analysis project Ga0208546, IMG submission 184528) | Aqueous microbial communities from the Delaware River and Bay under freshwater to marine salinity gradient to study organic matter... | ecosystem: Environmental > Aquatic > Marine > Coastal...
TTTTAAGAATACAGAAATTACCGGATACAAAGTTGACGGAATGGCAGTTCCGCTAACTGGTGTCGGTTCTATCATTCGCTTCGATGGCCCTGATGAAGGATTGCTTCACAGAGCTGGTAAAACAATTGCGGCGGCTGTCTATTTAGAGAACGCAGCTGTTAATTATGCAAAAGAACCAGCGCCTTCAATGGTTCTTAAATCTAATGGCACAAATTTAACTGCTGAAAGAATTTCATCCCTTCTTAGCGCTTGGCGGACTGCTCGTCAATCTCGCTCAACCGCTTTCCTCAATGCCGACGTTGATTTGAAAGAATTTGGTTTTGATCCTAAGTCATTACAACTCGCAGAAGCCCGTCAATACGTCGCGCTTGAATTAGCTCGCGCTTGTGGAATCCCTGCCTACTTCTTGAGCGCCGAAACTACTTCAATGACTTATTCCAACGCGGTATCAGAGCGGCGCTCACTAGTCGATTTCTCACTTCGCCCAATACTTAAAGCGATTGAGGAAAGGCTCTCATTACCGGACTTTGTGCCTAATCCTGTAATGACTCGCTTCGCACTTGACGACTTCCTACGCGGCAACGCTTTAGAACGCGCTCAAGTGTATGAAATCCTAAATCGTATCGGCGCGATGAGCGTTGAGCAGATTCAACGAGAGGAAGATTTAATTCCAAATGAAAATTAAAATGCCGATGGTCGTAACCGCTGCCGACACAATCAAGCGCACAATTAGCGGAACTATTGTTACTTGGAACGAGCAAGGCAATACCTCAGTTGGCCCAACAGTTTTCGCTGCGGATTCAATTGAGATTAAGCCTGTTAAATTGCTATTGGAGCACGATCGGACTCGGCCAATTGGCAAAATGGTCGCTCACGAAGTAACTAAGAACGGAATTGTGGCTACGTTCAAAATCGCTAACACTATGGCCGGAGAAGATGCTTTAATCGAAGCCACCGAAGGATTAAGGGATGGCTTTAGCGTTGGCGCACAAATTAACGAATGGGTTAATGCTTCTGGCGTAATGAAAATTACTTCAGCAACCCTCGACGAAGTTTCATTAGTAACCGATCCAGCTATCGACTCAGCTCGAGTTAGCGAAGTCGCTGCATCAGAAAACGAAGCACCTAAAGAAGATTCTGCTCCGGCAACCGCCGAAGCGGACAACACAACCGAAGGAGAACAAGTGTCAGACACTACCGCTCCTGCTCCTGCCGTAGAAGAAGCGGTAGAAGCAGCTAAGGTGGAAGCCGCTGCGCCACGCCCAGCGTTTTACACCGCTCCTCGCCTTGAGTTCACAAAGGCGAAATATCTCGAGAACAGCGTTCGCGCTAAGGTTCTCAACGATGACGCTGCTCGCCAGTATGTAATGGCCGCAGATGACACAACAACTAACAACGCTGGTCTTATCCCAACGCGTCAGTTGACCGAAATCATCAACCCACTATCAAACGCAGATCGTCCGGCAGTAGATTCAGTATCTCGCGGCGTTCTACCTGATGCTGGTATGACTTTCGAAATTCCAAAGATCACCGCAGTTCCAACAGTCGGCGAAGAAGCTGAAGAAGCAACAATTGACGAGACAGGAATGACAAACGAATTCCTCTCTGTCACAGTTAAGAAATACGCTGGCGGACAAGAGTTTTCAGTCGAACTTCTTGATCGTTCTTCACCTGCGTTCTTTGATGAACTTGTTCGTCAGATGGAATTTGCATACGCAAAGGCAACCGACGTAGCAGTTATCGCTGGCCTTGTTGCTGGCGGAACTGATGGCGGAAACCGCACACTTGACGCGTCTGGATTCTTGGATTTCGTATCCGATGCTTCAGTATCCGTTTACAAGAACACTCTTGGAACTGCAACAAACATTCTCGTTAGCCCAGAACAATGGGGCAACATTATGAACCTTGCTGATGCTGGCCGTCCGATTTATCAGAATCTTATCGGCCCATCTAATCAAGGTGGCGACCTTTCAGGCCAGTCAGTTCGCGGTAACGTTCTAGGTCTCAACCTACGCGTTGCCCGTAATCTTGCAGTTGCAGCTCCAACCGGAGACAACTCCATCATCATCGTTAACCCAGATTCCTACACTTGGTATGAATCAAGCCGTTTCCGCCTAGAGACCAACGTTGTCGCAACAGGTCAAATCAAGGTCGCTTACTACGGCTACGGCGCATTGGCTACAAAGGTCGGCGCTGGTGCTTACCGCTGGATGGTTGCTTAGTCCAACTCAATAGTTAGGCCCTGTCCGCTCCCGAGCAGGGCTTAACCCCTTAGAACGAAAGGAAGGCGAGATGCCAACAATAGTCACGGCTACAGAGCTTAGAACGATTCTTGGCGTCTCGTCATCCCTATATTCAGACGCTTATTTGAGCGACATTGTGGACACAAGTGAGAATCTAATTCTCCCAATGCTCGTCACATTTCAAAGCAAAATTAACAAAGTCAAACTAGAAGATAATGTGGCTTATTTTGAAACTGCCACAATTCACGAATTTACTCAAGGCCAATCCGTCGTAATTACTGGATGCGGATCTCCCTTTAATGGCACTCACACAGTAACCGACGACGAAATTACCGATTATGTATTTACCGCAGCCATCACAAATGCAGACATACTGGAGAAGAACATTATCCCAGCCGGAAACGCTGCGCTCTCTGGACTATCGACCTACGTCGGAAATCCCAACGTTGAATCTGCAGTTTTGGCTATCTCTGTCGAAATTTTCCAAGCCCGAACCGCAGCTGGCGGATCAATCGAAGGAATCGACTTCGCAGTAACTCCTTATCGTCTTTCCAAAAACCTTCTCGCAAAAGTAACTGGCCTTCTCGGGCCTTACCTCGACGTTGAGACAATGGTGGGATAATGCCCGCCTCTACTGTTCTTTCATCCATCCGGACACCGCTGGCGACCGCACTCGGGTCAGTTTCCGCTAACGTTTATTCATACGTTCCGGAAGCGGTTCAAGTGCCAGCGGTTATTCTTGTGCCGGATTCGCCTTACCTAGAACTCAACACAATTAACGACGCAACCATTCACGCAAAGATTAACTTAACTATCACTTGCGGAGTTGCTTATCTTTCCAACCCAGCCTCTCTTGATAATCTTGAGCAGCTGATATTTTCAGTTTTGGCAGTCATACCGGACGGCTACACAGTCGGCCCAGTAGAGCGGCCATCGGTTACGCAAGTGGGAGCGGTTAATTTATTAGTCGCCGATATTCGCGTCTCCACCTATTACACACAAACCAATTAAGGAGAAAAAGTGGCAACCACAGTAATCACCGGTCGCGACGTCTCGTTGTCTTTCACAGGTGGAACGGACATCGACGCCCAAGCAACCAACGCGGTTCTTACTAAGACCAACGTTCGCGAGACTTATCAGACTCTCGATGGCGAGGCTTACAAGACAGTTAACATCGAAGGCACATTCCAGCTCGATATGCTCGCCGACTGGGGTAAAGCTAACTCAGTATGCGAAGCACTTTGGGCCGCAGCTGAATCCGCACCTGACACAACAATCAGCGTCACAATGACCGCCGCAACTGGCGCTCAATTTGTTTTCCCAATTCTTCCAGAGTTTCCTACCGCTGGCGGTTCTGGAATCGACGCTCAAACAGTATCCTTCACCTTTAAGATTTCAAAGGGCGAAGTAACAGAGACATTTAGTTAAAAGGGAGATCGGGAGCTATGAAGTTAAGCATCACAATTAAATACACGAACGGCGAGGAAGTCACCTATAACGCTGGACTCCCTGAGTGGGCGAAATGGGAACGCAAGACTGGCAAGTCGATTTATTCAATGAAGGATATTTCGGCTTACCAACAAGCGGACTTCCTCGACCTAGCCTACTTTGCTTACAAACGCGAAGCGGCAGGAAAGCCGACTAAATCCCAAGAGATATGGGAGTTATCGGTCGAGGAAATGACGATAGGAGATGAAAGCCCAAAAGCTTCGAATCCGGAAGCATAAACCGACTCATAGTTGAGATCGCAATAGCAACCGGAATCCCGATGAGTGAATGGACTGACATCGACCAAGTATTAACGGCGATTGACATATTGAAGGAGCGCAAAGGTGGCAGGTGAGCCGATTTCCTATGACAAGCGCGAACTTCGCTCAATCATTACCGCTTTCAAAGCGATGGACGATGAAGCTGTTAATGCGGCTAAACGCGAGAGTAGTGCGTTGGCTAGATATGCCGCCAATGAAATCCGCGCCTACGGCATCACCCGAATCTTTGGACAAGCCGCTGTCGATCGCATTACAAGCGGCGTTAAAGTTTCCGCAACCTCGAAGATTGGCGAGCTGTCTTATGGATTCGCGTCTCAGCGTCTCTCTGGTGGAGGATCAACTAAAGACATCTGGGCAGGTTACGAATTCGGATCTAATCGTTATCGTCAGTTCCCAAAACGCACTCCCCGTAAAGGTCGAGGAAATTCTGGCTATTTCATCTATCCAGCACTTCGCAAAATTCAGCCTGAACTAGTGAAGAAATGGGAAGAAGCATTTTCGAAGATATTGAAGGAGTGGGATAAATAATGGCTGGAAGTAGAACCCTTAAATTATCCATCCTTGCGGACGTTGATGACCTTAAGAAGAAGCTGGACGTAGGCTCAAAAGAAGTTGAAGGCTTTGGCGGTAAATTAGAAAAGTTCGGCAAAGTCGCCGCCGCTGCTTTTGCTGCGGCTGCTGCCGCTGCTGCGGCGTATGCTGGCAAGTTAGCGATTGAAGGCGTTAAAGCTGCAATCGAAGATGAAGCTGCTCAACGACGTTTAGCCCTTGCCCTAGAAAACGTAACTAATGCTACCGACGCACAAATTAAAGCCGTAGAGGAGCAGATACTCAAGACATCATTAGCGACCGGCGTAGCCGATGACAAGCTTCGCCCAGCGCTTCAAAGATTAGCTGTTGCCACAGGATCAGTTGAACGTTCTCAAGAATTATTATCTTTAGCCCTTGACATCTCAGCCGCCACAGGAAAAGACGTTGAGACAGTCACTAACGCATTGGCTAAGGCATACGAAGGCAACAACTCAACACTTACCCGTCTTGGTGTTGGAATTACTGCCGCCGAAGCTAAAACTCTTGGCTTTGAGGGAACTGTTAAGCAATTGTCAGAGACATTCGGCGGCGCTGCGGCAACTCAAGCCAATACTTTTGAGGGTCAAATCAAAAGATTACAGGTGGCTTTTGATGAAGCAAAGGAATCTGTTGGCGCTGCGTTGTTACCAACTTTACAAAATTTATTAAATTTCTTTATTAACACAGTTATCCCAAAATTTACGGAATTCAAAGATAAAGCACTTGAGCCAATCACTTCAGCAATAGAAAATAATAAAGAAGCTTTTCAAACTCTTTACAATTTTATTAGAAATTTTGTCGTTCCAATTTTGATAAATGGTTTAGGCGATGCTCTAGGATTTGTTGGTAAAGTTGTTGGCGCAACTCTTACAGTAATCGGTAAAGTCGTAGATGCCGTAAAAGCAGCGATACAAATCGGTATCGACGGCATAAACGCCCTTATTAGCGTCTATAACAATACTTTGGGCCGCCTTCCCGGAGTTCCAGATATTCCTAAAATCTCCGCTCCGTCTTTTGGCGGTGGTTCATCAACCACACCCAAAACGCCTTCAGTCCCGACAATTTCAAAACCAAGCACTTCTGGAGTTCCAAGCGGAAGTGGTGCAACTGCATCAAAGACGCCAGATAAAATCAGTATGCCCGACTACTCCGTTTTCTTGGAATCCGCAGCGGCGAATAAACCTATTTCTAAAGGTTTTGATCCTTCAGCGGTTAGACGCGGCGAAGAACAAGGAAACGTAATTATCAACGTTAACGCGCCCAGCGCAATCGACGAAGAAGGATTTACTCGAGCTGTTGTTTTAGCCCTTAATAATTCAACCAATCGCGGCACTACTGGTGCTGGCGACCTACGGACTAACGCTCAAATCCTATGACCGCTTGGACGCCCGTATGGAGAGTAAGAGCTAACGGCGACACAGTAACCGGCGTAACTCTTGCCAACTTAACTATCACATCTGGCCGAACAGATATCAACTCGCCTACTCCTGCTGGCTATTGCTCTTTGCAGCTAATTAACACAGATAATAGCGTTTATAACTTTGCGGTTAACACTTCCATCCTTATCGAAGTTCAAGATTCCAACGCCGCTTATGTGCCGCTCTTTGGCGGTCGCATTTCCGACATTCGCCAAATCGTTACAAGCGCAGGATCAGAAGCCGCAGTCACAACAATCAACATCACAGCCACCGGAGCTTTAATCAGACTACAACGAGCGACCTTTGATGGCAACTTGGCCGAAGGGTTAGACGGCGCACAAATTCTCGATTTGCTTGACGAGTTGTTGCTCGCCAGTTGGAATGAACTGCCACCGGCCGAAACTTGGGCTACTTACGATCCAGCCACAGAAACTTGGGCTGAAGCTGGGGATATTGGACTAGGCACTATTGACGCTGGCGAATATACGATGGCGAGCCGTCAGATAAGCGACCAAGTCATTTCCAACGTCGCCAATCAAATCGCTTCCTCAGCTCTCGGCTATTTGTTCGAGGATGCCAACGGAAATATCAACTACGCCGATGCAAGCCACCGACAGGATTACCTAGTTGCCAACGGATACACCGACCTTGATGCCGCTCACGCGATTGGTGCAGGAATCGGAATCGTCCAGCGACAAGGCGACATCGCCAACAAAATTATTATTGACTACGGCAATAACTTTAACTCTCAATACATAGCTCAAGACACCGACTCACAAGCCACTTATGGGCTTTACGCAGAGCAGTTCTCAAGCTACTTGAAGAACACAGCCGACGTCGAAGATATGGGCGACAGACTCATTCAGCTCCGAGCCTACCCTCGCTACCTTTTCCAATCCATAACCTTCCCACTTCAATCCCCTGAAATTGACGACGCAGATCGAGACGCCCTTCTTAATATCTTTATGGGCCAACCCGTCCGCATCACTAACCTTCCGCCTCAGATGCTCGGTGGCGAGTTCACCGGTTATATCGAGGGATGGACTTTTAGAGCGTCGGTCGGTGGCCTTTCGGTTACCTTCAACGCTTCACCCACAGAGTTCTCGGCCGTAGCTCAACAATGGGCGCAGGTCAACGCAGCAGAAAGCTGGAATAGTGTGCTTAATACCTTAGAATGGCAGGACGCGATAGGAGTGATTAGTTAATGGCAACAACAACGAATTTCGGCTGGGAGACTCCGGACGACACAGATCTAGTCAAGGATGGCGCTCTTGCGATGCGCACACTTGGCAACGCCATCGACACTTCTTTGGTCGATCTTAAAGGCGGAACAACCGGACAGGTTTTATCCAAGACTTCAAATACGGATATGGATTTTACTTGGGTTACTAGCGACGATGCCAACGCTATTCAGAACGCCATCGTTGACGCTAAAGGCGATTTGATTTCGGCTACTGCGGCAGATACTCCAGCTCGTTTAGCTGTCGGAACGAATAACCAAGTTTTAATGGCAGATTCTTCGGCTTCGACCGGCTTGAAATACGCCAATGAAGCGACTGCCACGTTGACTGCAAAGGGAGATTTGTTATCTGCCACAGCTGCGAACACTTTGGCTCGTCTAGCTGTCGGAACTAATGGACAAGTTTTAACAGCAGACTCAACGGCTTCTACTGGGTTAAAATGGGCCACTGCTACCTCTGGCGGAAGAACACTGTTGTCAACAACGACTTTATCCGGCGCAACAGTAACTTTATCATCAATCAGTCAATCTTATGAATCTTTAATGCTCGTTGTAGAAGGGGTAACTAACGCAACTGCAAATGGATTATTACAATTTCAGATAAATGGTTCAGATCAACAACAACAAATTTCGATTGTGGGAAATAACAATACAGTCACAACATACGCCGATTATTTAGGCAAAATAAATACTAAAATAAATTTGGCTCGAGCAAACGCAGAAAATTGTTTTGTTCTTATTTTAGATAATTATACTTCCACAACAAATCCAAAAGCTTTTCAATTTTATGGTTATTACATAAATACCGATAGTGCTTTTGGAACTATTAACGCTGCTGGGGGCGGGGTTAGAACGCCTTTTGCTGCCATTACTTCAATAGTTATATCCAACTCTGGTGGCAATCTATCTGCTGGAACAGCTCGACTTTACGGGGTGAAATAATGCCAAGACCAATTGTTCGAATTCACAATATTGAGACAAACGAAATTATTGACCGCGAAATGAACGATATTGAATTTGCTCAATATGAAAAAGATGTAGCGGATTTCAAAGCTTCAGAAGAAGCCAGATTGCAAGCAGCGGCAAAAAAACAAGCATTATTGGATAAGTTAGGCATTACTGCCGAAGAAGCATCTTTACTTTTGTCCTAAGATGGCTAAACTTTGTAAAGCTGGCGTCCAATTAAGGGAGCAAATAGATGACGATTATCCTGATCGCGACCGGCGTTCTGATGGCTGGATTGCTGACGCTAGGCATATTGCTAAAGGTAATTCTGACCATATACCAGACGCTCGACGAAATGGAATCGTCCGAGCTTTAGATATTGACGCCAACCTTAACGCCCATCCTGAGGAAACTTATGCGTTGGTCGAAAAGATTCGTAAATGTGCAAAACGCGGAGATAAGCGCATTAAATACATTATTTACGACGGCAAAATTATGAGTCCGATATTGGGTTGGAAGCGCCGCAAATATAAAGGCGCCAACCCTCACCGGTCGCACTTTCATATTAGCTTTACAACTTTGGGAGACAATGACGGCAAATGGTTCGACCTTGAAGGGGACAGAAATGAGCGACTTAAAGAAGATGGCGGAAAGCTGGGCAAAGACCTTCCTAGCAACAGCCCTAGCAACATACCTCGCGGTGGGCTGGGATGTCGATGCGATTGCAAATGCGGCGCTAGTATCAGTCTTGCCTAGCATTATCAACTGGCTTAACCCCAACTACGAGCGTTACGGAAAAGTCCGGTAATGGATGCCAATACCATCGCTGGATTCGTAGCTTCAGTTCTCGGATCAATCGCCCTTCTTATCGCTGGGCTTCGTTACATCATCAAATTAGAAAATATCCCCATAGTGTCGCGCCTTGATAAAATGGAATCTCAGTTAGAATTAGCCCTATCAAAGAAGGTGGGGGCTAATGGCAACAAGAAAGCGCGTTAAGAAGCCGGTTAAAAAAACCGCTAAATCTAAGCGCACCGTTAAAGAACTGCCTACCAAGCTTGATTTTTGGGCGATTGCTTGTAAAGAGATTTACGAGACTTGCCGCCGTAATGGAATGGATGAGGGCTTAGCCCTTGCCTTTGCTATGGATAGAAGCGCTTGGCCTGACTGGGTTATCGACCCACAAGATCCGATTAGAAAAATCGGCTGGGAAGATGGCGAAGAGGACGTCTAATTTACCTTCGCGAGGTTGAACTATTCGAGGCGCTTAAAGCCGTTTATCCGGACTTAACGCCACTATCGGCAACCGACCGAGCTGACGGCATTACCCACGACGCTTATATCGAGATGAAGTGCCGACGCACTCATTACCCCACTCTTTTGATTGAAAAGAATAAATGGGATTATTTAGCCGATATAAGGGCTAGAACGGGCGCTAAGACGCTTTATATCAACTCCACCCCACAAGGGGTCTATCAGTTCGATTTAGGGGCCATAAACGAACCTGAGTGGCAATTAAAGGCACTTCCAGACAAGACTGACTTCGCCAACAGCGGCAAGGTTGAGAAGCTGTGTGGCTTCCTAGATATACGACACTCCGAACTCTTACTTGTCTAAATCCATTTAATTAAATACATTTATCCCGTAAATCCATTTAAGGGTTACAGAACGGGAGAGTAAGTGATAAATAATTCAGCAGTAATTCGATTTGATTCTACTTCTGGCGCTTGGTCCGACGGTAAAAATTACGTTAAAGGCCAAATTATTCGCAGATATGCAATTGAATCGCTAGGTAGAAAATCAGTTAGAGGGCGACTTAGCCGCGAAGAAATCTCAGCATATTGGCTAGATCGATTCGGGGTGAACGCTGATGTCCAATAACTTTACAGCTGAGCAGATAGCGACCCTAGTGATTAGTTTATTTGTCGGTGGATTGTGGATACACAGTTTAATCGAGTCGGCTAAAGCCAAAGCCTTCAACGAAGGTTACAAAAGAGGACGGAGCAGCTTAAATGTCAGAGAGATCGTTAAGTGACTGGCTCTCGGATGCTGGTAACACCCTCGATGACAGGGGGCTCGAATATGGTGATCCGAGATTCAATCTTTTACGCATTTACAAAATCGCG
>Ga0208546_1000835_pt1 | contig 10281 bp, 7 predicted proteins | sample DEB19_08_DNA_4_FD_184528 | JGI IMG/M metagenome (GOLD analysis project Ga0208546, IMG submission 184528) | Aqueous microbial communities from the Delaware River and Bay under freshwater to marine salinity gradient to study organic matter... | ecosystem: Environmental > Aquatic > Marine > Coastal ...
GCGCTGGCCGAACTGTCGACCCACGTGGGCCTGTCGTTCGATTGAGTGTTGCGGCGTTCCCGGTCAGAAACCGGCGAACGTCTCGTCCATGAGGTCGGCGAGTTCCTGGTCGGAGATCGCCTTCGAGCCGGTTGCCGGGCTGCCCGACTCCACGCGCGCGACATGACGCAGGTCGTAGCCGCGCTCCTTCAGGCGCCAGATGCGGTGCTCGACGAAGTGCCACGGACCCATGTTCTCGGGCTCTTCCTGCAGCCAGACGACTTCCTTCGCGTTCGGGTACAGGCCGATCATTGCGTTGATCTGCTCGAGCGGGAACGGGTAGAGCTGCTCGACACGGATCACGGCGACCGGCGCGTTGCGCTTGTCGCGCTCGGACATGGCGTCCCACGCGACCTTGCCGCTGCAGAGGACCACGCGCTGCACGCGTGACTTGTCGCCGACGCGGTGGTCGTCGAGAACCTCCTGGAACGAACCGTCGAGGACGTCCTCGATGCGCGAACGGCTCTCCTTCATGCGCAGTGGCGCCTTCGGCGTGAAGATCACGAGCGGCTTGCGGATGTCGCGGTGCAACTGGCGGCGCAGCACGTGGAAGAACTGCGCTGCCGTGGTGGCGTTCACGACCTGGATGTTGTCCTCGGCGCACAGCTGGAGGAAGCGCTCGATGCGCGCGCTCGAGTGCTCCGGCCCCTGGCCCTCGTACCCGTGGGGCAGCAGCATGACGAGACCGTTCTGCTGCTTCCACTTGTCCTCGGCGGCAACGATGTACTGGTCGATGACGATCTGGGCGCCGTTCACGAAGTCGCCGAACTGGCCCTCCCACAGCACGAGAGCGTCGCGGTTTGCGTGTGCGTAGCCGTACTCGAACGCGAGCGCCGCGTACTCGGACAGCAACGAGTCGTAGACCCAGAAGCGGCCGGTGGCACCGGGAAGTTCCGCCAACGGCACCCACTTCTGCTCCGTCTCATAGTCCACGAGAGCGGCGTGGCGGTGGGCGAAGGTGCCGCGGCGGGCATCCTCACCCGCGAGACGCACGTCGTAGCCCTCGAGCAACAGCGAGCCGTACGCGAGCGCCTCACCGATGGCCCATTCGAAGTCACCGTCGGTCTCGAGCTGCTTCACGCGTGCCTCGAACTGGCGGACCAGCTTCGGATGCGGCACGAAGCCCTCCGGGTAGTCGGTGAGCTTGCGGAAGATCGTGTCGAACATCTCGCGGCTGATGCCGGTGTAGACGTGCGGCAGGACACCCGCGGGTGCCGGTGGCTTGGCTGCCTTGCGCTTCTCCGGTGCGTTCGCGCGCGCATCATCGAGCGCAACCTGCAGCTTGTTCTGGTAGTCCTGCAGCGCCTGCTCGGCGACATCGAGACTGATGTCGCCGCGCTTGACCAGGCTCTCGACGTAGATCTTGCGCACGGGGCGCTTCTCGGCGATTGCCTTGTACATGAGCGGCTGCGTGTAGCTGGGGTCGTCACCCTCGTTGTGACCGTGCAGTCGGTAACAGATCATGTCGATGACGACGTCCTTGTGGAACCGCTGGCGGTACTCGAAGGCGAGGCGCGCGACGCGCACGCATGCCTCCGGGTCGTCACCGTTCACGTGGAAAATCGGCGCCTGCACCGACTTCGCGACGTCAGAGGCGTACAGCGAGCTGCGCGAGTCCGCCGGCGACGTGGTGTAGCCGATCTGGTTGTTCACGATGAGGTGAATGGTGCCGCCGACGGCGTAACCCTCGATGCCGCTCATGGCGAGACCCTCGGCGACGATGCCCTGACCGGCGAATGCAGCATCACCGTGCATCAGCACGGGGAGAACGTCGAACGGTTCCGCACCCGGGCGGTCCTCGATGGCGCGGGCCATGCCGAGCACGACGCCGTTCACCGTCTCGAGGTGGCTCGGGTTCGCGGCGAGCTCCATCTCGATCGTCCTGCCGGACGGAGAGACGTGCGTTCCGTGGGCACCGAGGTGGTACTTCACGTCGCCACTGCCCTGCACCGAGTCCGGGCTGATGTGACCCTCGAACTCCTTGAAGACCTGGTTGTAGCTCTTGCCGAGGATGTTCGTGAGGACGTTCAGGCGACCGCGGTGCGGCATGCCGAAGATGACCTCGTTCAGGCCCTGGTCGGCGGCAGCCGACACGATTTCGTCGATCAGCGGGATCATGGACTCGGCGCCCTCGAGACCGAAACGCTTCGTGCCCACGTACTTGGTGGCGAGGAACTTCTCGAAGGCCTCGGCAGCGTTCAGACGCTCGAGGATGCGCAGCTTCTGGTCGAGCGTGGGCGTGAACGTGACACCCTCGACGTGCGACTGGATCCACCGCTGCTCGTCGGTGTTCTGGATGTGCATGTACTCGATGCCGATGGTGCGGCAGTACGCGTCGCGCAGCACCTCGAGAAGGTCGTCGAGCTTCATCTTGGTGCTGCCCGCGACGCCGCCGGTGAGGAACTCGCGCTCGAGATCCCAGATGGTGATGCCGTACGTGGCGGGGTCCAGTTCCTTCGGCAGTTCCGGCGCATTCCAGCGCAACGGGTCGATGTCGGCGAGGAGGTGGCCGCGCACGCGATGGACACGCACGAGCGTGGCCACCTGCATCTGCTTGTCCATCAATGATTCTTCGCGGTTCAACGGGCTCGCGTCAGTCGACCACTTGACGGCGATGTACGGGATGTCGAGCGAACGGAACGCGTCGTCGTAGAAGCCGTGCTCGCCGAGGAGCAGTTCGTGCACGCGCTTCAGGAACAGGCCGCTCTCGGCGCCCTGGATGATGCGGTGGTCGTACGTGCTGGTGACGGTGACGACCTTCGAGATGCCGAGCGTGTTGAGGTTCGCCTCGTCGCTGCCCTGGAACTCGGCCGGGTAGTCGATGCTGCCGACGCCGACGATGACGCCCTGGCCGGGCATCAGACGCGGCACGGACTGGACGGTGCCGATCGTGCCCGGGTTCGTGATGCTGACGTTCGCCCCCTGGAAGTCGGCGACCGTCAGCTTGTTGGACTTCACCTTGCGGATCAGGTCGTCGTAGGCCACCAGGAACTGACCGAAGGACAGCGTGTCGGCGTCGCGAAGGACGGGCACGACCAGGTTGCGGGTGCCGTCGCCCTTGTCCACGTCGACGGCGAGACCGACGTTGACGTGCGGGTTGCGCACGATCTGCGGCTTGCCGTCCGCGTCGACCGTGTAGGAGTTCTTCATCGCCGGCACGGACTCGCTGATCGCCTTCACGATCGCGTAGGCGATGATGTGCGTGAAGGACACCTTCGAGAGGCCGTGTCGCACGCGGTAGTCGTTGATGACCTTGCGGTTCACCTCGAGGAGGCGGGCGGGGACGTTGCGGAAGCTGGTGGCGGTGGGAACCGTGAGGCTGCGCTCCATGTTCGACACGATCGCGGCACCGGCGCCACGGATCGGTTCCGGCTTCACGTCGGATGCCACGGGAGCGGGTGCGGGGGCGGCAGGAGCCGGGGTCACGGACGCGGGGGCCGCTGCCGGTGCGGCAGTCGTGGTGGCAGCAACCGGCGCGGCGGCAGGGGCCGGCGCCACGACGGAACCGTTCGATTGGCCGTTGCCGAGCATGCTCTTGTAGTCACTGAAGAACTCGCGCCACGCGTCGCTGACGGAGGCGGGATCGTTGCGGAACTGCTCGTACATCTCTTCTACGAGCCAAGAGTTCGCACCGAAATCCTGCGTGCGATCAGCGATGTCAGCCATGGGGTTGCCGCCTTCGAAAGGTTCCCGCGGACGCCCTTGTCCGCGCGTGACAAATGGTACTTGTCCCGACCTCGTCGGCGGGTGCCTCTCACGGCCCCGTCCAGTAAATTTCAGGCATGTTCCGCACCCTCCGAACCGCCCTCGTCGTGACCCCCGTCGCACTGCTCGCCGCCTGCAGCAGTGGCACATCGGCCCCGGCCGAAACCCTCCCCACCCAAGTGGATGTTCAGGTCAACGCGGTCGCGTCACTGAAGTTCGACAAGGCCGATTACGGCCCGGTGAAGGCCGGCGACCTGGTGTTCGGGTACTCGAACCAGGACTCCGTCCGTCACACCCTGATCCTCGCGAAGGAGGACGTGAAGGTGCCCGGTTTCAAGCTGGTCATTGCCGAGAAGGGTTCGAATTACTCCGGCACCGTGAAGCTGGAGGCCGGCACGTACACGTTGCTGTGCGACGTTCCCGGCCACTCGAACATGAAGGCAACGCTCACCGTCGAGCCGTAGCAACACACACCGGGAATGCAGAAGGGCCGCCCCGTCGGGGCGGCCCTTCGTTCGTTCTGTGACCGTTCGATCAGCCCATCAGGACGATGGAAATGATGAACAGCACGGCCCACAGCACGACGCCGGTGATGATGGCGTTCTTGTGCGACTCGTACGGCTTCAGCATCTTGTTGCCGGCAGCGGTGCCACCGAACTTGCCGAGGGCGTTCAGCTGCAGGATCGCGCCGAGCACGACGGCGATGATGACGAACGTGTTGGCGTTGCCGCTGGTGGCGGTGAATGCCTCGGGGTAGAAGTGCGCTGCGCCAACCATGTAGAAGAGCATCGAGACCGAGAAGATCATGTTCTGGCGGGACATCAGCATCGCGCGACGGCCGGCGCCGGCTGCGTTCGGGTCGGCTTCCCCACCGTTCAGCACGTTGGCGGCGTTCGCCAGGACGACCTTCTGGTTCTTCCAGATGACCATCCACACGTTCGCAGCCATGGTGATGCCGAGGATCATTCCCACCGAGATGGCGGCGTTCTTTGCGTTCGCCGGGTCATCGCCCGCGTGGTTCATGAAGTCCTTCATGTAGTCGGGCAGAACCCCGGTGATGAGGATGCCGGTTGCCAGAGTGGCGACTGCCGCCCAGCGGAACCACCACAGGGCGCGCGAGGCGATCTGGGTGATCGTGATGTTGCGGGCCTTGCCCTCGTCGCCGTAAGCGGCCAGGCCGGGCACCTGCACCAGGTTGAAGTAGTACAGCAATCCGATCCAGGTGATGCCCGCGAGGATGTGCAGGTACCGGAACCAGAAGTTGCCAATGTTGTACTGGCTGAAGATATTCGCAGCGTTCATTGATTGTTCCCCTTTGATGAAGCGCCCGGAGGGGGACGCACGGGTCAAAGTACCAGCCACCGGCACCGGCAAGGGGGAATTGGGTGTCCCGAACTAGCCTCGGTCCGGTCATGGCTCACGAGTTCATCTACACCTGTTACAAGCTCGGACGGTTCTACCCGCCCGACCGGACCATCCTCGAGAACATCTCGCTCTCCTTCTACCCGGGGGCCAAGATCGGCGTCCTCGGCTCGAACGGCAGCGGCAAGTCCAGCCTGCTCCGCATCATGGCCGGCCTCGACGACGGGTACTCGGGCGAGGCCAGGCTGACCCCGGGCTTCACGGTGGGCCTGCTCGAACAGGAGCCCCAGCTGGACCCGAACAAGGACGTGCTCGGGAACGTCATGGACGGAGTGGCCTCCGTGCAGGCGATCATCGACCGGTACAACGAGGTCATGGCCATGTGGGGCGACCCCGATGCCGACTACGACAAGGTGGGCGCACTTCAGGCCGAGCTCGAGGACAAGATCGCCGCGACCGATGCCTGGAGCCTCGAGCGCAACGTCGAGATCGCGATGGACGCACTCCGTTGCCCACCGAACGACGCCGACGTCACCAAGCTCTCAGGCGGCGAGCGTCGCCGCGTGGCGCTCTGCCGCCTGCTGCTCTCCCGCCCCGATCTTCTCCTTCTCGACGAACCGACGAACCACCTCGACGCAGAGAGTGTCGACTGGCTTGAACGGTTCCTGCAGGAGTACCAGGGAACGGTCGTCGCGATCACGCACGACCGCTACTTCCTCGACAACGTGGCGAAGTGGATCCTCGAGCTCGACCGCGGCCGCGGCATCCCGTTCGAGGGCAACTACTCAAGTTGGCTCGAACAGAAGCAGACACGCCTCGCCGCCGAGGAGAAGTCGAACGAGAACCGAGCACGCACGCTGGCACGCGAACTCGAGTGGGTGAAGCTCTCACCGAAGGCCCGTCAGGCCAAGGGCAAGGCCCGTCTTGCCGCCTACGACAAGCTGCACGCAGAGGCAATGGCTGCCGAACGCGGACCGGACAAGCTTGAAATCGCGATCCCCGCGGGTCCGCGTCTCGGCGACACCGTCATCGACGTCGTCGGCATGTCGAAGGGCTTCGGCGACCGCCTCCTCATCGACAACCTGTCGTTCAATCTCCCCCCTGCCGGCATCGTCGGCATCATCGGCGCGAACGGTGCCGGCAAGACGACGCTCTTCCGCATGCTCGCGGGCCAGGAGGCACCCGACGCCGGCACCATCACCATCGGCGACACCGTGCAGATGAGCTACGTCGACCAGAACCGTGACGACCTCGACCCGAAGAAGACCGTCTACGAGGAGATCACCGACGGCGTCGAGCACATGAAGGTCGGTGGCCGCGAGATCCACGGCCGTGCGTACGTCGCCTCGTTCAACTTCAAGGGAAGCGACCAGCAGAAGCTCGTCGGCGACCTCTCGGGCGGTGAGCGCAACCGCGTCCACCTCGCCAAACTGCTGAAGCGCGGCGGCAACCTGTTGCTCCTCGACGAACCGACGAACGACCTCGACGTGGACACGCTCCGCGCACTCGAGGACGCACTCGAGCAGTTCCCCGGCTGCGCGGTGGTCATCAGCCACGACCGCTGGTTCCTCGACCGCATCGCCACGCACGTGCTTGCTTTCGAGGGCGACAGCCAGGTTCGCTGGTTCGAGGGCAACTTCAGCGAGTACGAGGCCTGGCGCCGCAAGGAACTGGGCTCGGCGGCCGAACAGCCGCACCGCATCAAGTACAAGCCGTTGGCCCGCTGACCATGCTCGCCGCACGAATCCTCCGCCCGGCGTGCGCAGTGATCTTCGTCGCCGGCATCGCGGGGATCATCGTGACGTCCATCAACGGCAACAACGCGGGGTGGGTGCTGAGCATCGGCATGGTCACGGCCATCGCCGCACTCGTCCTCATCGCGGTGACCGCGACGTCGCAACGCCCGCGGATCGACGTGTTCGACGACGCGATCGCGGAACGCATCGAGCAACGGGTGCAGCTCCTCGTGTCGCAGGGTGCGAGCGAGGACGAGGCCCGCGCACTCGTGCGCGATGCCGTCGCGATGGTGCGCGGTCAGCAGTGAGCCACGACATCCCGGCGGAGTGGTCGTCCCTCGACGACCACCGGCTCGCCACACAGCTGGCGCGCACGGCCGGGCAACTGCTGGTGGAACACCGCGAGCAGTTGATCGAACGGGGAACGACGCACTGGCAACTGTGCGACTCGGGCGACATGCTCGGCCACCACTTCCTCATGGACGCACTCCGCAGCACGCGACCGTCCGACGCGGTCCTCTCCGAAGAGGGGTCCGACGACCGCAAGCGACTCTCCAACGACCGGGTGTGGATCGTCGACCCGCTCGACGGCACGAACGAGTACGGCGAAGGGCGTGCCGACTGGGCCGTTCACGTCGCACTGTGGGAGAAGGGCCACCTGGTCGCGGGCGCCGTGTCGCTGCCCTCCGTCGACCTGGTGCACAGCACCCAGCCCGCGCCCGTTCTTCAACCGAGACCTGCCGGCAAGCCACGACTCGTGACATCGCGCAACCGCGCGCCGTACGCGGCGGTCGTCGTCGCCCGCGCTCTCGACTGTGACGCGTACCGGCTCGGCAGTGCGGGCGCGAAGGCCATGTCCGTCGTGATGAACGAGGCCGACATCTACATCCATGACGGTGGCATGTACCAGTGGGACTCCGCCGCACCTGCGGTGGTGGCGGCTGCCGCCGGACTCCACACGAGCCGTGTCGACGGCTCCCCCCTCGTCTACAACGAGTACGACGCGTGGCTCCCCGACTTCATCGTGTGCCGCAAGGAACTCGCAGACGACGTGCTGAACGCGCTCTGGAAGACGCAGTCCTGAGGTTGACTGCTCACCATTCCGGTGAGTGCTCGCCGAGCTTCGGCACGCGGCCGTAGACCGGCGAATAGTCACTGAAGTCAACGGGCGAGTTCACCGCGCGGTACGGCGCCTCGCCCTCCTGCGGTGACATCTCCACGAACGCGCCGGATGCGATCACCTGCGTGTCCTCGATCGCCTCGGGGATGGAGTTCAACGGCGCCCACCACACATCGCACTCGTCGAACCTGGTTGTCCAGTGCGCGTACGTGTCAGTCGCGAAGTGCGCGTCGAGAATCCCGATCAGGTCGCCACAGTTCTTCGCCCTGAGGACCGCGTTCGTGAACCTCGGGTCGTCGGCGAGGTCCTGCCGCCCGATCGCCTCGAGCGTCCCCGGCCAGTGGCGATCGGCCTCGAGACCGAGCAACCAGAACGACCGACCGTCGCCGCAGGTGTAGTTGAGCATCTGGGGTGCGGGGTTTTGGTCGCGTCGCTTCGTGCTGGTGCGCTTTCCGAACCGCAACTGGACGCCGACGTCCCACCCGATCGTGTAGATGCCGGTGCGCAGGAGTGACGTCTCCACCACGCGACCCTTGCCCGTGCGCTCACGGTCGAACAACGCAGCCATCACCCCGGCGCACATCGAGAGTCCGGTCGTGTGGTCCCCCTGGCCGCTGCGCACCGGCGGCGGGTTGTCACCCGGTGCCACGAGCGTGTGGGCGAGACCCGTGCGGGCCCAGAACGCACCGATGTCATAACCGGCACGGTCGACATCGGGACCGGTGCTTCCGTACCCGGTGAGGAGCCCGTAGACGAGGCGTGGGTACTTCCTGGTGAGGGCATCGGGATCGAGACCCATCCGCTTCAGTCCGGCGGGGCGCACGTTCGACACGAAGACGTCGGCTCCGTCGAGCAACGTGTGCAGCGTGGCGAGGTCGGCGTCGGTGCGCAGGTCGAGCACCACCGACTTCTTCCCGCGGTTGTCGATCTCGAACGGCGGGACGCCCGCCTGGTCGGCAACCCCGAGCGCACCGAACACGGCGCGCTGCGGGTCCCCCGTCGGGGGCTCGACCTTGATGACGGTGGCACCCCAGTCGGCCATCAGACCCGTTGCGGCAGGCCCGGCCACCCACACGCCCAACTCGACGACCTTCACTCCGTGCAACGGTCCGTGTCCCATGGTGCCTCCCCGGATTATTCCCGGGTTCATTGTGTCCCATGACAACTCCGCCGACGGCTGTCGGGAGGAGACTTCGACGCGATGAACGGCAGAATGGGCGCCGTGACAACCACTCCCTCCGACCTCGAATGGGCGAACTTCGCAGACGACGCCCCGTGGGTGATGGACCGTGGCTCGATCGCGTGGGACCGTGTGGCGGTCGTGCTGCGGGACAACGCCCGGCGTGAGGTTCCCCGCCTGATCAAGAAGCGCACCCTGCCCCCGCTCGGGCGCCTCGTCACGGTGGTCGCGACGTTCGCTTGGGCCTTGCTGCCGTGGTTCTGGAAGAAGAAGCGCGGCGCGTTCGCCCAGCCGGAGCAGTCGCGCGCGTACGTCTCGCTGCGCCTGCGGCGCGCGATTGAGCGCCTCGGTGCCACGTACATCAAGCTCGCACAGATCATCTCGAGCGGCGAGGGGCTGTTCCCGACCGAGCTCGTCGACGAGTTCAAGAAGTGCCGTGACCAGGTGCCCGCCGAGCCGTGGGAGAAGGCCCGGCTCACCGTCGAACAGGATCTCGGTGCACGCATTGATCAGGTGTTCTCGTCGTTCGACCGCACTCCGCTGGCCGCCGCCTCGATCGCACAGGTCCATGCAGCAACGCTGCTCACGGGCGAGGAAGTCGTCGTCAAGATCCAGCGTCCAGCGGTCGGCACCATGGTGCGCAAGGACCTCACGGTCATGGCGTGGCTCGCGCCGTTCCTCATCGGACGCATCAAGGTCGCCGCGCTCGCGAACCCTCCGGCACTCGTGGAACTGTTCGCGGAGACGATCGTCGAGGAGCTCGACTTCCGCATGGAGGCCGCAAACATGGTGGACGTCGCGGTCATGCTGCGCGAGCTGGACCAGAACGGCTACATCGTCCCGCGACCGCACCCGAAACTCGTCACCCGCCGCGTGCTCGTGATGCAGAGGCTGCGCGGATTCAACTTCGACGACGTGGCCGGCATGAAGCAGGCCGGGATCGACACCGAGGCCGTGATCAAGACGGGCATGATCGCGTTCATGGAGGGTGCGCTCATCCACGGTGTGTTCCACGGTGACCTTCACGGCGGGAACCTCTTCGTGCTGGACGATGGCCGGACCGCGCTGCTCGACTTCGGGATCGTCGGTCGACTCTCGAACAAGCGACGCCTTGCCTTCATGCGCCTCATGCTCGGTGC
>Ga0208546_1000838_pt1 | contig 10232 bp, 22 predicted proteins | sample DEB19_08_DNA_4_FD_184528 | JGI IMG/M metagenome (GOLD analysis project Ga0208546, IMG submission 184528) | Aqueous microbial communities from the Delaware River and Bay under freshwater to marine salinity gradient to study organic matter... | ecosystem: Environmental > Aquatic > Marine > Coastal...
GCGGGCAAGGAAGGCGTTCCCGTATGAAAGCCCCGACCGACGATACGCCAGAATCTATGTCACGAAATTTTTTAAGGAGGGCTAACAATGTTAGGGGTGAAAACAAGCAATTTGGAGGGCGATGCCCTTGAGAGGCTGGTGGCCAAGTGTGAAGGAAAGGCATCATGGATTAGAGGGTTTACAACAGAGTGGGAGCAGGCTGGCCCGATCATTGAGCGGGAGGAAATTGGTTTAGCCAAATCCCTGCGGGGGGTGTGGGCAGCCATCAAGTATGACGAGCAGCAACGTCTTCTTGCATTTGAAGATGGCCCCACCCCACTAATCGCAGCCATGCGCTGCTATGTAGCATCCCGCCTCGGTGACGAGGTGGAGACACCGGAGGAACTGAAATGAAGGTGAAAACAATCGAGAGCATGGTAGAGCGGGCGTTAGAAAGAAACGGCGTTGTATTTAAAGAAAGGGTTAGTCAAATGAACAACCTGACAACAGACGACCTATGGCGACTGCTGAATCTGGCCGAGGACTACGCCGACCGCTTCGACGACGACGCCGAGACCTACGAAACCTACACCGCGCTGGCGGCGAAGGTGCACAACATCATCAAGGAAACCGAGAAATGAACGAAACAATATACGAGAAGCTGGTAATGGCGGGCGCTGCCGTGCTGATCGCGGTGCTCTTGTGGGTAGTTTTAGTTCTATTCTTTCTTTTGGAGGTGCCGAAATGAACGGATACGTATGCTTTCACAACAGGAAGCGAGTCGAAGTCAGGGCGGAAACGTCACAACAGGCGCAAGCCGAAGCTGCGCGCATGTTACGCGTGAAGCGCCCGTGGGAAGTAACCGTTGTGCTGGCCGAGCGCGCTGACGGCAGTGAAGTAATTCACACCGCCGTAAATTAACCAAGGAGAACCACAATGAACCACACCACACCCCGAAATTGGGAGGAGGCGTTCGACCAACTCGCGGACGAAGCGGCGGAGCTGCGGGACGCACTGGATAACATTGTTAGCCTATGGGATTTAGAGGCCGGTATGGACGAGCTGGAAAACAGCATAGCCCGTGCCCGCATCCTGCTGGAAGATACGACACCAAAGGAGAAGTAACCATGTTCTGTGCAAAGTTCAACGATGCACCCCATTTATACGATTACGCTGGCGCTGCCCGCTGGGAAGCCGCTGTGAAACCGATACGTGGACGGCCCGATTGCAAGCCGCTGGGTGCCAGACACAAGACACACGCGACCATACGCCGTGAGGGGGAGGCCGTCATCTGTAAGCTCTACAATACGGACGTGCTGACTTACTACCCGGACGGGCGCATCGTGGTCAGGCTCGACGGCTGGGCAACGCAGTCCACCTGTGCGTTCATCGAGTCAGTGGTAGGGCTACGCGTGGGGATGCGGCACAACCGGGTATGGGTGAGCGCCATGGGGGGTTACTACCCGATGCACACGCAGGGGGAGAATACGTTCACGCGGGCGATGGGAGTGTTGCACTTCGATAACCCTGCGTCGGTCACGGTGCATAAGGTGAATAGACGAGGGGCTAACACTGTTAGGCGCATCTACAAGCCGTTCGTGAACTACATCAAGAACGTGATGCGGGTGCGGGATGACGGGTTCAGCATGCAAGAAATGGGTGAGGCGTTCGGCTGGGTGAAAGAGGGGCTGCCCAAGTTACCGGACTACATCCGCATCGATGCGCGACGTGTATCTCCAATAGGACCTATAAGCGAACTACTTGCCCTTGCCACACCGACCGATGACCCGGACGAGACCAACGCTAACTTCTACAAGGCAAGTCTGTGGTTGGCGCGTAGCGCCGGGCTAATATGGGGTTGGGTCTGTAAGCCGACAGCACTAGGTATGCTGGGTGTGTTGGATGACTGCATCCTGCTCAAGCACCGGGATCAGTGTTTCGACGAGATAACCGTGGAGCCGGGGGTGATGGCGCGTGATACCTACGTCAAGTTCTTTTGATCTTTGGTCAGGGAGGTAACCGAAGCCCTTGACTTAGGTATAAATCTGTGATACAATGTTGTATATAATAAAAAAGCGAGTTGATAAAAACAAGTTGATTTCTGCAAGAGCCTAACACTGTTAGGCATATTTCAATAACCACAAAGAGGGTAACACATGAGCGAAATTAAATTCGGCACCGCCGTCACACTGAAACAGGCGGCGGATATCATCCTTGCCACACCGCAAAACCGCTACTTGTTGCAGGGCGAGCCCGGTATCGGCAAGTCATCCCTGCTGAAAACGCTGGGCAAGGCACTGCCCGGTCACGAGGTGGCTTACATCGACGTGCCTAACATGGACTTAGGTGACATTGCGATGCCGGTCATCGATCGGGACACCCGGACTACTACCTACTACCCGAACAGCAGGTTCAAGATTCATCTCGGCAAGCCGGTCATAACAATGTTAGATGAGTTTACCAAGGGTGCCGAGCCGATCAAGAATATGCTGCATCCGCTGCTGGAGGTGGCCAACCCGCGCTTGGGTGATATCTCCGTGCATCCCGAGTCCATCGTGTTCCTGACCGGTAACTTGTCCAGTGACGGGGTGGGTGACAACCTGAAGGCGCATAGCCGTAACCGCATTATTCCTTTAACAGTTCAAAAGCCAACCTCCGACGAGTGGCTGGGCTGGGCGGTCAACAACGACATCGATCCGGTGGTGATGGCGTGGGTTAAGCAGTATCCGCATGCCATGGCGAGCTACACCGACAGCGCACAGGCAGACAACCCCTACATCTACAACCCGAAGAAGATGCAGTTGGCGTTCGTCTCGCCCCGGTCACTGGAGCGGGCGTCTAACATTGTTAGGGCCCGGGCAGCGATGGATCAGGATTCACTCATCGCCGCACTCTCTGGTGCTATCGGTGAAGCAGCAAGCCGGGACCTGCAGGCATACATCGCCTATCAGGATCAGTTGCCGACGTGGGAGTCCATCGTCAAGACCCCGCGCACTGCGAGTGTGCCGGATAGCGCAGGTGCATGTGCCGTGCTGGTGTTCGGAGCTATCGCCAAGATCGACAAGTCCACCATGACAGCGTTCATGGAGTATATGGAGCGGTTCGAGCCGGAGTGGCAGGCATGCTTCGCGATCAACGTGGCTAAAAACCCGGCCAAGCAGTCCATCGCGTTCAGTTCCAAGGCATTCGGGGACTGGGTGGCCAAGAACGAGGACATCCTGTGAGCAAAAAAAGAGAATACGTGATGGTGCATGTGCTTACACCTGAAGAGATAGATGGCGTTACCCAGATGGTGCATGAAGGGTTAAGGCTGTTAGCACGTAAGCAGGAGAATCGTAATCGTATGGAGGCTAGGGCAAAAGAGATCAACGAGCGTAGGTTGGCTACAAGGAAACGAAACCTTGAAGGGAGACATAGGAGGGCACCACTGTGACACATAAGCCCATGTCGGCGGAATCCATACGCCGTATAGAAGCGCGGGCGTTACGCAAGGCGCGGGAGTATCTGCTGCGCAATGGATACAAGAGCGATGACTTTTTCACTGATGTCAGACTAACGAGGGCTAACAATGTTAGACAAAGAAGAGCGGAGATTGAGGAAGGTGAAGATCGCGCTTATGCGCGACCCGAGGTTTGCCTTATGGTCTGGCATCTTGATGCTGGGCAAGACACAGATTTCGGAGACGGTGCCGACGGCATGCACGAATGGCCGTGACGAGTGGTATGGGCGCAAGTTCATCCAGTCGGTAGATGACAAGGAGCTGGGCTTCGCTGTGCTGCACGAGAACTTGCACAAGGCGCTCAGGCACCTGCACATCTGGCGGTCACTGTATGACGAGAACGGCGTGCTTGCTAATCAGGCTTGTGACTACGTTATTAACCTGATGATCGTCAAGGCAGACCCGCACGAGACCTTGGTCGCGATGAAACGCAAGGACGGCGCACCGTGCTGGCTGCTGGACCCGCGCTTCGACAAGATGAACGCGAAGCAGGTGTTCGACATACTCAAGCAGGAAGATGACGGAAGCGGCGGGGGCGGCGGGGTGCTGGATGACCACGACTGGGAGGGGGCGCAGGAGTTACCCCAAGATGTGAAGGATGCGCTGGCAAGGGAGATCGACCAAGCCATACGGCAGGGGATGATTGCACACCAGAAGATTCACGGTAACAAGGCGGGTGACATGAGCCGCGAGTTGGGGGAGATGCTCAACCCCGAGGTGGACTGGCGCGAGGTGCTGCGTGAGTTCGTCAAGTCCATATGCAACGCGAAGGATGCGAGTTCGTGGCGCAGGGTTAACCGTCGATATCTGGCGGGTGATGTTTATATGCCGACCCTGATAGGCGAACGGGTGGGGCGCATTGCCATTGGCATTGACACGTCAGGTTCGATCGGCGGTAAAGAGCTGGACCGGTTCCTCTCGGAGGTGAAGTCCATCGCCGAGGATGTGCACCCGGACCGTGTTGACTTGATCTACTGGGATGCAGTCGTGGCCGCGCATGAAGAGTATGACGCGTCGTCAGTGCCTAACATTGTTAGCTCTACCAAACCGCGTGGCGGTGGGGGCACTGATCCGAGGGCGATGATGAAGTATCTGAACGAGAAGCAGTTGAAGCCCGAGTGCATCATCATGTTGACCGATGGTTGCATCGGAGGGAACCACTGGGGAGATGAGTGGGGTGCACCGATCCTGTGGACAATCGTGGGAAATCGTAGCACCTACGCACCTGTGGGTAAAACCATTCACGTCAAGGAGTAAGTCATGACGAAGGCTGTGATTGAGTTGGGCTATCGCAAGTACGTTCTGGATACTCAAAAAGCAGTAGCTATATTAGAGATTCTTGCAGAAGCTGAGATGTATGAAACCAAGTGGCGAAAGGCTGAGGACGGGGGCCTATTGCATTACGTCTACCCGCAAGAGCAAGAGGAGTGTGTACGCGCATTTAATGTACTCCCGACTGCGCTATACAGAATGGCGAAGCTGGCTGGCAAACCTGCTAAATAACGAAGGAGAGCGATATGAGCATTACATCGAGTTCAGTACTGGTTGAGATGAATATTTCGGTATGGACGGCGAACAAGTTGGATAAGTCCGCCACTGAGAAGGTAGTCACTGATAATGCGGCGGTGCAAAACGCGGCGCAGGTTCGCAAGAATCTGATGGCTGGCACCACACTGCGTAAGGACATCGCTGACTACGCTGCAAGCTGTAGGCTGTGGCACAACACACGGACTTTGCCGTGGGCGGACAAGGGGGCACGGCTGCTGCCTACCAGTCTGTTTATGGACTATAAGTCCGAGGCTAACGTGCGCCGGGATATGTTCAACAAGATGGTGGATAACTTCATCATCCAGTATCCCGCGCTGGTGCAGACCGCCAATAACTACTTAGGCACCTTGTTTAACCCCAATGACTATCCGGGTGTAGACGAGGTGCGCAGCAAGTTCGGGTTCAAACTGGTATTCAGCCCTGTGGCTGAGGCAGGTGACTTCCGCTTGCAAGTAGCTGAGCAGGACCTGCAAGACCTGCGCGAGCAATACGAGAGTAGCTTCAAGGATCGCCTCGCGGATGCTATGCGGGAGCCATGGGACCGGCTGCACAAAACGCTGACCAGCATGAGCCAGAAGCTGACTGACGTGGAGGGTGACGAGGATACCAAGAAGCGTTACCACGACACGCTTATCACTAACGCGCAGTCGTTGTGCGCCATGCTCACGCACTTGAACGTGACGAAGGACCCGAAGTTGGAGCAAGCACGGCGTGACTTAGAGGTAACAATGTTAGGTGCTGATATCGACGTAATCAAAGACAGCGCTGACGTGCGCCGGGACATGAAGAGCAAGGTAGATGCAATTCTTAAACAGTATGAATGGTAATGGGGGTGGGCATGACTGACATATATACAGAGGTTCCGCTGGGTATACCCAACGTTTTTGGGAAGAAAAAATTTGCGGACAACGACAAGGTGGTGATGATCGACAAACGAATTACGGCGTTTGTTACCGCACTTGCGACCAAAAGACCTGATTGGAAGTTGATTGGGTACTCGCCGTTTCGGAATAACGACAAGCTGGAATTTCACAGGTTCAAGGTCATGAGCAACCGTGAAGTAGTTGGCGAGATTAGCACTGAGTGGCGCGGGGGTGAGTGGAGTTATACATGCACTAATGAGCGTATCCGTAACTCCCGGAAGCGGGGTTCTGTCGTACGTTCTAAAGACGTGAAGAAAGCGGTTAAGGTTGCCACGACTTTTTTCCGGGAGAAAAGCGTAGAGGAGCTGGTGAGTGACGCCCGGGTTTCTGCCGCTACTTTGTTGGGTGCAAAGGCTTCAAGTGACTACGCTATGTATGACGCGTGTTATACGCGGGTATCTCGTGCACTACGGGGTTACATAATGGATAACTTCAGCACATTGAAGCAATTCGCGGTAAACGGCGGGGCTACGCCGGAGGACACAGATAAGCTACTGCCGCTTTTTGAACAAGCTTCGATCACAACGGAGATGGAGAAGTGGGAATCCATGGGGAAGGGCAGTATTGTGTTAATTCGCGGTAATGAATATATTATTCAAGAATCAGCGACTAAAGTAACCAACATGTTTACCGCTGACACATTGCCCTCGCACATTAAACGTGGGTTAGGCATGCTGAAGCTTGTAGATGACAGGAAGCTCATTAGCCGTGTCGGCATTAGACTTGGCGCGAATACGTTTTTTATTGGTCCGGAGACAGCACATGAATGAACAAATTGTGAAACCCAAACGCGTACGGGGGAAGGGTAAGCGCCCGGCGCTGGCGCACGTTAATCTTCGTCTGCCTATCGACGTAGTGGACTACTTCCAGCAGCTTCCGAACTACACAGGAAAGATGCGGGAGGTTCTTACGGAATACGTGCGTAATGCTAAAGACAAGGTCACTATCATCGGCGGGGGCTAACATTGTTAGGTTGAGTAAAAGGTTTGACAAAGACAGAAACTATGCTAAGCTTCATATCAATACCGCCCTCCCTTCGTCCCGTGGGCACGGCTGCGGGGATTAGCCTGAATGCCACACTCCGAGGGCGTTGTGTTTGATGGAGTAATTCAGGCACCGTGCATTTTTATTATCGAGGAATCTATGACAACAAAACTTGCAGCGGGTAAGGACGTAGTGCGTGAGTTGAATGTGGTGGTACAGGATGGGGGAGCGAGGAATCTGATCGTCACCGTTCGTAGTGACGGCGTGCTCTACATTCGCGCCAAGGGGTTGCAGCGCCAAGTCATGTGGAAGTTAGATGCGCTGTATGAGAAAGGTATTAAAGAGGGAAGGAGTATCTGATGGCTATGACACCAGAAGGCAAGGTAAAAAAGAAAGTTGTTGACATTCTGAAGGCGGCGGGTGCATATTACTTTTTCCCCGCAACAGGTGGCTTTGGTCGGTCAGGTGTTCCCGACATCATTGTGTGTTTCAAAGGGCGGTTTATCGGTATTGAATGCAAGGCTGGTGATAACACGCCCACTGCACTACAACAACGTGAGTTGATGCGCATCATAGACGCCGGTGGTAGTGCTTTTGTTGTGAACGAAGAATCGTTAAACGCGCTGGTAGATATTTTTAAATAACAGGAGATAACATGAACATGCAACAGATGGCAAAATACGTAGCAGATAAGTCCAAAACCCAAATGATTGCGGCGTTCGTCATTGACGGCCGAATCCGCACCATGACGCTTGACGAGAAGCGATTTGCAAAGATCATGAAAGACTATGAACACCGATGCTTGGGTGTTTACTACTGCGCTCCCGAAGAATGGGTGTATGAAGATGTTGTTGCAGTAGCAGGGCGTAGTTTGCAGTGATGGAGATTTTTAAGATGAAACCCTACTTCATCGACGGGCCAGTAATGGTCAAGCGCATGTTGGTTGTGCTTTTATCTGGCGCGTTCGTGGGTATTGTTGTTACGTCTATTGGGTATCGGGTCAAGGAAGTAGAACCCGCCGCTCAGAAGGTGGCGCTGTCTGTATGCCCGATGCCTCAGACTGAAGGAGAGATGACTATCTACGTTGTCGAGGGTGGGGTGATTAAATGTTGGAGATGGAAATGAAAATAGAAATAGACAACGACACAGCATCTAACATTGTTCAACAAGAACTAATTTCCGTAATGGAGTTGCTGCGTTCTGACCTTCAGAAGCATAAAGACGGAAGGCGATGTGCTGTGTTTAGCACCAACAAAAAAGAAGATATCGCAGAAATAAAAACAACGATAGATGCTATAGAACGCGTGCTCAAATTTTACAGAGAGTGAGTTATGAGCGACATATTTGATATTCTTGATTCGCGAATAGCGAAAAGCCCAAAGAAAAAAGGAAATAGAAAATGAAGATGTTCATGAAGTCGTACTTCGAGAAGGAAGCACGTGAGGTGAAGCCGCCGTTGGAGTATGAAGCTATCTGCATTTCATGCGCCGGTAAGTTGGGTGGCAAGGTGGATCGCTGGCTGAAGTCGAAGTGGACTAACGCCAAGTGTGATGTGTGCGGTAACAAGACTGAAGTAACTAACCCTAAAGAGTATATTTGGAGATAACCATGGAAATCGTTAAGATCATTGCTATCGCTGTTGCTTTTGCCGTTGCTGTTTGGGTTTTGTATACGCTGGTTAAAATGTCTGATAAAGCAAAAGAGGAGCGTAGTAATGAAGCACCTTACAAGGTCGAACCCCCAAAATCTGCCGAGCAGCTGGCCGTTTCCCTCGTTCACAAGCCTATTGAGTGGACATTCGCCAATGCCCCCAAGCCCAAGCGCAAATACACCAAGCGCAGCAAGTATTGGAGCAGCCCCAAAGTCAAAACCAAAATGTCCAAAGCCCGTAAAGCGCGTAAGTCCAGCAAATCTAAATGACATCGAGGAGGCACCGCTATGAAACAGGACAAGCGAGACGTGGCTATTGCGTATCTGCGTAGCCGCAACAAATACATTCTTGACCCCGGCTGCAAGTTTGTGCCGACAAACGCCGCACATACCGATGTCGCAGAGACGGTTAGGTTGTACCGAATGGAAGTCGAAAAGATCGAGCCCGTACGCTTGGTGAAAGGTAAGAAGAAATGAACTCAAGAGACTCAGGCTACCGACGGACCGTGGCCAGTATGTATTATCCCTGTGCTACGGCTGCGCAATATGATGAATGGAGGGAGCGGGCAAGATTGAGCCGCCCGAATCTTTCTGCATGGTTCTGCACCGACTGCACCCCGCAATACCAAGCCAAGATGAAGGCGCAGAACAAGTGCGTTCGTCCCTATATCAAATTCAGGTTGGCCCGCGAGGATGAAGGGGTAGAAAGCGATACGCACTTGCTGGGTAGCGCTGAGCTGGTTGGCTACGTACCTTCAGGAAGAAGTTGATATGCCCAAGGAAAACGAACAAGACAGGCAGCAAATGTTTAACTCCGTTATGGAGGTAGTACACAACTGTATCTGGTCAAACGACGATGACTACGAATGTGATAAAGGGATTTTTGTGCATATACACGATGTAGGGGCCGCGCGTTCTTTACGAGTATATAAATTTAATATGGATAACAAGGAGTCGTTCGAAGTTTTAAAAACAATCGCTATATCCGTAACAGAAAGCGAAGCACTGGCGAGAAAGTACAACTGATGTTTACGCAAATAATGGTGTTGGATTTTGAAACGGCATGGGATCGTAAGGAATACACGCTATCAAAACTGACAACCGAGCAGTACATTCGAGACCCTCGCTTCAAAGCATGGGGTGCCGCTTGGCGTTGGTATGGAAGTAAGGAAACGCCGCAGTGGGTATCGGCTACAGACCTTCAAAAGTTCTTCGACTCCATTGACTGGTCTACCACAGCGGTCCTTGCACATAACGCGCAATTCGACGTGTCCATTCTGTCATGGCGCTACGGCCATGTGCCTGCGTTCATCTTCGACTCGCTTAGCATGGCGCGAGCGTTGCGTGGGGTGGAGGTAGGAAACAGCCTGAAGAAGCTGGCAGAGACGTTTGGGTTGCCGCCGAAAGGCGATGCTGTCCACAGCACGGATGGGATGTTGGATGCTTTGCCGCCGCACGTTGAGCAAGAACTAGCGGAGTATTGCATTCACGATGTCGCATTGTGCGAGGGGGTATTTGACAACCTGATAACAAACTATCCTAAGAAAGAACTGCGCCTGATTGACATGACGCTGCGCATGTTTGTGAACCCGGTGCTGAAGCTTGACCCCTACCTGCTGCAAGACGCCATCAAAGAGGAGAAGGAGCGA